>JAEEGL011005873.1_pt1 | contig 22788 bp, 22 predicted proteins | sample 9134231 | NCBI WGS metagenome assembly JAEEGL01 (sample SAMN16246548, study PRJNA631951) | gut metagenome | biome: gut microbiome; feature: rumen; material: fiber-attached | host: Bos | place: Iran: Karaj | collected 2018-10 | reverse complement strand
CGAACGACAAGCTGCTCGTCATCGCCGACGGCGGCGCGGACATGGACTTAAACTTCCTTTCCAAGTATTTCACCGACGGCAAAGCCTACCTCGGCTTTGATATGTGGGACAGCAACGGAAGCGACCGCGAGCCCGACACCATCCTCATCGGTAAGATCTCGGCAAGCGATGGCGTCGTCGAAGAGCCCTCCTCGACGGCTCCCACCTCGAGCGAGACTTCGTCCGCCTCGAGCTGCGGCAACAAAGCTTAAATCCAAACGATAAAACGGAGTCCTTCGGGACTCCGTTTTCTATTGCAAAAAAACGCGAACGGTGCTATAATATAGGAACAACAAAGGGAAGGGAATGACCGCGTTTGGATGTTCTTACCATCATAATAATAGTAGGCGCCGTGCTCTTTTTCGGCGTCGGTATGATAGCGTCGCTTTCAAAAAGCCTTGCAAACAGCGGCCTTTTTCAGATACTTAGCGCCATAAGACAGCGCGCGGGTGAGGGAGACGAGCCCGAGGGACCCCGCTCGCTTTCCAACTGCGAATCGCTCTACCTCCCGAAAATACATAAGGACTTTCCCGCCTTCAACCTCGGCGACGCCATGAAAAACGCCAAAGAGGCGCTGTCAAAGCACCTCGAGGATAAAGAAGCGGTCAAGATCCACGGCATAACGCTCCGAAACTATATAAGCCACAAATACGAGCAGACCGTCGTATTTCAGGCGGCGGCCGAATATAAGGAGGACGGCAAAACAGTCCAGAAGCGTTATCTGATACCCTATATCCACCGCATCGGGAACGACGAGCGCCCAACCACCGCGAGCTGTCCGCACTGCGGCGGACAGATAGAACGGCTCGGCGAGGAGCGCTGCTCCTACTGCGGAAGCATCCTCGTAAACCCCCTAAAGGGCCTTTGGCGCTTCGGCGACATAACCGAGGACTGAACAGTCAAAAACTCCGTAAGGCATCGCCTTACGGAGTTTTTTATTCTTTAATCACGGCCACAAGCTTCTTAATCGGTATCCCCTCGTCCGAAAACCGCTTTTCATACTCGGTCATTACGTTTTCGACGTTCTCACTGTGCAGATCCCTCGTGAGAAACACCGTTTCAAAGCCGTTATTGCCAAGCTCCTCAACTGTAAAGTCAAATAACTTGTCGTTATCCGTCTTGAATTCAAGCCTGCCGCCCGGCTTCAGTATCTTCTTGTAGATGTCCAAAAACGTCCCGTAGGTGAGGCGGCGCTTTCTTCGCTTGTTGGGCGGCCACGGGTCGGAGAAATTCAGGTAAATAACGTCTATCGACCGCTCGGGGATAAGGTCTCCGAGCATGGCGGCGTCCTTCATCATGAAGCGGACGTTTTTAACGCCCTTTTCGTCGGCCTTGACCGCCGCGGCGGCTATGACGTCGGGCACCTTTTCGACCCCTATGTAGAAGCAGTCGGGATGCGCCGCCGCCGTTTCGGCCAGAAACGCCCCTTTGCCGCAGCCTATCTCGAGGGCGTTATGGGCGCTCGGGTCGATAAACAGAGCGTCCTCTAAAAAGAGCTCGGCGTATTTTTCAAGCCTTCCCGGTGTGTTTTTCTTTTTTCTCGCTCGCACGTTTTTTCTCTTTTCATCGTTTTTATATATTATACCCGATTTTCCGAAAAAATCAAGTGAGCGACGCTATTATTCTTTCGGTGAAGGCGTCGAGCGCCGCCCTGTCCATCGCCTTTATATAATACTTCTCGAGCTCGTCGTGAAGTCTTTTCGCATTTCTTAACCTCTCGACCGCCGCCTCCACGGCGCTTTCCTTAAGGAGCGCGTAAAACCGCTTTTTACCCGCCCCTATATCGCTTTTAATAAACCTCTCGCAGTTTATCCGCCTCGTCGCAAGCTCTTTTGAGGTGGTAAAGGCTATCCCCGCCTCGGGAACGGCAAGGTGCGCTATGCGCTTTGGCGAAAGGGGAGAGAGAAACTCCGTGACGGCGTATCCGCGCGACGCCGCCTCCTCCCCGAAAAGCGCCATTATCTCGACAGCCGCCTTTTTGCCGCCCGAAAGGTAAATCCTTTCTTTGATATCCGAAAGAAGCGTGTTTTCGAGACGAAACTCGCCCTTATGGCAAACGGCGTCTATAAACCGCCTCGATTTTTTCCCCGTCGAGGCCGTATAGGGAAGCCTTCTTTTCGCGAGATTGCGGACGTAGCTTTCAAGCTTTTCGCGGTCGGTGACCTCGCCGTCGTAAATGCTCCCGTCGACCTCGCCCGCGGCCGAAAGAAGCCTGTAGGCCGCCGCGTATTCGTCCGATATTCCGTGATAAAGCTTAGTTATCTCGTCCCGCTTTTCCGAAAGCTTGCTTTCATCCCAGAAGTCCCCCGTGTTAATGACCTTTCCCGCCGCGCCGGGGACGGGCGGCTCCGCGAGGTGCGGCGCAGTGCCGTCGAATATCACCGTGCCGTCAGAAAGCACCGCGCCGTCAAGCGACTCGGGGTCGGACGAGCAGTAAATAAGCTCCCTCGCCCCCGCCGCCTCGGCGACCTTTTTCATAAGCGTGCTCTTTCCCGTCCCGGGACCGCCCTTAATAATGTAAACCCTTTTCGCCTTTTCGTTTATTATCTCGTCCTGAATGGAATAAAACCCGTCTTTTCCGTTAGCGCAGACAAACGAAGCAAAAGCCATAATATCCTCCAAATCATCGGTTTCTGCTTCATAATATTTTAATTCCGCCTTTTTTGCCACAAAAAAACGCCGCATCGCTTTGCGATACGGCGTTTTATACGGTTTACAGCTTGGGAAGTGTGTCGAAGCTCTTTTTGAGTTCCTCGTCGGACGGGATGTAGTCGTCCATCTGGCCGTTATGGAACTTCTCATAGGCCACCATGTCGAAGTAGCCCGTGCCGGTGAGACCGAAGACGATGTTCTTCGCCTCGCCCGTCTCGCGGCACTTTTCGGCCTCGTCGATGGCGACTTTTATGGCGTGCGAGCTCTCGGGCGCGGGCAGTATGCCCTCGACCCTCGCGAATCTCTCGGCCGCCTTGAAGACCTCCGTCTGCGGCACCGAAACGGCCTCCATAAGACCCTCGTCGTAAAGCTCGGAGAGGATGGGGCTCATGCCGTGGTAGCGAAGACCGCCCGCGTGGTTGGGAGCGGGAATGAATCCGCTTCCGAGGGTATACATCTTGGCGAGCGGGCAGACCTTGCCCGTATCGCAGAAATCGTAGGCGTAGACGCCTCTCGTGAAGCTCGGGCAGGATGCGGGCTCGACCGCGACGATCCTCGCGTCAAGCTTGCCCTGTATCTTGTCTCTCATAAAGGGCGAAATAAGACCGCCGAGGTTGGAGCCGCCGCCGGCGCAGCCTATGATTATGTCGGGCTTTATGTCATACTTCTTTAACGCCGCCTCGGTCTCGAGACCTATGACGCTCTGGTGTAAAAGCACCTGATTTAAGACGCTTCCCAAAACGTATCTGTAGCCTTCCGACGAGACCGCCGCCTCGACCGCTTCGGAAATGGCGCAGCCTAAGCTTCCCGTCGTACCGGGATGCTCTTTGAGTATCTGCCTGCCGACGTTTGTCGTCTCGGAGGGGGAGGGGGTGACCGACGCGCCGTAGGTCCTCATGACCTCGCGCCTGAAGGGCTTTTGCTCGTAGGAGACCTTGACCATATAGACCTTGCAGTCGAGGTTGAAATAGGAACAGGCCATCGAAAGAGCGGTGCCCCACTGGCCCGCGCCCGTCTCGGTAGTCACGCCCTTGAGACCCTGCTTCTTGGCGTAATAGGCCTGAGCGATGGCGGAATTGAGCTTATGCGATCCGCTTGTGTTGTTGCCTTCGAACTTGTAGTAAATGTGCGCGGGAGTGTTAAGGACTTTTTCGAGACAGTAGGCTCTTACGAGCGGCGAGGGACGGTACATCTTATAGAAATTGTATATCTCCTCGGGTATCTCGAAATAAGCGGTGTCGTTATCGAGCTCCTGAGCGACCAAGTCGCCGCAGAAAACGGGCTCGAGGTCGGCCGCGGTCACGGGCTTGCCCGTGCCGGGGTTGACGAGGGGAGCGGGTTTTTTCTTCATATCCGCGCGCAGATTATACCAGTATTTCGGCATCTCTTTTTCTTCAAGATAGATTTTGTAGGGGATGTCTTTCACGGTCTTTTCCTTCTTTCATAAATATTTTATCCGCTTTCGCGGTATCAAAAAAGCGGTGCAGGTCAACCTGCACCGCTTTTGATTACTTGGTAAAAAAGCGCATCACAAATCGACCTTACCGTTTGAAACAGTAAAGCGCCACCAGATGAAAGCGACGTGATTGGATGCGTTCATTTGTTATCTCCTTCTCGGATGATATCAGCAGTTTAGCACATTAAAGCGGGCTTGTCAAGAGTTTTTTTCAACTTTTTTCGAACTTTTTACAAGCTCCGCGATGAGAAGCGCAAGACACCCCACCCTGAAAACCAGCCCGAAGATATAGGCGGCGACGCCGAAAACGAAGTTGAATTCAAGCGGAAGACAGCGAATTACCACGTCCGCCGCGACGATGGCCGTCAAGGCCAAAGTCGTGATTTTCTTCGCCTTTTCGTTTTCCGAAAGCTTCTTCACCGTAAGACCGAAAAAGAAGGCGACCGCAAGAATTATAAGAAGAACGAGCATCTCGCTTTTCGTGAGATTGTAAAGCAGGGAAAGGAGCATAGTCTCGATTTTCGGTAACGCCGAAAGTCCGAAAGCCGCCAGAACCGAAAAGAAGTTTACGTTCGTAAAGAGTATCATATACCCCGAGCCGATAACCGCAAACGGCACTACGGCAAGCGCCGCTATCCTCACGGCGGCGGAGTAAGCCCCGAGGAAACCGAGTTTTATAAAGAACTCTTTTATCGTTTTCATCCGCGCACCTCCGCAAGCGTCCGCTCGAGCCAGCGGGACGCGAAGTCCTTTGAGAAAACGTCGCCGCACGGGGCGGAGTATACCGCAAGTCCGCTTTCGGGGTCAAGATATACTATCTCGCCGCTCTTGCCGTCTCGGGACAGTCTCCCGAAAGACGACATGACGTAAAGTCCGCAAAAAGGGTTTGCGTCGGGGTAAAACGACGGCATTATTAATCCCCTTATGCAGACTAACTCGCCCGAGGCGCACCGTCCGCGTAAAAGCGCGTCCTCCATTAAAACGGTCTTTTCCGCCGTCACGGCGTCGACGGCGACGACTTTGCAGGTGGTAAACGCCATATCGGTATTTTTATATTCGTTCAGATACAGCTTTCCGCCTCCGTAAGCGGCTCCCCAGTCGTAGCCGAACGTGCCCTTAAGGAATAGCGAGGCGCTCGACTCGGTGCCCTTGAAAATGCCGCCCGAGCCGTAAATATCGTATTTGACCGCAAATCCCGAGTCCTCTATAGGCGCGAAGACGACCTCGGGCGCTCTGTAAGCCATGTCGGGGACGACCACCGTCACGACGAGGATGACCGCCGAAAAAACGGCGACCACGGCGATAAGCGCGTTAAGAGTGAATTTTATGCTTTTCAGCTTTTCCGCGACCTTTCTTTGATACGTGCAAATATTATAACATAACGCGGTCGGGAAGGCAAGCGAAAAAAACGTTCGACATTACGGTATTGTTATGTTATAATATACTCGTAAGCCCACCGAAGTTGAAAAGGAGATATTGAAATGTTTGAATTCCTGAATTCGGGAATAGGCCCGAAGGTGACCTGCGACAACGGCTGCGGCGGCAGCTTCTTCGAAAAGAAGGGAAAAAGCAACGACCTCGGCAAGCTGAAAGGGAAGTATAAGTTCAACATTTTCGTCGTCTGCAATAAGTGCGGTAAAAAATACTGCAACGACTGCTACGAAAAGAGCGTCCGCCACACCGGCTGCTCCTGCGGAAACGGACGAAACGGCGAAAACGCCGGCTACGCCTATAAACCCTGCCTCGAAAAACTGTAAATGCAAAATAAAACCCGAAGTCGACGATTTCGGGTTTTTTTCTTTTTATCAGACCTCGCCGAGCGTGTAAAGGACGAATCTGTCCGATATCTCGTCTTTGGTCATTTCGCGGCGGCGGAATAGGATTCTGAAGCGGTAGTTTATGCTTTCGCCCGCGGGTATGGTGAATCCGCCCTTAAAATAGAGGTTGTTCGCGGCGAACAGTCCGTAGGAGCGGATATGCCACGCCGTCGGGAAACGCTCGTTTTTCCGCCAGTCGAAAACGGTTATGCCCATCGGGCCTACGCCTTCGGGCGCGCCGTAGTAGTCGCACCACTCGGCCGGGCGGCTCCAGCACTCGCCTTCGCCCACGGCGCCCCACGAGTTTGTCATCCTGCCGCACCCTATGTCTTCGCGAAGGGCGTCGCAAACGCGGATGCCTAAGGGCCCCGCCTCCTTGGTGGGGCCGAAACGGACTTCGCCGTAATCTGCCGTGAAGGTGACGTCAATATCGAGCGCCCTGCACGCCTCCGACTGATTGTATACGGTATAGCGCGACGTCTCGGTTATAAGCGGATTTCCCGCCCCGTCCGTCCAGCGGTTTCTCACTCTGAAGGACGCGTAAGCGCTCTTCGAGACGATTTCGTCGACTTTCTCATTCCTGACGTAGCCGAAATTGCCGAATTCGTTCCAGCAGTCGACGCCGTTTACGTCGCCTACGGCAATGAAGACCGAGCGCTGATGCGGATGCTCCTTCACGGTGAGATCAAGCCTTGTAAAGGCGTTTCCCTTGTCATCCTTGACCTGCCCGAAATAGGGCTTATTAGTCGACTCGCCGTAAACGTAATCGGAAAAATGACAGCCGCCGATATTTACTTCCAGTTTTTTCTCGTCGGCGCGCTCTTTAACCGACGGCGCGAAGCCGACGGCCTCGGTCCCGAGCGTCAGCGTCAGCGTCTCGCCCTTTTTCGCCGTAAGGACGGCAAGTAAGCCCTCCTTGTAGGGCGAGGCGGGGAAGACCTTGCCCGAAGCAGCCGCCGACGTAGTCTTCGGGTCGATGGCGCGCGTATTTAACTTGATATAAACGGGTTCTTCTATAAGGTCGCGTATCGGCGTGAACTCCACCGTCTTCACGTAGGAGAATACCTCGCGAAGATAGGCAAGCGACTCTTTCGCCTCTTTCCTGAAATCGTCAAAACCGCACTCTATCGAAACGGCGCCGTCGTAGCCTTCGCGAAGAAGAGCCGCCGCGAAACGCGGAATATAGTCGGGATCCTCGGGCTCGCCGCCCTCTTTCCCGGGCGAGGTGCGCTTCGGCGCGTCGGAGACGTGGCAATGTCGGATAATATCAACATACTTCGACACTACGTTCGGGTCGGTCTTCTCGACAGCCATGTGGAAGGCGTCGCAAAGAAGCAAAACGTCGGGACGTCCGAGATTACGGACGTATTCTCCCGCCTCGTCGACGGTGCGGAAAATATTGCTTTCGGAGCTTCTTATAGGCTCTATAAGCAAAGTAAGCCCGTGCGCCTTCGCCATGTCGGCGATTTTATCTATAAAGCCGTAAAGCGTCTTGCGGCCTTCCTCCTCGCGCCCCTCGGGTATGGCGCGCGCCGCGCCGCTTCCGAAAATCGGATAGCGGATCCCTAACTTTTCCATAACCGAAAAGAGTTTTTCGGCGCGGGCAAGATATTCCGTCTGCGGCGCGTCGGGGTCGGCGAGACGGTAGTCGGTCGGGAACATACTGTTTACGGCGCGGAGTTTAAGAGAAGACTTTTCATTCTCCTCGCAAAGATACGAGACCTCCTCGGGAGAAAGCTCGGCGAGCATTCCGCCCGCGCACTCGGTGCAGTCGTAACCGAGATCCAGAAGATAACGGCAGTTCGACACTATCTGCTTTGCGGGCGACACGGGCACACCGCCTATCCCCTCGGGCATCAGCGACCCGCCCGGTATGCAGCAGCTTAACTTTATCATAATTTCCTCCGCTGTGATTTTTCTTATATTATAACCGAAAAGCGTCGGCTTTTCAATCGAAAACGAAGACGTCTTTCGCGTTTAGTTAACAACGATTTTTCCGACTTTATGAAAATCGCCGTCCCGCGCGGCGTCGGTCGCAAAGAATACGGCGGGATAGCGCGGCGAAACGATGCCGATTTCGAATGTATAGTTTCCCTTCGCCACTCCGTCAAGCGCGATTTTCACGGTTTCCGAGGTCTTTCCGGGCAGCCATTCGGCGACAGCGATCCCGCTTTCAAAGTCATATACCTTCTTGCCGTCCTTCAGCCTGAAAACGAGCGGCAGATTTTTATAAATCGGCGCGACGCCGACGTTGTCAATATCAAGCCGTATTTCGACGACGTCGCCCGTCGCGGCTTCGGCGGGGCATGCGAAGCTGTCGACAACGAAATGATACCCCATTTTGCCGACCCACGCGTCGATTTTGTCCCTCCACTCGTCGGGACAGGGAAACGACTTGGCGTTAAACGAGCTGATATGCCATCCGAGCGTGGCGTCGATGATCTTATCTATGTCCCAGCCGCGCCGCCGCCACTCCCCGAGCCACCAGAACGACTCGAAGGAAACGGGCGCTTTTTTCCAGTTGTCGCCCATCGCCTTGATGCGCGGCGGATATATCTCTTCGAGATGCGCCGGCTGTCCCATGCCGTCGCCGCGCCACCCGAGCGTGGCGCCGCGCTTTTTTGCGTATTCCACCAGATCGGGACGACCTACCTGAGTGATCAGCTGCGTTTCCTTGAAAACATCGATATAGGCGTCGACGATCCTCTCGAGCGTCCCTTCGGGATAGAGCTCCATTTTATAGCCTTCTCCCCACGCGCCGGGAAGTGAAATATCCATGCCGTCAAGCGTGGGATCTCCGTCAAACCGCTTGCCGAATTCCCTTACCGCTTCAAGAAACAGGTCAATGAAAAGCGGGTCGGCGGGCGAGTCCTTGACGCGCATCATATAAGGCCTTTCGGGGCAGTCTACTATCGACTTCAGCCACTCGGGGACGTCGTCAGAGGCCCTTGTGCTGTGCGCCATAAGCCGAAAATACAAGGTCTGCCCGTGATTTTTCGCTTCCTTGAGGACGTCTTCAACTATTTTATAGTTATACTCGCCGCGCCTCGGCTCGAACTCTTTCCAAAGAATACGGATATACGCCACGGACGTATCGGGATAATACCCCTCCGCGCGCCCGTTTTCCTCGGCGTCGGAAGACACCGGATAGCACTCGACCCGCTCCGTCTCCGTCCCTTTCGCCTCGGGCTTGACGACTATGTCGGAATATAGTTTTTCGCCGCGAAAATGCTGAAAGCTCATAAACCCGCAAAAGGGGTTTTGCGCCTCCTCGGCGCGATAATGATAGGTGTAAACGGTATCCGCTTTTTTGATCTCTTTCATCGGCTTGTTCCGCCTTGAAAATATTTTTCTTAATAGAAATTATAACAAAAACACGCGGACTTTTCAATCGAAAACGAAGAAAAACCCGCGGCGGGAGATAATCAATGATATATCGCTTCGCGACATGATATGATATCCGTTCCATAATGCGCCGAAGGCGTATATCATGCCCGAAGGGCATATCATTCGTGCAAGCGAATATCATCCGTTCCGAAAGGAACGGATATCATTGCGAAAGCGTCGCTTTCGCCTTGGGGCCCCCGAAAACGGCGGACTTTGTATTCCGCCGTTTTTGGGGTAAAGGAGGAGCAGCAAAATGAGCGAGAGACGGCGTTTTTTGAATAAAAAAGCGTCGGAGCAAAGCGGACTTTGCGTTTCTCTCGGGGGCCCCCGAAAAACCGAGGCCCTCCGCCGAGGTTTTTTGGGAAAAGGAGGAGCAAGGGAGCGTGCGGATGGCGCTTTTTGTTAAAAAAGCGTCGGAGCAAAGCGGACTTTGCTCCGACGTGGTGCCGCTGATCGGACTTGAACCGATACGGGGTCGCCCCCAAGGGATTTTAAGTCCCTCGTGTCTGCCGATTTCACCACAGCGGCGTGATATCGTAAAGTATACCACCGAAAAAGCGTTTTGTCAACCTTAAGACGCTTTTTATATTGAATAACCTCCCGTTTTATGCTAAAATAATTGTAAAGGGGCGGTTTTAATGATTCGTAAATACAGCGAAAACGACAGAGAAGCCTTCGAGGCTTTCGTGAGCGGCCACAAAAACGGCTCGTTCATGCAGTCCTCTTTCTGGCCGCTTGTCAAAAAAGAGTGGCAAAGCGTCGTCCTACTTTCCGTCGACAAAAGCGGCGCGATAAAAGGGACAATATCGGTGCTCGTTCGCAAAATGCCGATACCGCTTTTCAACGTCGTCGTCGCCTACGCGCCCAGAGGCCCCGTCTGCGACTATACCGATCTCGGGACCTTTAAGGAACTCACGGACGCCGCGGCCCTTGAAGCCAAAAAAATGGGCGCCTGCGTTTTGAAAATGGATCCCGACAAGCCGTTTGACGACGAAGAGCTCGTCGCCGCCGCTAAGGCGCTCGGACTTAAAATAACCGTCCACGGCCTCGCCTACGAAAATATGCAGCCTATCTGCAACCACAAAATCGACCTGACGGCCGTCGGCGGAAGCGACGGCGCGATGAAATATTTCAACTCGAAGACGAGAAATCAGATACGCTCGGCCGAAAAGCGCGGCGCGGTCGTCACCGAGGGAACGGAAAAGGACGTCCCCGAGTTTTACGAGGTCATAAAGGAGACCGAGGAACGCAAAAGCATCTCGCTTCGCGACGAAGGCTACTACTACCGTATGCTCGAAAGCATCCCCGCCGAAAATCTGCTTTTCCTCGTCGCAAGAGTCGAAGACAGGATGATCGCGGGCGCGATCTTCATCCTCTACGGCAAGACGGTCACCTATTCCTACAGCGCCATGGCCAACGACTGCTCGCACTACAACGCCATGTATCTCATACAGAAGGACATTATCTCGCTCGGCTCCGACCGCGGATTCGAGGTCTACGACATGGGCGGCGTCGACGGAAACGCCCTCGACGAGGGAATCGCCGTTTTCAAGCAAAACTTCGGCGGCAGAGTTATAAGAAATATCGGCGAGCTCGACAAGCCGATAAAGCGGTTCAAATATTGGTTGTTCAACTTCTCGCTCGGCACCGGCCGAAAGCTTCTAAGGCTTTTCAAAAGAAAAAAGTAAAATTAAAAAGGCGTCCGAAACGCGGACGCCTTTTATTTTTTCTCTTATTTCTTCTTTTTCTTTACCGCGAGTATTATCACGGCGGCGGCAACTATCAAAACCGCGGCCGCGGCGCAGATTATAACGGCCGTCGTCGGGAAGCCGTTATCGGCGGGATCTGACTGCGACGAGGTCGCCACGGAGGAGACGGGGTCGGAGGAGGCGGGGACGCTCGATTCGGGCTCGCCGTAGGTTCCCGAGGGGACGGGATCCTCCTCTTCCTCAAGACCCGTCAAGGCCGCGGCGGCGGCGACGAGCAAAAGCTTGCCGAAATGCTCGGTGCTCTCGTATGGCGGCGTTTCGCCGCTCGCTGTGTCGACGTTCCAGCGGTAGGCGTCAAGCATTTCGCCCCATTCGTCGACGTCGTTATACATAAACTCTATGGCAAGCTCGGCGCCTGCCGACGGTTCGATCGTGGCCCAGGGGAGCGCGCCTTCGAGCACAACACGGGCGCTCAGCCTGCCCTTTTCAACAAGTCTCGCGGCGCACGTCGAATCGGCTTTCGAGTTGGGCCCCGCGTAGGCGCCTTTCAGGATTTCGCCCGCGAGGGTGAAGCGGGTCTGCGAATCGTCCCTGCCGTAAGCCTCTTTTTTGTCGTTCGATTCATCGACGTATATCTCGACGATATCGCCGTTCGGATAGTACTCGTCGTCGAAGACGTCGGCGAGGAAATAAAGATTCTGCTCGTCCCACATAAGCTTTATACGGAGGGTCGAGGCGGTGGCGGGCCTGCCGCCGGCGTCGGGCAGATCGACGTGGATCCACGCGGCGTTATCCCACGCGGCTTCGGCCTCGGCATCGACCGTCGGCGTGCCCTTCGGCGCCTTGTAGGATAATCCTCTGTCGGCCGAGACGGTCACGGTAAGCGAGAGAATAAGCAGCGCCGCAGCGATTATCGCGATAAGCTTTTTCATTGATATCACTCCTTATGAATATAATTATAGCATACCGAATATTTTTTTCAAGCGGATATTATTCAAAAACGGAGGAATCAAAGTGAAAAAAATCATCGTTATTATAACGGCGGCGGCGACCGCCTTTTTTCTTTCGCCCGTCGGCTATGGCGCGGATATGCCGACCGTTTCGGCAAGGGCGGCGGCGGTCATAGAGGCGGCAAGCGGCAGGGTGATCTTTCAGAAAAACGGCGACGAGCGGCTCCCCATGGCCTCGACCACCAAGATAATGACGGCCGCCGCCGTTATCATGATGGAGGAAAACCTCGAAAAGACAGCCGTCGTGTCGGAGGCGGCCGCCACCGCCTCGGGATCGAGCGCGGGACTGCGGGCGGGCGACGAAATAACCCTTCGGGCGCTTCTTTACTGTCTTATGCTTGAAAGCGGCAACGACGCCGCGGAGGCCTTGAACGGGTTTTTTCACGGCGCCCTGCCCGAGATAATGAATATCATAGCAAAAGAACATCTCGGCCTTAAAAACACGCGGTTTCAAAACGTCCACGGCCTCCCCGCAAAAGACCACTATTCCTCGGCGAAAGACCTCGCTTATATTATGCGTTTCGCCCTCTCCTATAAGACCTTCGGCGAGATCTCGGGGTCTGTGTCCGCCTCCGTAAAAAGCGGCAGCAGGACGCTTTACCTTCAAAACCATAACCGTCTGCTTCGGGAGCTTTCGGGGTGCGACGGCGGCAAGACGGGCTTTACCTCGGAGGCCGGCAGATGCCTCGTCTCGACGGCCGAGCGGGGCGGCGTGAGGCTTATATGCGCGACGCTTGACGATCCCGACGACTGGCGCGACCACGCCGCGCTTTACGAGGCGGCCTTCGCCTCGATCTCGGGCGAGACGGTTTTTCCGAAAAGGCGGCGGGAAATTGCCGTGGCGGGCGGCGTAAAAGAAAAGATCGCCGCCGTCACCGACGGCATTTTCCTTCCCTTGCTCGAGGGCGAGACGGTCGTCGAGAGAGCCTCCGTCCCCGCCTTTTTATATTCGCCCGCGCGGGCGGGCGACGTTATCGGAGTCATGGAATATATCTCGGACGGCGAAATAATAGCCTCGCGGCCGATATATCTCGTCGAGGACTCGGAGCCGTCGTTTTTCGAGGCGTTCGCCGTCTTTTTCCTGAAGCTGTGGCTGTGAAAAGTCTGAAAAAGGACGTTATTATATATATTTATTTGATATATTATTATAAAATTGCGATTTTCACTTGAAAAATGTCCCTAAAGATGATATATTATTTGATACGGCGATTTACGCCGTCAGTTTTAAGACGGGAGGCGGCGGAAATGAAGGTCGCGATAGTCGGCTCGCGTAATTCCTGCGAGGAAGACTACCTCTATCTCGAAAAAGAAATACCGCTTAACGCTTCCGAAATAATTTCGGGCGGCGCCAAGGGCGTCGACCTGCTCGCGAGGCGTTTCGCGAAAGAGCACGGTCTGCTCCTCACCGAAATCAGACCCGATTACGGCGGCGCGGCAGGCAGGGGCGCCCCGCTTATAAGAAACCGCGAGATCGTCGACGCGGCCGACATGGTCTTCGCCTTCTGGGACGGCAGCTCGAAAGGCACCGCCTACACGATAAGCTATTGTCTGACCGCCGAAAAACCCCTGCGCGTCGTAATGCTCGGCGACTCCAAAACGCAGGCGCCGACGCCGAAGATCAAGAGCAGCACCCTCTGCGAAGTCGTTTATATTGGCTCAAAAAGCCGTTAGGATAACACCCAAATCAAAGGAGGCTTCCCCAAAAATGCCCAAGAAAAGAAAATACCCTCTTATCATCTTTATCTTAATAGCCCTCGCGCTTGTGGCGTGGGCCGTCTTCGGCGCATACGGATTCGTATTCTCCGAAGAGATAAACCTTAAAGGCGTCCGCCAGATATCCGCCGACGCCCGTCTCGGCAACGGCGTCGAATACGTTTTAGGCCCGAAGGACGTCGACCTCACCTTCACCGCCGAACAGATCGAGAAGGCCCGCGAGGTCTTCTTCCTCCGCACGGGCGGCATCAAGGGCGCCGAGTATTACTCCGACGCCGCGCGCGGCACCGTCACCGTCATCCTTCCCTCGACGGGCGACAGCGTCACCGACGTCAGCCGTCTCGCCGGTCAGGGCAAGCCCTACGCCCTTAAGGCCGTCATAGCCGACTACGAGACCGACGAGGACGGACATTACGAGATAACCGAGGTCAAGGAGACTATCTTCGAGTCCGACGGACTTAAGGACGTCCGCGTCTCGAGCGGCACCTACTCCGGCAGCGCTTATTATTCCGTTTTCCTCGACCTCACCGACGAAGCCTCGGCAAAACTCGCCGAGGTGACCGAGCGCGTCTACGCCGAAGCAAAAGCCAAGGCCGAAGCCGAGGCCGAAGCGGCCGACGCCGAGACTCCCGAAGTCTCCGAAAACCCCGAAGTCTCCGAAAACCCCGAAGTCTCCGAGACCGGCGAGGACGCCGCCGAGCTTCCGAACGTCAAGGACAAGACCGACGTCACCGTCCCCGAGCAGTGCTATTTCGTCACCATTGACGGCGTCGTCTATCAGCGCTACACCTTCACGGGCAAGAGCGAAGTAAAGACCCTGTCGCTCGGCTCATATTCCGACTCGACCACCGCCGCAGTCCTCTATACCATGCTTCAGATCGGCCCGCTCCCCTTTGAGTTCGAGCAGAAATCGGTAAATTATATCACCCCCGCCTACGGCGACCTTCTCCCGGCGCTCGGCATAGCGCTCGCGGCCGCCGCGGTCATCGGCCTCGTCGTTCTCATCTGCTACGCGAGAGCCGCGGGCTTCTTAACGGGCCTTATCTGGCTTGCCGAATGCTCGCTTCTCTTCATCGTCTACGGCATCTGCGGAAGGATATACACTCTCGCCTCCGTGTTGACCTTCGCCGTCTTCATAGTCATCTCCTTCGCGGTCGCCTTCGTTATTCTCCGTAAACTGAAGGGCGAATATCAGAAGGGCAAGACCGTCGAGGGCTCGGCCGTCTTCGTATTCGAGGCCGTCAAGCCCGCCGTCCGCACCGTCGGCTACGGCGCCGCGATACTCGGCGTGCTCCTTCTTTTCTTCAACGACGTCTGCATCGACCTCGGTACCATCGCGATAACCGCGGGCGCGGCCATGCTTTTGGGATATATCTACGTCGCGAAGAGCATGATAATCTCCTCGCAGGCCTTCAAGTGCTTCAGAAAGCCCGGCCTCTTCAAGTCCTCAAAGGAGGTAGAATAACATGTTTGATTTCGTAAAAGCAAACAAATTTTTCGCCATAATCTGCGCGGCCGTCATAGTCGTCGCCGCCGCCCTCTTCTTCATCATCGGCGTCAAGACGTCCGAAAACGGCGCGACCGAAATGCGCTACACCGCTTCCGCGGCCGACCGCGCCGCCGTCTCGAAGGCCGTCGCCGACGCGACGGGCGCCCCCGTCACCGCCTATATCGTCAAAGCGATCGACGGCGCCGCCTCGGAGGTCAAGCTCGTTTTCGAAAGCGAGATAACCGACGAGCAGGCCGAAAAAGCCGACGCCGCCGTCAAGTCTGTTGATCCGGCCGCCGCGCGCCTCTATAAGAGCGCCGTAAAGACCGCTGTCTCCGTCGACTACGTCGCGCTTTTCGTGTCTATCGGCCTTATCGCCGTCGTCGCCTTCTTCTACGGACTTATAAGATTCAAGAAGATCCTCGGCGTCAAGGCCGCGCTTTTGCTCCTCGCGGTATCGCTTACGGCGCCCCTGCTTGCCGCGTCGTTCGTCATAAACTTCAGACTCTACGCCTACGGCGGAGTTTATTTCGGACTTTCCGCCGTGTCGCTCGCGGCGTCGGTCGTCGCTGCCTTCGCGTTTGAGACGGTAGTCGCGGGCAAGGCCGCCGGCACCGCCTCGCCCTTCTCGAAGGACGCGGTAAACGCCTCGCTTTCGGGTATGCTTTACGCCCTCGTTCTCCCCGCGCTCGTCCTCTTCGCCGCCCTGGCGGTCATAGGACTTGTGATGCTCCTTTCGGGCGCCGCCCTCGCGGCGTCGGCCGCCTTCACCGTGGCCGCGGCCGTCTTCTCGGCGGTGTTCGTCCCCGTCTTCGTCGCCGCCCCGATGCTCGCGAAGAAGTAAAAAGAGTATTAAAAAAACTCCCGCTTTCGCGGGAGTTTTTCTTTTTGTATTATTTGATTTCCCAAACGACCGTGACGGTGTCGGACATTTCGACGTTTTCGGGGGTGAGTTCGAGATGGCACTCGGGGATTTCCCCATCCCCGTATTGAACGTCGTAGTCCTTGTAGCCGAAGTCGACGTCGACCCTGCCCCACGAATAGTCGATTTTCACTATATCGCCGAGCGTCACGCCAGCGGCCGCCGTGAGCGCTTTGGCCTTTGCCGCCGAGTCGGTGACGGCTTTCCCTAAAAGCTCGTTTTTGACCTTTTCGGCGTCCTTCACGAAGAAGCCGAAACGGAACCCGGGCTTTGCGCTCGACCGTGCCAGCGCCGAAAGGATGCCGCCGAGACGCTCGTTGTCGGAGGGGAACTCGACGATAAGCTCGTGGGTATAGCCATAGCCGATGAAGCGTTGTCTGTAGGCTCCGTTATCCGTATAGCTTTCGTATCGCGTCTCGACGTTAAAGCGCCGCGTTTTAAAATCGGTCGACGTGAAGCCCTGCGGCCAGAGGCACGTTTTGATTTTTTCGGTCTTGTCGGCCGTGAGGCGCAGAGCCTCCGCGTAGTCGGGGCAAACGCCCTCGACGGTCATCGTTATTCTCGTCATATCGGGCGCGACCTTTATGCTCCCCTTGCCCGTCACCTGAATCGTTCTTACTGCATCCATTTTTTTCGCTCCTTTTCGTTTTATGGCTCTATTATACTCCCCGTCAAGTCCCATAAGCAGGACTTGACAATAAAAAAACTCCTGCCTCGCGGCAGGAGTTTTTCGGTGTCTTTTATTTCTTGAATAGCGGCCCATAGGCGGCGCAGGCGCGGTAGTCCTGCCCCTCGGGATCCATACCGAAGGCGTTCCAGCAGGCGGGACGGAATATCTTTTCCTTCGGCACGTTGTGCATACATACGGGGATGCGGAGCATCGAGCAAAGCGTTATGAGGTCGGCGCCTATGTGTCCGTAGGAGATGGCGCCGTGATTGGCGCCCCAGCGGTTCATGACGTCGTATGCCGTCTTGAAGGCGCTCCCCTCGACGCCGTCGCACCTCGGCGCGAACCAGGTGCAGGGCCAGGTGGGGTTGGTGCGCTCCATCAAAGCGTCGGAGACGTCGTCGGGAAGGGCGACGGTCCAGCCTTCGGCTATCTGGAGGACGGGACCGAGACCCTTGACGAGATTGAGTCTTATCATGGTCGCGGGCATTTCGGCGCGGGTGGTGTAGTGGCTCGAGAAGCCGCCGCCGCGGAAGTTATCGAAGCCCGCCTCGCACCAGACGGTGGCGTCGGTCATCTTCTTTATGTCCTCGTCGGTGACCTCCCACCAGCGCTTCATGACGGCGTTGCCGTTCTCGTCGCGGCACTCGCCGCAGGCATCAAGACAGGCGGCGCCCGAGTTGAGAAGGTGGATTATGCCTCCCGCCTCTTTGGCTTTGCCCGTAAGGTCGTAGCCCGTCACGCGCTTGGTCGCCTCGGGCGACCAGTAGGTGCGGACGTCGGCGAATATCTGCGCTCTGTGGGTAAGAAGCCTCATAAAGAGCATGCCGAGGCCGTTCAATATATCGTTTTCGGTCGCGAGCGTGTAGGGCTCGCGGGCGCCCTCAAAGTCGAAGGTCGAACTTAAAAGAGCCTCGGGGTAGTCGCAGTTGGGCCAATGGTCCGTCCACTGGCGCTGACCCTGAAAACCGCCCGCTATGGCGTTGTGTCCCGCCTTTTCCTCCTCGAAACGGTCTGGCAGATTTTTGTTGCCCGCCATAAGGTCTTTTATAATGCAATACATTTTGACGGTGAATTCCCACTGCTTTTCCTTGTCGGCGGGCGAGAATTTGACGAAATCGGGGTTGTCGTCGCGCCCCTCCTTGCAGTGTTCCTTCGTCCACGCGAGGGCCTTACGGTATTCGTCTTCGTTATAGATGCCCTCTTCCATGCGGCGTAAAATCTCGACCTCGTCGACCGATTCGACGCGCATGCCGAGGTAGTCTTCGAGGAAGCTCTGGTCCATTATCGAGCCGCCGATGCCCATGCACTGCGAGCCTATCTGCAAATAGGACTTCCCGCGCATAGTGGCCGCGGCAACGGCCGCGCGGCCGAAGCGAAGGAGCTTTTCTTTGACGTCTTCGGGTATTTTTTCAACGTCGCCGACGTCCTGAACTTCGTGGCCGTAAATGCCGAAGGCGGGAAGACCCTTCTGGGCGTGCGCCGCAAGCACCGCGGCGAGATAGACCGCGCCGGGACGCTCGGTGCCGTTAAAGCCCCAAACGCCTTTAATGGTAGTCGGGTCCATATCCATGGTCTCGGAGCCGTAGCACCAGCAGGGCGTGACAGACAGGGTGATGCTGACGCCTTCTTTTTTGAACTTATCGGCGCAGGCGGCGGTCTCGGGCACGCGGCCTATGGTGGTGTCGGCCATAACGACCTTGACGCGCTCGCCGTTCGAATAGTAAAGGTTTTCTTCAAAAAGCTTTTTGGCCGCCTTCGCGAGCGCCCATACCTGACCTTCGAGGCCCTCGCGGAGCTTCATCGGACCGCGGCGGCCGTCTACAATGGGACGGATGCCTATGACGGGATAATCTCCTACGTATCTGTTTTCAGCCATGATATACCTCCGATTTTATGATTAAATATGTATACGCTTGTCGGCCGACAAGCGTATACGGATTTGCAGGTAAACGACTCAGTCTTTGAGTTCCGAGGTGCAGTGCGGGCAGCGGGTGGCCTTGATGTTTATCTCGCTCTGGCAGAAGGGGCAGACCTTGGTGGTGGCAGGCGCGGGCGCTTCCTCTTCCTTCGCTTCGCGGATGGCCTTTTCCTCTTCCATTCTCTCCTTGGTGCTGTTGATTATCTTCAGAACTATGAATATGCACAGCGCCACGAGCAGGAAGTCGATTATAAACTGGATGAACTGACCGTAGAGCACGGCGACTTCGGGAGTGACGACCGTCTCGCCGTCCATAACCGCCTCGCGGACGACGTATTTGAGGTTACTTAGCGACACGCCGCCGGTGAGAAGGCCGATAAGCGGCATTAAAATATCGCCGACAAGGGAGCTTATGATCTTACCGAAGGCGCCGCCTATGATGACGCCGACGGCCATGTCGAATACGTTGCCCTTGCTTACGAAGGCTTTGAACTCGGTGAAGATGTTTTCACCCTTTTGCTTCTTTTCGGCTTTTTTGGCTTTTCTCTGTTCCTTGAGTTTTGCTTTCTGTTCAGCTGTTAATCTTTTGCTCATCTAAGTACCCCTGCAGTATCACCGCCGCGCTTGCGGCGTCGATAGCCTTTCTGTTTTTCTTTCCGTATTTTTGTCCCTCGTGGAGAAGTGCGTTCGCAAGCACCGTGGAAAGCCTTTCGTCGCGCAGCACTACGGTAAGTCCCGTGACCTCTGAAAGGAGCTCTTTGAAGGCGGCGGTTTTTTCACTCCTGAAGCCTTCGGAGCTATCCATGTTCTTGGGGTTTCCGAGAACTATCATGGCCGCGCGTTTTTCCCTTGCAATCTCGGCGATCTTCTCGGCGAGACGGCGGGCGTCGGTCTCTCTCAGGGCGCATACCGGCGACGCGAGGATGCCTCCGGCATCGCACGAAGCTATCCCGGTGCGGACGTCACCGTAATCTACTCCGAGTATTACCATAATATCCGCATCCTTTAATAACTTTTCTTTATTTTACAACAAAACGGGTATTTTTGCAAGTATTTATTGCGCATCATTGTCTTTTTCGGTAAAATGGTATATAATTAGAAAAAAAGAAAGGGAGGGACGGCGTTGAAAATACTTAAAAACTGCCTCGCCCTCTTTTTGTCTTTTTTCAAAATAAGCGCCTTTACTCTGGGCGGCGGATACGTCATAGTGCCGCTTATAAGAAAGGAGTTTTGCGATAAACGCGGGCTTATAAGCGAGGACGATATGCTCGACATTATCGCAATGGCGCAGTCGACGCCCGGCGCCGTAGCCGTAAACACCTCGGCGCTCGTCGGGAAACGCCTCGGCGGCGCTCCCGGCGTTATAGCGGCTTTACTCGGAGCAATTTTGCCGCCCTTTATAATTATTTCGGTCATCTCCTATTTTTACGCTCTTTTTATAAATAACACGGTAGTCGCAAACGTGCTTTTAGGCATGCGGGCGGGCGTGACGGCGGTCATCGCCGACGCCGTAGTGACGATGGCGGCGCCGTTTGTAAAAAACAAAAAAATCGTTTCGATTCTTCTCGTCGCCGCCGCCTTCGCGGCCGTCTATTTCTTTAAGGTAAACCCGATTTTCGTCATCCTCGGGGGCATAATTACAGGCATCTTAGAGATGCTTATAACGAGAGGGAGGCGGAAAGAGAAATGATCTATCTCGAGCTTCTCTGGGCGTTTATCCGCGTCGGACTTTTGAGTATCGGCGGCGGGCAGGCGGCGCTCCCCGTAATTCAGAGCATCGTCACCGAAAACGGCTGGCTTTCTTTGGAAGAGTTTGCCGACATAGTGACGATAGCCGAGTCGACCCCCGGGCCCATCGCCATTAACGCCGCCACCTTCACGGGCATCAAGGTCGCGGGCCTTCCCGGCGCCGCCGTCGCGACGTTAGGCTTCGTTTTGCCGACCGTCCTTATCGTCATAATAATCTCCCTCATTTACGACCGCTTCAAGAAGTCGAAATACGTCGCGGCCGCCATGGGCGGCATAAGGCCCGCGGTTGTCGGGATGATAGCCGCGGCCGCCGTCACCATAGCCGCGCTTGCCTTTTTGGGCGAAGGCGGGCCGAATATAAGCGCGATACTGATTTTCGCCGTCTCGTTTATTTACCTTCGCACCGCCAAGCCGAGTCCGATTCTGGTGATCCTCGCGGCCGGCGTCGTCGGCGGACTGATTTACAGTTTGTAAAATCAAATAAAAAGAGCCAATCTTGCGATTGGCTCTTTTTTCGTTTTTTGCAAAATTACTTCGCTTCGACTTTGGTGACAACGCCGGAACCGACGGTTCTGCCGCCTTCACGGATGGAGAAGCGGAGTCCGGGCTCGATGGCGATGGGGGCGATGAGTTCAACGTCCATGGTGACGTTGTCGCCGGGCATGCACATCTCGGCGCCGTTGCAAAGGGTGATAACGCCGGTGACGTCGGTCGTTCTGAAATAGAACTGAGGTCTGTAGTTGTTGACGAAGGGGGTATGACGGCCGCCCTCGGCAGCGGTAAGGACGTAGACCTCGCCGGTGAACTTGGTGTGCGGATGGATCGAGCCGGGCTTGGCAAGGATCTGGCCTCTCTCAACGTCGGTTCTGTTGATACCGCGGAGAAGGGTACCGATGTTATCGCCGGCCTGGGCTTCGTCGAGGAGCTTTCTGAACATCTCTATGCCGGTGACGACGGTCTTTCTGGTCTCTTTGATACCGACGATCTCAACTTCGTCGGACATCTTAAGGGTGCCTCTCTCAACACGACCGGTAACGACGGTGCCGCGGCCGGTGATGGTGAAGACGTCTTCAATGGGCATGAGGAAGGGCTGATCGGCTTTTCTGTCGGGGGTGGGGCTGTAGCTGTCGGCCGCGTCCATGAGTTCCTTGATGCAGGCATACTCGGGGGCGTTGGGATCGGTGGAAGTGCTCTGGAGAGCCGCAAGGGCGGAGCCCTTGATTATCGGGATGTCGTCGCCGGGGAACTCATACTTGGTAAGAGTCTCGCGGACTTCCATCTCGACGAGCTCGAGGAGCTCGGGGTCGTCGACCTGATCGCATTTGTTCAAGAATACGACGATGGCGGGAACGCCGACCTGACGGGCAAGGAGTATGTGCTCCTTGGTCTGGGCCATAACGCCGTCGGAGGCGGCTATAACGAGGATAGCGCCGTCCATCTGCGCCGCGCCGGTGATCATGTTCTTGATGTAGTCGGCGTGTCCGGGGCAGTCGACGTGAGCATAGTGCCTTTTGGCGGTCTGATACTCAACGTGAGCGGTGTTGATGGTGATGCCTCTTTCTCTCTCTTCGGGGGCTTTATCTATCATGTCATAAGCCATGAAGTCAGCGCCGCCCGTGAAGCCGAGATACTTGGTGATCGCTGCGGTGAGAGTGGTCTTGCCGTGGTCAACGTGACCGATGGTTCCGATGTTTACGTGGGGTTTCGTTCTTTCGAACTTCTGCTTTGCCATTGTGATTTTTCCTCCTTAATATGAATTAAGTTTTTATTATTGGTCTTGTTTCTTGCCTCTCACGGATATTATGTCGTCCATGATCGACTTGGGGACTTCGGTGTAGTGCGAGGGCTCCATGGTATACTGCCCTCTGCCCTGCGTTTTGGAGCGTAGATCGGTGGCGTAGCCGAACATATTTCCGAGCGGGACGAAAGCGGTTATCTGCTGACTGCCGTTTTGCGCCTCCATGCCCTGAATAAGTCCGCGGCGGCTGTTAAGGTCGCCCATGACGTCGCCCATATACTCGTCGGGCACTATGACCACGACTTTCATGATGGGCTCTATAATGGTGGGCTGAGCCTTTCTCATGGCCTCCTTGAAGGCCATCGAGCCGGCTATCTTGAAGGCCATTTCCGACGAGTCGACCTCGTGGAAGGAGCCGTCGTAGAGGGTGACTTTGCAGTCGACCACCTGATAGCCCGCGAGAACGCCGCTCATCATGGCGCCTCTGATACCTGCGTCAACGGCGGGGATATATTCCTT
>JAEEGL010450394.1_pt1 | contig 22789 bp, 18 predicted proteins | sample 9134231 | NCBI WGS metagenome assembly JAEEGL01 (sample SAMN16246548, study PRJNA631951) | gut metagenome | biome: gut microbiome; feature: rumen; material: fiber-attached | host: Bos | place: Iran: Karaj | collected 2018-10 | reverse complement strand
TTCCAATAAGTAGTTACTTATAAACAGTGGCGCGCAAGCGCGTTGCGGGAAGTCGCACGGGAATCGCATTGCGCCTACGGCGCGCAGCTCCCAGTCCCGTGCTCCAGCGACGGTTTGCCTTCGGCAAACTGTCGCTAAATTCCAATTTTGCAGTATACATAACAAGTGGCGACACACGGCTACTCTGCTTAATTGGCGTTATCATAAACATTCGGTCTCAAAAAATGGGGAAACTCAAACTGAGTGAAAATTGCGGTGTTTAATTATGAAAAATTTACTTAAAGTTTACATTATACCTTTCCAAAACTATTGCGAATAATGTTGGTTTATGGTATAAATAAAGCAGAGAAAAATTCAACTGAAAGGTGGTTTTACAATGAAAAAATTTATAGTTACAGCAATGCTTGCCGCCATACTTGCGGCTCAGCCCGTATTTTGCTCTATGGCGGATGAATACGGCTTTATGGCGGAAAAGGGCGAAATAATAAGTTATGTGGGTACGGATGAATATATTCTTGTGCCTGCGGAGTCGGACGGACAGAAGATAACGGCGATAGGAGAAAAAGCTTTTGCGGAGCAGAAAGCCTATGACATACAGATAGAATCGGGCATAAAAAGCATAAAAAAAGATGCGTTCAAGGGTGCGGAAATGAGTACCTTAACGCTTTCGGACACTGTAGAAAACGTGGCAGAGGGAGCGTTTGCCGAGTGCAGAAATCTTTCAAATGTGACACTTGTGAATTACGAAACACGTTTTGAAAAGGGCGCTTTGGCAAAGACGGGAAATATTGTTTTTTGGGTGAACTGCGAAATAAGCTGGGCAGAGGAACAGCGTCTGCTTGACAACCTTGTTGAAGCCAAGGGCGACGAGAATTTACAGATAGAAAAACTGCATGATTATGACATAGACCCGAACGGAACTTATATCTGCACAGTGTGCGGACATAAGTACGACCCCGTAACAGATGTTTTGCGCGAAGGCGGTGCGCTTGATGACGGACGTGAACCGGGCGAGGATGATATGCCGATGGACGGCGGCGGACCCGATGCGAGCGAGTGGGGTACGGGCGACGGCAAATGGGGCGAGCCGACTTTTAGTGATGTAACGGCCGATGCGTGGTATTTTGATTATGTCGAGACTGCCGTTGAGCAGGGAATATTAAACGGAAAGGGCGGTGGGCTTTTTGCGCCGAATGACAATATAACAGTTGCGGAAGTGATAAAAATTGCGGCCTGCGCACACGCAAACCTTACGGGTGCATCTATAGCGGACGGCGGCGAAAACTGGTATGACAAATATGTTGACTATGCGAAAAGTGCGGGTATAATAGAACAGGGTGTGGATTTTAATTACACCGACCCCGCAACGCGCGCGGAGATAGCTTATCTTTTTGCTCATGCAGATGTTGACAAGCAGTTTATCAATCCCGATGTGCCGCTGACGGACATCCCCGATGTTGACGAGAGCACGCCGTATTATAACGAGATACTGGCCATGTACAGACTGGGTGCGGCTGTGGGCAGTGATGAAATGCTTACTTTCCACCCGTATGACAATGTAAAGCGCAGTGAAGCGGCGGCAATGGTGGTAAGGATAATGAATCCCGAATACAGGGTAGGGCTTGCCAAGGGTTGAGTTGATCGACAAAATTTGTGTATTTTCACTATAAGGCGGATTTTTCTCCGCCTTTTTTTATTGAATTTATAAAAAACTCTTGAAAAAATTCGGGTTTTAAGGTAGTATATAAAGTATAAGAAAGTTGGTGTAAGTATGCAGTCAAGTAATTTACACGGCGGCGACCTGGACGAGTTGTCGCGTGTTTACGGTATAGACAAAAATAAAATAATGAATTTCAGCGGAAATGTAAATCCGCTTGGACTGCCCGAAAGCGTAAAGCGTGCTATAGCGAAAAATGTTGACATAGCGACGGGTTATCCCGATGTCAGCTACAGGGAACTGCGTGAGGCAATAGCGCAGTACACGGGCGCAAAGGCGGAACATATAATCGCGGGCAACGGCTCTACGGAGCTGATAACGGGTTTTATAAAGGCGGTAATGCCCAAAAAAGCCGTTATACAGGAACCCGCTTATTCGGAGTATCTGCGCATACTGGAACAGGTGGGCTGTCAGACGGCTCTTTCGCCGTTAAATGCGGATAAAAACTTTATCCCCGATATAAACGACCTGCCTTTGACGGATGATGTGGATATGGTGGTCGTATGCAACCCAAATAACCCCACAGGCACATATCTGACGGCGGCACAGATAGCCGAACTTGCCGAAAAGTGCAAAAAGATAGGCGCTTTTATTATGATAGACGAAACTTATGTGGAGTTTGCGGATACAAAAAAGCATATCTCCGCTGTGGAACTGACCGACAGGTTTGATAATATCGGCGTTATCCGCGGTACTTCAAAGTTTTTCGCCTGCCCCGGTCTTCGCCTTGGCTACGGCATATCGGGCAACAAGGCGATACTTGAAAAAGTCAACCAAAACCGAGACCTGTGGAGCGTGAACGTATACGCCGAGCTTGCGGGAAAGGTAATGTTCACGGATACCGATTTTATAGAGAAAACACGCAGCCTTATCAATACCGAAAGGTCGCGTATGGAGGAGGAACTTGGCAAAATACAGGGCTTGAAGCTTTTCGGCACTCAGTCAAACTTTTTCCTTGCAAAGATAGAAAACAAAAATATCACGTCAAAGGATGTATTTTTAAATCTTCTTAAAAAGAATATCCTTATACGCGATGCGGAGAATTTCCCGTTTTTGGATGAAAGTTATATACGTTTTTGTATTCTTTCACCCGAAGAAAATGATATGCTGATAAAAAATCTTAAAGAAATTTTTAAATAAACAAGGAGGTATGGATCAATGGATGAACACAGCAAGTATGTTGACACACCATATACTATGAAGGAGGCTATTGTTGAGGCGCAAAGGTGTCTTAACTGTAAAAAACCAATGTGCAGAACGGGATGTCCCATTGAAAATGATATCCCCGATTTTATTCACGCGCTGTCAAAGGGAAATCTTGGCGAAGCACGTCAGATCCTTGCGGAAAAGACAAATCTTCCCGCTGTCTGCGGCCGTGTATGCCCGCATGAAACACAGTGCCAGGGTCATTGTGTGCTCGGCAAAAAGGGCGAAGCTATACATATCGGTAAACTGGAGCAGTTTATTGCGGATTTTGATGCCGAAATGGAGCTTACACGCGAGAATATCCCGCCTAAGACACGCGGTAATGTGGCTGTTATCGGTTCGGGTCCCGCGGGTCTTACCGTAGCGGGCGATCTGGCTCACATGGGCTTTAATGTTACCGTTTACGAAGCAGAAAACGAGCCGGGCGGCGTTCTTCTTTACGGCATACCCGAATTCCGTCTGCCCAAGGACGTTGTAAGACGCGAAACAAAGCGTATTGCCGAACTTGGCGTAAGCTTTATCACAAATGTGCTTGTCGGCGACGATATTACCCTCGATCAGATGTTTGAGCGCGGTTTTGACGCTATTTTCATCGGTACGGGTACTGCACTTTCAAAAGAACTTAATATTCCCGGCAAGGAATTAAAGGGCGTTATCCAGTCGCATTACTTCCTGCGCATGGTAGCACTTTACCGCAGCGGCGAGCTCGGACGTGACGAAGTGCCCGTTGCGGAGGGCGACAATGTGCTTATTATCGGCGCGGGCAATGTTGCCATGGATGCTTCCCGCCAGTCGGTTAGAATGGGTGCAAAAAATGTTACCGTTGTATACAGAAGCACATTCGAGACCATATCCGCCGCTCAGATAGAATACGAGGGCGCTGTGGATGACGGTGTTAAATTTATGTGGAATTCAACACCTATTGAATATGTGGGTGATGCAGACGGCAAACTTATCGGCCTGAAAGTAAACCAGAACGGCACGGAACTTATCGTGCCTGCGGACAAGGTGCTTGTAGCCATTGGTGCAAAGCCCGCGAGAAGAATTATCTCTACCACAAAGGGTATAGAAGTAAACGAAAACGGCTATCTTATCACAAGTGAGCGTCCTTACGGCATGACTACACTCAAGGGTGTATTTGCGGGCGGCGATGTTGTGCATCAGCCTGCTACCGTTGTACTTGCGATGAAAGAAGCCAAGAAAGTTGTTGAGGGTATAGCGGCTTATGTGGATGCCGTTAAGCTTCTCGGTCTTTAAAAGTTATGAAAGCAAGAAAAATTATAGGCGGCCTGCTTGTTTTGGCAGGTGCAGCCTGCATGATATATGCGGTATACGTCAACAGAAGTGTCGAGGCGCAGAAAGACGAGCTGGTGGCGCAGTATGAGGACTATATCAACTGGGTCAACGACAGCGAGCTTGATGTGGAAGAAATAGAACAGGCAATGGCAGACCGCAGGGCAGAGGAAAACAGCGAGATAGCTTCGGCGGAAGCTGCGGCTCAGCCCGAAGTGCCGCAGGACAAACTGCGTGAAATGAGTATACCAAACGGCATTATCGGTATAATGGAAATAGATAAAATAGACCTTGTGGTGACTATGGCAGAGGGCACGGACAATAAAAGCATAACCCTTTCTGTCGGTCATTTCCCGGGGACGGCTATGCCCGGACAGGTCGGCAATTTTGCCGTGGTAGGACATAGAAGCTACCGCTACGGTGCATATTTCAACCGCCTTGACGAACTTACGGCGGGAGACCTTGTGCGCGTTAAAACCGTTGACGGTATTTTTACCTATTGCATAGACTCGAAAAAAGTTGTCGAGCCTACGGAACTGTCCGTGCTTGACCCGACCGATGATGCCACGATAACGCTTGTTACCTGTACACCTATAAGAACGGCAACACACAGGCTTATTGTAAAAGGACATCTTATATAAAACCTATGGCCACCTCTAAAAATTCATTTTTTGCATAACTTGATGAATTTTTCGATAGCTGTCACAACTTTTGGCTAAAGCCAAAAGCCACTTGCTGCGCAAGTGTCCGCATCTATCTTTGCGGTTGAACCATCAAACTCCCTCAACATAGCTTTTCTGCTATGCTTTCGGTCGCACGGTCATTGCCGCGCGCAGCGGTTTTCCTTGCTCTCAAAAAATTCCTCTTTGTTCTGCTTCAAAGCAATTTTTAGAGGTGCCCATACATTATTTTTATATTATTAAAATAAATATTGAAAATAAATTGATGATGTTGTATAATGACATAAGGAGGTGCATACCACTTATGTATAAAAAAGCACAATTTTTATTTTCTTTTGCGGTTATTTTTTGTGCGCTGTGTTTAAACGCTTCGGCTGCCGATATTTATTACGGCGATGCCGACGGGGACGGTGCGATAACCGCTTCGGATGCTGCTATGGTTTTGCAGTACACACTTAACGGAAAATGGACGGGTACGATACCCGTTGAATACTGCGATGTAGATGCGGACGGATATATTTCCGCATCCGATGCAACGGATATACTGCAAAGGGCACTTGTGGAGACCTATCCATTTAAGTCGGGCACAATGGTCTCGCAATTTAAAATAATCAGCAATGAAGATGATTTTTATTATACGGACGGCCGGAATGTTTCGGACATAAATTATGCGGCAACTTATGACGGCGAAGATATAGCGATAAAAGGCGAAAAAGGCCGTTATAAAGTGCTTATTTTCGGTGATGCCGAAAACAGGCGTATGCTCGGTCTGATAAAAGAATTCAATTCAAAGGGCATAAATGACGATACCGATATTGCGGCTATGTTTACAGACCCGTCAAACGGCGACGAGGCTGTGGATGAGGCAGCATCGGAATTGGGCACTATAAATATAGGCCTTTGCCCGTATAAAAAGAAATATGCACAGCTTGAACAGCAGTACAGAGAACTTGTAAACAAGGACGATAACACATCTCCGTTTACTGTCGTGATCGACGAAAATGACCGTATCGTTTTTGCGGCTTACGGCAGCAATGGCGTTTACAATGCCGTAAAAGTGCTTATAACGGGCACGGCGTATGTTGAAACGACGACGGAGACCACAACACAGACAACGACAAAGGCGGCAACGGAAACTACAACGCTTGCTTTGCTTGACAGGCTTATAAGCGACGGCAAAAAGCTCAGGGATACATCTTCAAGCGGCGAAAATGCCTATGTATGGCTTGCCGAAGTTGAGGACTACAACGAGAAACACAGCGCCAATCAGATATATACATATCTTAATACTGCTTTGTTCCATGCAATGAAAGGAAGCAGTCCGCAGCAGTATTACAACAAGATAATAGGATTTTTGGAGTCACTTGAATATGATGACAGCAGCGACGATCTTGCGGAGCTGATAACGCTTGGCAAATCGGTGCGCAGCAGTTCTTCTGTTGATGATACGGCATATATGTGGCTTGCGCGTGTAAATGACGTAAACGAGCAAAACGATCATCTTTCGGTTTACAGCGACCTTAATACGGCTCTGTTCCATGCGGTAAACGGCAGTTCGCCTGTTGATTATTATGACAAGATAATAGGCTACATCACATATATGAATGTGACTATAAACACACCGCCTGCGACTACGACCGAGGCCACTACGGAAACTACGACCGCAAAGCCTGCTACCACGGTAAGCGAAAGTTCAAGCGAGACCACAACGGCTTCGCCGAATAAGTCACTGAATGTTGGCGGAGTACAGTACTACATAGGTCAAAGCGAGGAGGATCTTCCCGATCCCATACGTATCGACCGCGGTATAGAGGGCTGTTACTGGTATATTTACAACAAGGATTATCACCACTATACACAGGTCGGCGTTGTTGACGGCGAGGTAAAATGTATCTATACAATGGCGGAAGATTTGAAATATAGGGATATATCTTATAACGCCGATGCTTCAAAGCTGGCTCTGACATATAACGGAATGTATTTCTATTATAAATACGGCACGTTTGACGGTGTTGATTCGCTTGTCTACTTTGACGAAAATGACGGTAATAAAATTTATGGCATAATGCTTGTTTCATCCGACTATACTCTGAAAGAGATATACGACGATACAACAATACGAAATACCAAGTATGAAATAATGGATATGACAAATGCTTTCCGTGCGCGTCATGGACTTGCGGCTGTCAAGTATGACACAAATATAGAAACTGCGGCGCAGAAGCACGCGGAATATATGTCAAACAACCATGTGTTCAGTCATGTGGGTGAGGGCGGCTCTAAAATAGGCAAGCGCCTTGACGATGCAAATGTTTACTTCAACTATGCCTGCGAGAATATCGCTATCGGCGATGAGTGGGCGACGGGCGCGGTAAACGGCTGGATAAATTCGTCGGGACACAGAGCAAATATGCTTAAAGAGCTTGAGACCATAGGCGTTGGCATGGTATACAGCAAGGGAAATTATTTCATAGACGATTACGACTACAGATATAACTGCGATACGGCGTATGTCGTAAACTTTGTTCATGTAGGATAAAAAAGAAAAAATATAAAAGGAGTGGTATTTTATGGCTATCACATTAAAAACTAACGGACTTGCACCCTTTGTAAGAGAGGGCGAACTGGAGAAGATGAAACCTTTTGCGGATGTTGCTGTCGATCTGCTTAACACAGGAGAGGGCGCAGGCAACGATTTTATCGGCTGGGTAGACCTTCCCGTTAACTACGACAAAGAGGAATTTGCGCGCATAAAGGCAGCGGCAAAGAAAATACAGTCAAACAGCGAAGTACTGGTTGTTATCGGTATCGGCGGTTCGTATCTCGGCGGCCGTGCAGCGCTTGATTTTATCAACGGCAACAACTACAACGCTAAAAAGCATCCCGGCTTCCCCGATATCTACTTTGTCGGCAACAGCATTTCATCCGACTATTTAAGTGATATTATAGAAATGATTGGCGACAGGGATTTCTCGGTCAATGTTATATCCAAATCGGGTACTACCACAGAGCCCGCTATTGCTTTCCGTATCTTCAAGAAAATGGTTGAGGACAAGTACGGCAAAGAGGGCGCAAAGGAGCGTATCTTCGCAACTACAGACCGTGCGCGCGGCGCGTTGAAAAACCTTTGTGACAAAGAGGGTTATGAGACTTTTGTTATCACAGATGATATCGGAGGACGTTTCTCGGTGCTTACACCCGTCGGCCTTTTGCTTATGGCAGCTGCGGGCATAGATATTGATGCAGTTATGAAAGGTGCGGCAGATGCAAGATCGGACTTTGACAACAAGGACGTTGAAAACAACCCCTGCCTTAAATATGCCGTTATGAGAAATATCCTTTTAAGAAAGGGCAAAACAACAGAAATTCTTGCCAATTACGAGCCGTCGCTTACTATGTTCGGCGAGTGGTACAAGCAGCTTTATGCAGAGTCCGAGGGTAAAGACCAGAAGGGCAGCTTCCCCGTAAGTGCAAACTTCTCCACAGACCTTCACTCTATCGGTCAGTTTATCCAGGACGGCAACAGAAACCTGTTTGAGACCGTGCTTTGGATAAGAAACGCGAAGAAAGACATTACTATCGAGACCGACCCAGAGAATGTAGACGGCCTTAACTTCCTTGCAGGCAAGACCATCCAGGAAGTAAATTCCAAGGCTTATGCAGGTACTTTCCTTGCTCATGTTGACGGCGGTGTACCCACTATGGTAATTGAATTTGACAAGGCCGATGCATACAACTTCGGTTATATCGTTTACTTCTTTGAAAAGGCACTTGCTATCAGCGGCTATCTGTTAGGTGTTAACCCGTTTGACCAGCCCGGTGTTGAGGCTTACAAGAAGAATATGTTCGCACTTTTGGGCAAGCCGGGCTATGAAGAAGCAAAGGCGGCTCTTGAAGCAAGATTAAGCTAAGGGGCATTTCTATGGCAATGGATATAAATGTTATCAAAGATGCTATTATCAAACTCACCAAGGACGAAGAGGCGCGTAAGGCTTTCCGGGCCGACCCCGTAAAAGAGGTCGAAAGAGCTACGGGCCTTGACCTTAACGATGAGGAGATAAATGCTGTTATAAATGGCGTAAAGGCTAAACTCGAGGGCGGGGAAATGAATGATATTCTCGCTAAGATAGGTTCGTCTACGCTGTTTGATAAAATAACTTCTATGTTTAATAAGTAAAAAATGCGGGTGCTGCAAATCAAATGCGGCACCCTTTTTTATGGTGGCGCAATCAAAGGGGTGCTGCATTTAAATTGTTGTTTAGCGGCAAACGTATGCGGGGGCTCTGCCCCCTGCACCCCCGCCCACTTTTTAGAAAAGTGGGTCCAAACATATTGCGCGAATAGAGATTAACTAAATTTGCAGTCATACTCCGCGGCTATGTTTAAATGCTGCAAATGTACATTTGCAGCGGATTTCAGTACGCCGCGGTGTTAGAGTTTGAATTGTGTAAATCTATATTCGCGAATATGTTTTCCCTCGCTTTTCTAAAAAGCGAGCCGGGGTGCAGGGGTGGGAAACCCCTGCGAAAACAAGTAATCTAAATTCCAATTTAACTTTCAAATTACCGCAAAAAACAAGGGAATGAAGCACTTATGCGGTGCATCATTCCCTTTATAAGTCAGGTGTATTTTATGTTTTTTGGTGTTATTTGGTTTTTATTTAAATTCTATTTTTGTTATATAGGTATTGCTGTCGGTACTGCCGTCTATAAGATATTTCTTACCCGCCTGTACCTGATAAGACGTCGGCGAGGAAGTTGAATTTCCCTCTACCGCATTACCGTCAAGGCTTACCCTCGGTATTTTATTCGACCATGTTATAGTCATGGTGCCTGTAATACCGGGTATGATATAAATACCCTTGTTGGTGCGCACTTTAAGTTCGCTTGAGCTGAAGCCCTGAACATTAGAGTTTTCGACATAGCTGTTATTTTTATCGGTATACATCTTATAAAGGTCGGAAACCGAATACGAACCTGCCGCAATACCGCTGTCGTTCACAACGGCCTGAGTTGTTGTTTCGGAAGAGCTTTCTACCGTAATGCTCCTCTGGTTGTTAAGTATCCAGATAACATCCAGCATATCGGGAACATCACCCTCGCCGTCACAGTTGCCCTCGGTAATATCAAACTTGCTGTCGCTGATGCTTATACCCGAGATATATTTCAGAAGATAAGCCGCATCGTTCTCGTTGACAACATTGTCCTTGTAAACATCGCCGCTGCCGTTTGAAGCCACGGTAGCATTGAATGCGCCGTTATTTGCCGAGTACAGAAGATTTGCCGCATCGGTGTCTATCAATTCCTGTACTATGACTTTAACGGGGAAGCTGCCCGTTTTTGAAGCGGTAAAGTCCACATCAAACAATGTGCCGTTCGGCGAAACATTACCCACATAAGCAATGACCGCCGCATTTTTATCCTCGAAATAAACAAGCTGTCCGTCGGAAGATCTGTCAACGGCGTTTTCAAATTCAAGCCCGCTGTCATAGCTGAGTGCCACAACATATCCGCCTATATTTTTATCCGATGAAGACTTTGCCTTTATAGGAAGTGATTTCCTGCTGCCGACAGCTGCGTTTACGGTCTCGCCGTAGATATTAACGCTGCCTGCGGGTGCCTGTGTTGTTGTTTCCGATGTGGATTCCGATACGGGTTTTACGGTCGTTGCGGTAACGGTCGTTTTTTCCGTAGTGGTCTCCGTGGTGGCTTCTGTTGTAACATTTGCCGCCGATTTGGGTACAAACTGCATAAAGTAAACATATGTACTTGTTGTGCCCTTTGAAACATATACAGTCTGACCTGCGCCTATATCAAAACTTGTGATGCCGTCTGCGGATACACTTTCGGCATTATCGTTTATTTTTATTGTAGGCTTGGCCTGTGTCGAATAGGTGTAAATATAGAATGTACCGTCCGTCCGGGCATCAAAGTTGATGTCTGTGGAAGATTCCATTTTAAGTGCTTTTGTAAGGGTCGCGCCCTTATATGTCACCTTTGCGCCAAAATAATCGTTGCCGCTCACATAGAAGAAATTGTTTGTATTTTCTCCCGTTGTGTAGTTCCAGATATAGCCGTCACCCGTTATATCGCTGTTTATATCTTCCTGCTCGGCTTCCGTGGTCTGCTGCTGCGGCTTTGTTGTCTGCTCGCCGCTCGGTTTCGTGGTCACGGACTGTGTTGTGGGCTGTGTCTGTGTTTCAACGGTCACTACCTGCGAACCCGAAACAGCCTTTACGTTAAATGCTTCAAGATAAGCATCCTTTGCGGAATTGCCCGATTGCAGAACATAAACACCCGCATCTACGATAACGCTTGTCTGGCCGCTTTTTGCAATGGTTGCTTTTTTCAGGCCGAATTCATCGACAAGTTCCATGCCGTATGCGCTTGACGAACCCGATGTAAATGTAACGGTCGAACGCTGATTTATCATAAAGATAAGACCGTTTGCGCGTATCTTTACGCTGCCGCCGCTGCTCTTGCTTGCCGCATTCAGAATTGCGTTGCCGACAATATTTTTGCCTGCCGCATAGTTGTCGGAAAGGTCAAGTGTGTAGGGAAGTTCAAGGTATCCGGGAGGATACTCCGAAACCGTCGATACCTTTGCAGGTGACATATTTATTGCGGACGGAGCTTTCATAACGCCCGCCTTTGCGATACAATCCGCCTTTGCCTGTACGGAGTCTGTAAGGGACTCGCTGTAATCGTAGGGGAATGCGCCGTCAAAATCGTTTTTATACGGGTTTGTGTTGCCGCTGACTGCCTGGTTTTTCTCGGATGCTATAGTCGCATAGTTGTTGCCGAAGCAGCCCGCAAAGTTGTCGTTATAACTCTTTACATAACCCGCACCCTCCGTGGGACTGTCTATAGGGTTTTTACATCCGTCATAGAAATTCGCCTCGGAGAAAGTATAGGAATTTGCTCTCGGGGAAATGATGTAGGATGTACCCGAGCCGTTTTTGAAATACGAGTTATAAATATGTACATTTGCCTGTCTTACAAGCGGCTGTCTTGACCATACCTGATCGTAGAAATTGTGGTGGTATGTAACGTCATACTGAATACTGTCGCTTGAAGAACCGATAAGGTTTGTTTTGTGGTTTTCAATATAGTGGTTGTAATCCTGTGTGAAGCCGTAGCCGCGTTTGAAGTCAAGCGAGCCGTCGCCCTCTGCCTTGTCGGACTCGGCAGGATTTTTACAGTAACCGTGTTCAAAAGTACAGTTGTGTACCCAGCAGAATTTTATGGGAGAACCGTTGCTTTCGAGCCATTCCTTGCTCTGCGGGTTTTTGCTCTTGGAAACAGTACCCTCAAGGCCGATAGCGTCCTCGGGTGTGTTTTTGAATGTCAGGTTTCTGAACTCAACGCTCTTTGCGGGTCTTGCCGTACCCGATATGACCTGGAAGCCCCAGCCGTCGATAACTGCGTCCGTGCCTATACCCTCTACAGTGACATTCTGCGCATTGAACATTCTTGCTATCATACCGTTGTCTTTTACCGTACCGCCGTTGCCCGTGCTGTTATACGCGGTAAGGCCGTTGATATTGGTAACGGAATCGCTGCGTGTATTTTCGTCGCCCGCCTGTACGGTGCCGATAACTCTTACTACCAGCGGGATATTGTTTTCCGCAAGTATTTTTAAAACATCATCCTTGCCGCCGCCCGTTGTGCCGTTTGCATCATCGGACTTGTAGTTAAGGATATTTCCTATGCCCTTGGGGCTGTTTGTTATCTTGCTGCAATTATCTATGGTAAGGGTGTTTTTGTTAGCCTCCGTTACATAGAGAACTACCGCATTGTCTTTTAACGTACCGTCATCCTTGTATGCACCGATGCCGTTGATGCTTTCTTTTTTGGCATCCGTGTGCGCATAGCCCGAGCGGTCGTTTTTATATACCTTGATATTGCTGCCCGTATATGTTGTGCCGCCCGATTTTACGGTAAGGGTATAATCGCCTGCAGCAAGGCCGGGAATATCTATCCTTGTCTTGCCCGAGCCGTTTGAGCGGACAAGGTTTGCCATGTCGTAATCGCTTAAAGTGCCTGATGTTGGGCCGCTGTACGATACGGATGTGATAGACGAAGCATCCGCATTAAGTTCTGCGTATATAGTTTCGTACCAACCGCCTACCGCGCTGAAATCCGCAGCAAAAGCCGTTTTTGTAACTGCGGATGTAAACAGCATGGATACGGCAAGAGCGGTACTTACTACTCTTTTAAATGTTTTTTTCATTTTTTATCTCCTCCCGTTTATCAGCCGTTGGCCGCTTTCTTTATATAGAAAGCATCAAAAAGTGTGATCTTGCCGTCGTCGTTGAAATCGCCTGCGGCTATTCTGTCGCTCGAAAGCGAAGCACCGCCCGCAAGATATGAAAGCGCAAGGCTGACATCTGCCGAGTTTACAGCGCCGTCAAGGTTGATATCGCCTTTTACAGCGCCCGTACCGCCCGTAGATGTTACCTTTATGGGGTAAACGGTGATATTTCTCGAATCGGAAGCGGTAACAAATTTTATTGTGTCGATACTGTCACCCGTGAAAGACATTTCATTGGAAGTCTTGCCGCCCACCGTGAGCTGTGCTTTCTTGTTATCAAGGTCTATTACCAGTTTGAAAGAAGTTTTGTCTGTAGTCATTGCCGTGCTGCACACTTCCACAGGCTCGTTGCCGTTTACACCGGGGCAGCGCAGACCGTAATACTTGGTAGTTGCCTGTGTTCTTACACCCAGAGTTTCCGCACCCGAACCCCAGATCTGCATAAATGTCCACTTTGCGGCAGACTTGCTTGGCCGGAATTCGCCTTCTATGGTAACTGTGCCGTCCGTATGCATACCTATCGGCAGAATAAAGTTTGTTGTGATACCGTCGCTTGAATTGCTCGTTTGTGAACCGTCGTCGGTATCGTATACAAGAGCGCTTCCGCCCTGATATTTAACATAGTTTTCGCCGTTTGTGGCACTTATACCGCTTATTGTGTAGTAAGCACCGCCGTAGGATGAATCCTGTGTCAGCATACCGCTGCCCGCAAACGAATAACCCTCATTGAATTTTTCGGTCACAACGCTTGCCTGTGCCGCTGTCGTTGTCTCCGACGGAGTTTCCGTAACGGCCGTTGTTGTTTCCGTAGGTGTCTCTGCGGAAGTCTGTGTTTCGGGCTCAACGGGTTTGAAGCTGTCGTCCAGCTTGCCACCTATAGCCGAGATCACGTATTCCGATGATACCTTGTTTGCACAGTAGTTTGTAAGCGCGGTTCTGAGTGTGGTGTTTATAGCATAGGAAGTATCGTCAACGGAATCGTCAAAAGCAAAACCCGTTGCTGTTTTGAAATCGCCGCCGCCCACACGTCCTGCGTACATTTCGACATTAGCCTTTGCCGCATCGGGAGTTTCGGGCGAAAGACCCTTAACGTAGGAGTCGCTTGTATCGAAGTTGTTGTAAACAGCACCCGCTTCTGTGGTATAGCTTATTACCTGTGTTCTGCTCTCTGCAAGGCAGGCATCGCCCTTGCCCTCTTTTGCGCCGGGAGCATCCTGCTTCCAGTTTGCATTAGGTGTAACAAGCTTGTTGTTCCATGTTTTTACTGCGCCTATGGGGTTGCTGTCCTCAAGTGTGGTCGAGCCGCCCTCACCGTCAGAGTCGCAGCCTACGCTGCCCTGGAGAGTCGGGTACTTGCAGTTTCTGAAGTAGTTGTTTTCAACAAAGGCACTTGAGCCCTCGGAAGCGCCGACACCGTATTTTGCGTTGCCGTCATAGTAGTTGTTGAATACGTGTACGGACATTGTTCTTATACGCGGATGACGTGAGTCGGAGTGGTCGAACCAGTTGTGGTGATAAGTGATAAAGTTATCGCCCGATTCGCCCTTCATACCGCAAAGTGAACACTTGCCGCCGTCCCAGTAGTGATTGTAGGAAATGGTCACATACTGCGAGTCGTTCTTAACATCGGTCGCGCCGTCGCCTTTCGCCTTGTCGCCGCTGCCCTGAACGCCGTAGAAAATTTCGTTGTTGTGTATCCAGATATCCGTATTGGCTGTATCAAGTGAGATACCGTCATCCTTGAAATCGTGGATAGCAAGGTTTCTTATCTCAACATTGCCCGCATTTCTTAAAAGGAAACCGAAGTTTATAGTCGTATCACGGCCGATACCTTCGATAGTGATATTGCTCTCCTTATATTTCGAGCTTGGCTTTACCTGGATATAGCCGCTGCCGTTGAGCTGGCCGCCCGAGTAGTCTATCTTACCGATAATTCTTACGATAAGGGGTGCGGAAGTACGCTTATCCCTTGCCTGCAATATATTTGAAAGACCTGTTACACCGTCACAGGTAACGGTATCTATATCACTGCTGCTTTTGATATAGATTATCTCCGCACCCGCTTTGGGTGTACCGTCGGCCTTGTACGCACCGCAGGCATTTGTGCTGTCAAATTTTGAAGACGGACTGAAAGCATAGCCCGTTCTGTCATACGAAACAACCGTAACGGCCGCAGTCGCGGATGCCTTTGAACTGTTTGACGAGTCAACGGCATCTACCTTTAAGGTATAACTGCCCGCCGAAAGTCCCGGGATATCTGCGCGCCAATGTCCATCGCTGTAGCGTCTGATAAGTGCATCGTCGATAGTCGTGAATGATGATGCGCCGTCCTTTTTATAGGAAACAACATAGCCCGCAGCGCCCGTTGTGTCGCTCTGCGTCCATTCCGCCCATGCGGACTCTTTCCAGCCCGCTGCGGTCATGCTTATCGTGCCCGCCGCTTCCGTACTGTACACAAACGGAGCAGAAAAAATGCCCGTTGCGGGAACGGACGGTACACACGACAAGGTAACGGCCGCCGCCAGGGCTGCTCCTATTATCCTTTTCGTTCTTTTTTTCATAGAATATTTTTCCTCCTTAAATTGATAACCTATTTTGTCTTTTAAATTACCACTAAAAGCTTAATTTATTATACCGCCGCTATTCCTGTAAAGTCAATCAAATAAGCCATATTTATGAAATTTTGTTGAATTCCATGAACATTTTATGAAAATTTTTTATATTATTTTGTGTTTTCGGAAATCAAATATCAGGTAACTTTTCCGCAAAAGGGCTAAAACCCTAACACTGTGTAAGGGTTTGCATTTTTGCACTTTGTTATTTTGATAACGCATAATTGGAGCAGGCTTTCCTGCGGGGCACTGCCTATACATTCCCGCCGAACAACAATTTACCCTTCCCACAAACCAAAGATCCGTCAGGCGCAAAATCCCCACTATTGACACCTTTCAAAAAAAACTGTATAATTAAACCAAAGACAGCGGAAAATAGAACCGAACGGAGGGCATAAAATGGATAAAGCGGACATAGCGATAATAGGAACGGGGCCGGGCGGTGTCTCGGCGGCGATAACGGCGGCACAGCGCGGGAAAAGCGTTTTGCTTTTCGGCAGTGCGGAGCTGTCGCCAAAAATGGTCAAGGCAGAGAAGATAATGAACTATCCGGGGTTTCCGTCGGTAAAAGGCGCAGATTTAGCGGCGGCGTTAAAGGCTCATCTCAAAGACATGAATATAAGTGTGACCGAGGACAAGATAACCCAGATTTACGACATGGGCGGCAAATTTACCTTGCAGGGCGCATCTTCAAATATGTACGATGCGGAAGCGCTGATAATAGCGACGGGTGTTGTGCCGACCAAGCTTTACGCGGGCGAAAAGGAACTTTTGGGTGCGGGTGTAAGCTACTGCGCGACCTGTGATGCTCCCCTGCACAGGGGAAAACCCGTGGCGGTCATAGCCGACAGCCCCGAGGAAGAGGGCGAAGTAAAATATCTGTCCGAGGTAGCAGAGCGCGTCTATTATTTCCCGCTTTACAAGGACAAGCCCGACATGGGCGGCAATATAAGCGTACTTGCGGAGATACCCAAGGAGATAAGCGCGCCGACCTTTTCGTCACGTCTTTTAAAGACAGACAAGGGCGAATATGATGTTTCCTGCGTGTTTATACTGCGCCGCGCCATTGCCGCAGACCAGCTTTTACCGCAGCTTGCGACCGAAAACGGCCATATTGTGGTCGACAGGCAGATGTGCACCAATGTAAAGGGTGTTTTTGCCTGCGGTGACATCACGGGCAGACCCTATCAGTATGTAAAAGCCGCAGGAGAGGGCAATGTTGCCGCTCTTTCGGCTGTTGAATACATTTCCAAAAAATAAATGACAAATGACAAATGATTGGAGGAAGAATTATGATAAACAAAGTTTCCGAAAACGATTTAAGCGCCGCAAAGGCGGCAAACGTGGCTGTTGTGGACTTTTCCGCGACCTGGTGCGGCCCGTGCAAAATGCTTGCACCCATTTTTGACGAACTGAGCGAGGAACTTGCGGGCAAGGCTGAATTTTACAGCTGTGATGTGGACGAAAACCCGCTCCCCGCACAGGAATTCCGCGTTATGAGCATACCGAATGTGGTTATCCTCAAAAACGGCGAGGTCGTAAATCAACAGGTTGGTTTTGTACCGAAAGACGTGCTTAAAAGCATGATAGAAGAGTATATCTGAAAATAACGGGGTTGACGTGTTTGCGCCAACCCCGTTTTGTTGGAATTTGTCGAAGTGTTTTTTTGCGGGGCTCTGCCCCTGCACCCCGCCCACTTTTTAGAAAAGTGGGTCAAAACATATTCGCGAATGTAGTTTTATGTGATTCAAACATCAACACCGCGGCTGAATTTTTGTGCCGCAAATTACCATTTGCGGCAGGGGTAAATTGGAATTTGACGGGGTGTTGATGGCTGGAACAGCGGACTTCTATCCGAAGTCCGCAAACCCCTCAGTCAGCCGTTGTAGTTTGGTTTACAATGCCAATAAAACGGCGGCTGCCAGCTCCCCTTGCAGTGGAGCCAAGAAACACGCCCCGCAGTCACAATGCTGTCGAAAGCCGAGAATCTTGCCCCACAAGCATTCAAGAAGCCTGCGCTTCGACACAAGCTCCACTGCAAGGCTCACGCCCGGAGGGCTCCGCCCGGGAGGGGGAGCTGGCGCAGCTTGCTGCGACTGAGGGGTGGAGGGCTTTATTAAAAGCCCGACTTCGCGTGCCATTATCTCCCCGCCAAATTCCAATTTCACTTTCCGGCACAAAAACGGGGAAACTTAAAGAATGAATAGAAAAAGGGCTTGCCGTTTGACAAGCCCTTGTGTGTTTGATCAACACTTCTAACACTTAATAAAAATAATATGCACGCAAATATATGCGCATGGTCATTATCAAGAACCAAATACTTCTTCTGCTGATAAGCCAGTCTCGGAATCCAAGTCAAAATTGCCTGTACCACTTGTAAGCAAGATTTTTTCAGTCTCAAATAATGTTATTTCCAACTCGGGTTTTTTATAAAAACTTTTCATTATCATTGTTCCTCCTATTACTGCTCAACAGCGAAATGCTTAATAACTTCTTCCTGTGTTCCGCTTGTAAGACCTGTTATTTTGATTCCGTATAAAAGTTTTGCCGGCTGATTATCATTAGCAGTAAGATCTTCAGCGTTTATTGTTGTATTATTTGCCTTTACTGCTTTATAACCCTTTTCAAAGTTAACTTTTTTTGTTCCTATAACAGCATTTAAAGAATCGTTTGCTGCATCTCTTTCCGAAACAGCAACAATAACGTATGCTGTTGTTCCGTTTACTATAACTTTACCATTTAAAACATTGTCATTACAATCTGCAAGACTTAATTCAGTTGCAGGTGTTACTGATATTGTATATACTCTTATCTCACCCGATGATGAGGTTAAAGTATATGTGCCGTTCGTAGGAGCAATCACGGAAATGTATTGAAGTCCGTTTGATGCATATCCTCCCTTTGTTGACTGCGAAATTAAATCTGCATTTGAGGGGGTTTTAATTACAGCTGTAGATGTGTTAACTTTTGCTGTTGAAGAAAACTCTGCCGTTATTACGCTTCCTGCTATTGCCGTAAAGGTCACATTGCCACTTGTGGGAATCTGAACACAATTTTTTCCTACCTTTGTAAGATCTGTACGAGTTTTAACGCTTGCATTAAATGTGAAACCATTGATTGTTTTCTCTGCTCCAAACGCTGTATTATCTGTTCCTTCTGTAATTTCAGTTGCATTTTCAGCAACAAATGTTCCTGCGGGATGTGCAATTTTTACGGTTACGGTTTTGTTTTCAATTGCGTTGTCGGAAGCCGATAATGTAATAGTTGCGTTCGTAATTGTTTCCGGCGTATCAGACTTAACAGTTACATTATATTCATTTTCCGATTTTTTATTTATCACAATATATGGCGATGCAGTTGAATCCACAGATGGAGTATTAAGTGTAGCCTCACTAGTATTATTGCTTATTGACGCTGTAAATGTATTACTGTTTCCTGGAATTATTGATAATTCTGATGGATTTACCATAATTGCAGCGCCCGATTCGGCTCTTGCGATAGAAATGATGCCAATAGTATCACCACTCGCTGCTATTGTCAAATCTCCGTCTGACTTCATTGTGTATTCAACAGTCCTCGATTCTGCTCCTAAAGTACTTCCTGTTTTTTTCAAATTAACAGATGTTGTACCTGTTTCATCAGTAAATTTCAACTGTCGTGCATCATCATTTTTAGTTGTTGTATATGTAACTGTAATTACGTCATTTAACTTACAATCTGCTAATTTAAAACTGACATTTTGACTAACCTTTAAATATGCCATTGTTGTATCAGTCGCATCAATATAGCTATTTGTGTTGTTAGCAGTGAATGATAAATCTCCCCATGTTGTAGTTGGAGCATTTTTGCTATATGTATACGTTGAAAAATTACCAGTAGCAGTCCATTCAGCCGTACCCGAAGCAAATACATTTGTAGCACTAATGCTAATCAAACTTGTAACCACCATGCCAATAGTAGCTATAGTCTTTAATAATGATTTTCTCATTTAAAATTTTCCTCCTTGTTACGTTTTTAGTTACTGCGCACAAGTATGACTCATGCGCACGGTACGGCAACAATACTCCGTTTCACTCCGTATTGTTGGTGCGGCATTCGCCGCACTATGGCTACACCTAAAAAATCACTTATGAAAGCAAGCTTTCAACGTGTTTTTTATGCGTATCCACCGTCCCTCTCATTATAATTTGCAAATCAACCGGTTAATTATACAGCACCGATAAACTGTTTGTTTAACCCTTATCCTCCTTTACTGTAAACTCAAACCCCGCCGTATTTATGCACCTAACACGGTTCAGGTTTGGTATATGTGATCTGTCAAAAGACAGAACACAACCACTCAAATCAGCCCCTCTTGTTTCAATTCGCAATACATTTTAGTGAAAGTATTGGGGCTTGTACCTATTTGGGCGCGGGCGGTATTTTTATCTATCTCGCCGTTTTCGAGGCGTTTATAGATGTCGATATAGTTTTCGGCGATAAATTTAGGTTTTCTGCCGAAGTGGACACCGTTTGCAAGGGCTGTGTCTATGCCCTCGCGCTGTTTTTCCTTGCGCAGTTTACGGCTGCCCGCCTGCATATAGGTCAGCATTTGTATTATAGTGAACGTCAAGAATATTTGTAGGATGGGGCTCATAAATAATCCACCTTGAGCAAGCTTAAGTCCGATTATTTAATTCGCTTACTATAAAATACCGTAAAGCTGTTCTTCCATAAGGATCTTACCCTCGGGAGTATCGGCGAGGGGCAGGCAGATATCCAATGTTTCTGATATGCGCTCGCGGGTCTCTCTGCGGCACAGCTCCATCATTTCTTCATAGCTTGAAACCTGCTGCGAATATATATCCTTTATCATACCGCACCACCTTTTGTTAATATCCTATAGAATAATGACTGGTGGGAATTGTGTCCATAAGTTACAACTTTATAGATATATTATAATAATATTTCAGCAAAATGTCAATCTTTATTACCTGTTTACGGCGTAGAAATTCAAGTTCAAAAACCTATACTTTTCGGCGAGATATTTCAGATAAGAAATGCAATGCGGTCAAGGGGCGTAAATGTTTGGTTCTATACCCCGAAAACCTTTTGCAGAGCCTTTCTTGTGCCGCTTATAATGCGCTGTGTCAATATTTCCGAAACACTTTCGCTTTCGGTCGAAACAAGAGCCTTTGACACGGAAAGCAAAGAAGCGGCGGTTTATAAACCGATAATTTTCAAAACAAGAGAGTTTATTTTCGTATTGACAATGATTTTTGCCGCTGTTACAATTATAATTGTATCGATATACTTTTCTTAAATGTATCACTTGGGGTGAAAAATTATGGTAAAAAGCGAAATAATAGATAAGATAAATTCGGCGATAAAAAACAACAAAATGGTATCTTTTGACCTAAAAGACAAAGATAATACCGAACTTACGGGCTTTCCGATATGTGTCGGCAGTGAGATCTCGGTAATATCTGTTATTTTTGATTTTCGGTTTGACGGCATTAAAGCAGTCAGCCTTTCCGAAATAGAAGATGTACATATCTTTGAGGACAATAACTTTTACGAAAAAATATGCAAAGAAGAACTGCTTGATAAAAAGCACAGTGAAATAATATCGGATATACGATTTGATACGTTTAAAGATTTTCTTGAATATTTTACCCAAAAAGAGCAGTTTATCACTCTGGAATGTAAAAACAATGCTTTTCCGTATGATATAGGCTTTATTAAAGAAATAAACGATAAAAAAGTTTGGCTCAATAATTTTGACGGCGACGGAAAATGGTGTGAATCCGCCGACGAAATAAATTTAAAGGATATTGTGCTGGCAAGTATCAATGATAATTATTCGATGATGTATTATAAATATATGAAAAAATATAAAATGCTTTGGGGAGAAGAAAATATCCGATATACCGACAAATATACCGAAAACGACCTGTTCTTTTGGTAAATTATTTCGGCAAGACGGATTCATCCCAAAAGCAGCAATAATTATAATATTTGTGAGGATTAAAAATGCAGATAAACCCCGATATGTCAACAAGGACTTTGTCGGGCGGTCAAAAGCAAAGGCTTATAACAGCCGCCGCACTTGCAATGGGACAGCGTATAATTCTGCTTGATGAACCTTTGGCAAACCTTGACCGAGAAAGTGCCGTTTTTCTTTTAAGAACATTAAAGGAACTCACGGAAAACGGCTATGCCATTCTTATTGTTGAGCACCGCCTTGACCTTGTTCTTCCCTTTGCCAACAAGGTGTATTCCATAAGCAAAGGCGAACTTATCCTTGAGGACGAGCCGCAGAAAATACTCACACATAACCAAGAGATAATTCCATACGATAATGAGCCTTTGAAGCGAGGCAAAACACTTATCGAAACAAGTGCGATAGAATATGCCGCAGGCAGTATTCTCATAATAGGGGGCGTTAGCCTGAACATAAGCGAGGGCGAGCGAATAACGGTATTAGGTGCAAACGGCTGCGGAAAGACCACGCTTTTAAAACTGCTTGCAAGAATAGTTTATCCCACAGGCGGAGGATATGTACAAAATATTGTAAAAACAAATGCTTTGACAACACTTATTGCCGCACCGAGCTGGTTCAAAAAATCGGGATATGTATATCAAAATCCGTCTTATCAGCTTTTCATGCCGACAGTACGGGAAGAGATAGAATACAGAGCCGCATCAAAGGAAAGAGCTGAGCGAATGATAGAAATGTTCGTCTTGCAGGGACTTGAAGAACGGCATCCGCACTCATTATCTGAAGGACAGAAATGCCCCGCAGTCACAACGCTGTCGAAAGCCGAGAATCTTTCCCCACAAGCATTCAAGAAACCTGCGCTCCGACACAAGCTCCACTGCAAGGCTCACGCCCGGAGGGCTCCGCCCGGGAGGGGGAGCTGGCGCAGCTTGCTGCGACTGAGGGGTGGAGGGCTTTCTTAAAAGCCCGACTTCGTATGCCATTATAT
>JAEEGL010179015.1_pt1 | contig 22791 bp, 9 predicted proteins | sample 9134231 | NCBI WGS metagenome assembly JAEEGL01 (sample SAMN16246548, study PRJNA631951) | gut metagenome | biome: gut microbiome; feature: rumen; material: fiber-attached | host: Bos | place: Iran: Karaj | collected 2018-10 | reverse complement strand
TTTATAACATCATCAATATTCTTTGAAAGTGCAGTATCTACAGTTAGGTGATCAAGCGTGTTGCCTGGAAATATCTCAATTGATATCGGTATGCCGTTCTCATCCATAAATAAACCCATCTGGACAATAGGAAGTTTACGTTCTTCTTTGCTTACACCGTTTTGTCTTATTCCTTTAGAGATAGTTCCGTCTTCGTTTTCTATCTCTTCATCAGGTCTGTCAGTTTCAAAATAGAAGTTTGTAACATCATAATAAATAACGCTGTTCCTACGTCCTGTTTGCTGCATCAGTTTTGTATTGAGGCGAGTTATTATCTGTTTCTTGTGATCGTGAATAAAATCCAGCGTATCATAAATATTGTACATGTAATCTGAGCAGACTATCGGATCATAATAATCATCATTCTGTGCGAAGGTCGCTGCTTTTGATGCTGGATTAAGTATACGTCCGTATACAAGAAGTCTGAACAGACCAAGGACATCATATTTGATTTTGCTGAATGATTTGTATGAATTAATGGCCGCGTTTACACCAAGTTCTTCAAGAATGCGATCAATAAGGCAATGAGAATAGATTTTGGTTTCACCGAAGCAATGAGGATCTCCCGCATTGAAAGTGAATTTATACTGCTTTCTCACATTTTCAGTAGAGCAATATGGCAAAAGAGCATCTATCAATGGATTGCCGTCTACAAATGACTGCTTGAGTCGCTTAACGTAATCTGGTTTGCCATCATCAAATCTATGCAATGGCCCTAAGGTAAGAATCACGCGTTTGGTAACAGTACGCTTACCATTTTTACTTGTACCCGATTTACCTTCAACAAGTCTTAACGTTTCTATTCCGTGGTTTTTATAGCACTCAACAAACATAAATAATGATCCTCCAGTATCAAAATACGCACGCAAATACCTACCAAAATATTATACCACATTTCATAAAAAAAGTCAAGCCTTTTTTCGATATTTCTTGGCTTGACTCAAAAATTTTTTTCACAAAGTGGCAAACTCGGGTAATAAAATGTTAAAATTAGTGAAAAAGCTTGAAATTTTAAAAGATTTGTGATATAATTATTAGCGTTATTATGACTGTTGCAGCAAAAAGCTGCAAATATGTTCTGAAAGAAGCGTTTCACAAATAATATTTTATTATTATCCTACCGCGATTAACGCGGCGAAAGAAGGTACTGTATGATTTGCGATCTGCACTGTCACACCACGCTTTCCGACGGCTCGCTAGGTATTGAGGATGTAATCGCTCAGGCGAAGCGAATGAACATTGATTGGTTATCTATCACTGATCACGATACTATGGCGTCTTTTTCAAGAGCCGATGTTCTCGGCGACCGAGCAGGTATTAAAATACTACACGGTGTTGAGCTTTCAGCGTGGGACAAGGAAAGAAACAGTAAGGTGCATATTCTTTGTTATGCACCGTCAAAGCCCAACAGACTCGAAGGACTTTGCCTCAAATCCTGCGAGATAAGGAAGGAATGTTCAAAGGAGATGATCGAGAAGGTCATGGCCAAATTTCCTATAACACAGGAAAGCATTCTAAAACGCACTACTGCTTCAAAAAGCATTTTCAAGCAACATATTATGCGTGCGCTCATTGATTACGGCTATGCTCTTGAGTTTTACGGAGATCTCGACCGCGAGCTGTTTAATCCAGAAAATGGTTCATGCTATGTAGAAAGAGAGTATCCTGACGTCAATTTTGTCGTTGACCTGATACGTACGGCAAGAGGAGTTGCCGTTATGGCGCATCCTGCTCAGTATGACAATCTTGAGCTTCTTGAGGAGCTAGCAAAGAATGGTAAGATAGACGGTGTTGAAGTTGGACATTTCTCAGCGGATGAAAAATGTCGCAAGAAGCTTTCTGCTATCGCCAAGAAATATGATCTTATTGAAACAGGTGGCTCGGATTTTCACGGACTTTATAATAAGGTTCCTACACACCTTGGAAGCGAGATTACTACAAAAGAAAACCTTGACAGGATACTTAAGCTTGCCGCTTTAAGGAGCAAAGAAGCATAAATGGCTGCAAGGTGTATTTCTGCCGCTGCTTTTTTCGGATTGTTCATGTTATTTCTGCTTCCTGTATCAAGAGGTATAATAAACATAGGCAACGGCATCGGAATGGTAGTTTCTGCGCTTATTGTGTTGGTACTGCTGTTTTGGAATAAATTCAGTACATTTATAGGTCATTGCTGGGAAAAAACATTTGGTAAGTTCTTTCTCAGCATTCTCGGAATAATCTTAGCTGTTTGTGTTATAGTTGCCGTTATTATTAGCATATTTATGATAAGAGCAGCAAATGACAGACCGAAGGATGAAAACACTACTGTTGTTGTTCTTGGCTGTCAGGTTAGGGATGGAGCTCCAAGTCTTATGCTTTCGCGGAGACTTAAAGCTGCGTATGATTATCTATCGGAGCATCAGAGCGTATATGTTGTCGTTTCTGGCGGCAAGGGCGAGGATGAGTCAATAAGCGAGGCTCAGTGCATGAGGGATTGGCTTGTTGGCAACGGCATAACACCTGAAAGGATATTTATGGAGGATAAGTCTGTGAATACCGAAGAAAATCTTAGCTTTTCTAAGGCTATAATTGATGAGAAAGGACTTCCTTCGAATATAACGATAGTGACGGACGGATTTCATCAGCTGAGAGCTGACATCCTGGCTGAAAAAAGCGGAATAGAGTCGTATAATATTTCAGCAAGGACAGCGTGGTATCTTCTTCCGACTTATTGGGTGAGAGAATGGTTTGGAGTATTGTATTATAGACTATTCTAATGTGGCGGCATCTTCCATAAAATATGGTATCAAGCAAATCCAAGAGGAAATATTTGAGATATGTTCGTTTTGGGTTTTAATGTTTATATTCCCCTTGTTTCAACTTAATGAAGCATGGGGATATATATATTACATCTTCTGCGTTTGACAGCAATCAATACAGCACTTAAGGCTTTTATTTTGAGACTGATGATTTGAAACAAAGCAAATATCTATAATGAAAAGGAATGATTATTTTGAAAATAGGATTTTCAACACTGGCCTGTCCTGAATGGGCATGGACAGACATTTACTCCATGGCAAAAGATTTCAAGTTCGATGGAATTGAAATCAGAGGACTCGGAAATGAGATTTTCTCTGTTAAAGCTCAGCCTTTTACTGAGACTCAACTACCTGCCACTATTGCTAAGCTTCAGTCTCTAGGTCTTGAGATACCCTGCCTTTCTTCTGGTGCCTGCCTTAAATTTAAGGACAAGTATCAGGAAGCTGAAAATGAAATAAAAGCATATGCTAAGCTTGCAAGCAGGCTGGGTGCTTCATATATAAGAATTCTCGCAGACCTTACCCCAGATCCAGTAGATGATGTCGATGATGAGTATGTAGCAGAAGCTCTTAAAAAGCTTGTTCCAATTGCGGAGGAATTCAATGTTACACTGCTAGTTGAGACAAATGGTGTTTATTCTGATACTGCTCGCCTTGCAAAGCTTCTTGACGAGGTAAAGAGTAGAAAAGTGGCTGCTTTGTGGGATATGCATCACCCTTATCGCTATCATGGAGAAGCTCCTGAAACTACTGTAGCTAATCTTGGCGAGTACATAAAGTATATACAGGTAAAGGATAGCGTTATGCGTGAAGACGGTACAGTTGAGTACCGTATTATGGGCAGTGGCGATATTCCTGTAAAGGCTATGATAGAAGCTCTTGACACAATTAATTACAATGGATATATTTCCCTTGAATGGGTAAAGCGTTGGGCAAGAGACCTCAGCGATGCAGGTATTGTTATACCACAGTTTGCTGAGTATATGGCTCCGTACAAGAAGAAGCATAAGCATCCTCTTCAGACTAGTATGAGAGGGGACGGACAGTATCCGTGGCCAAAGGAGCGTATTCTAAATTATACATTTCCGGATATTCTTGACCGTATCTGCGAGCAGTTTCCTAATCAGTATGCTTTCCGTTATACAGAGCTTGATTATACAAGAACTTATCCCGAATTCCGCGATGATGTTGATAGCTTTGCACGTTCATTGCTTGCAATGGGAGTAAAGAAGGGGGATCATGTAGCAATTTGGGCTACAAATGTTCCTCAGTGGTATATTACCTTTTGGGCAACTACAAAGATTGGTGCAGTTCTTGTAACCATGAATACAGAATACCGTATTCATGAGGCTGAGTATCTGCTGAGACAGTCTGATACAATGACACTTGTAATGATAGACGGTATAAAGGATATTAAATATGTTGATATTATCAAGGAACTCTGCCCAGAGCTTGAAACTTGCGAACCTGGCAAGCTTAACTCTGCACGACTTCCTTATCTTAAGAATGTTATTACTGTTGATTCTAAGAATAACGGTTGTTTCACATGGGAAGAGGCTGTTGAGCTTTCAAAGAATGTTCCTTACAGCGAGGTAGAGCGTGTAAGAAAGACCATTGATATTCACGATGTTGCAAATATGCAGTACACTTCTGGCACTACTGGTTTCCCAAAAGGTGTAATGCTTACACATTATAATGTTGTCAACAACGGTAAGGCTATCGGTGACTGCATGGATCTTTCTACAGCTGATCGCATGATGATACAAGTCCCTATGTTCCATTGTTTCGGTATGGTACTTGCTATGACAGCTTCTATGACTCACGGTACTACTATGTCTCCTATTACACGTTTTTCTCCGAGAAAGGGACTTGCCTGCATAAATCAGGAGAAGATAACTTGTTTCCACGGTGTACCGACTATGTTTATCGCTATGCTCGGTCACAAGGACTTTGAGACAACTGACTTTTCGTATATGAGAACGGGTATAATGGCTGGATCTCCATGTCCGATAAAGACTATGGAAGAAGTAATCGAAAAAATGCATATGAGTGAGATTTGTATAACTTATGGTCAGACCGAGGCTTCACCTGCAACCACCATGAGCAAGACAACTGATTCTATCGAGCAGAGAGTAAATACTGTCGGTGGGCCTATCTTTGGTGTTGAATGTAAGATAGTTGATCCTGAGACAAATGAGGAACTTCCTGACGATGTTGACGGCGAGTTCGTTGCAAGAGGTTATAATATCATGAAGGGATATTATAAAATGCCAGAGGCTACTGCTGCAGCTATAGACAGTGAAGGCTGGCTTCATACGGGTGATCTTGCTAGACGTCGCTCCGAAGACGGTTATTTTAAGATAACAGGTAGAATCAAGGATATGATTATTCGTGGCGGTGAGAATATATATCCTAAGGAGATAGAAGACTTCCTTTATACTTATCCAAAAGTTAAGGACGTGCAGGTAATCGGCGTTCCTGATGAAGATTACGGTGAGGAAATAATGGCTTGTATAGTTCTTCAGGACGGTGAAACAGCTACTGAACAAGAAATCAAGGACTTCTGCCTTGCAAGAATGGCAAAGCACAAGTGTCCGAGATACGTTGATTTCGTAGACGGATTCCCGATGAATGCCGCAGGAAAGATACTCAAGTACAAGATGAGAGAGCAGGCAGTTGAGAAGCTTAAGCTTCATAAAGCGGACAGCATTGTTACTGCATAAACAATATCCGTATATTAAACAGACATATAATAATCCCCTGTTAGAGTTTTCGCACTATTATTTCATATGCTACTCTAACAGGGGATTATATTAACTCATAGGTTTAAATGTCAGTACAAAACCTAACTAATTTAAGATATAAAGCTGTATGCTTTATTCTGTAATACTGCATCAGTTCTGGAAAGCTATACGGAAGAAGTTGTAGAGATGAGCTCTGATACAGTTATCACCATGATAACCGCCGTTTACATAGTGCCATATATGAGGAACGCCGTTATTCTCAAAGTTATTGTGATAGCTTCTTGGATTGTCGCCAACAGTCTGGTCATTGCTTCCTGCTGTTATCATCAGGAAGTAAGGCTCATTACTGCTGTCCCACTTAAATGAACCCGTAACTCCGGGAGCTGGGCATATAGCACCAATGTAGCCTATCTTATCTGACATCTGCATTCCAATGAGAAGTGACTCGCGTCCACCCATCGAAAATCCTGTGATAGCGGTATTATCCTTACCAGTAAGAACGCTATAGTTCTTCTCAATCTCAGGCATAAGGTCATTCTTGAGCTGATTGATGAAATTATCGTAAGCTCTGTTGTTATTATCATCCATACCTGTAACTGCATCCTGAGTAGCGCTTGAGTATACATCAGGGAATACGCAGATCATTTCCTTAGCCGCGCCCTCAGCAATGGCATTACCAAGCATCTCGCGAGTGTGCATCTCGGCGTTACCCTGTGTGAGCATTCTGTCAGGATTTTCATAATAGCCATGAAGAATGTACATTACAGGGTACTTCTTGTTAGGATCGTAGTTTGGAGGCAAAAGAACGTTGTATTTCTTGTTGCGCTTGCAGGTATTAGAATAATATGTCTTATTTTGAATCAGTCCGTAAGTTACACCGCCCTTAGACTGATTTGCAGAATCAGGCTCTTTTTCAACTATATTTGACTGGACCTTAGCTGTAAAATCCTTCATTGAAAGATGTGAAGCTATTTCAGAAGAAGTTGTTGTCGTTGTTGAAGTAGTAGTTGTAGTCGTAACCTTTGTTGTAGTAGTTACCTTTGTTGTAGTTGTTACAGGTGCGGTAACTGTCTTAATATTGTCTGAATAACTCTCTGGGAGCTGTGTGAGCAAGGTCAGGAGGTACTTCTGGATAGAAAGAGCGTCGTATGCTGTGATGCCACCGCCTGCTTCGCTTACGTCTGCATTGTAAATGCCCGGCTCTGTAAGCTTATACTTATCAGGGTTGGCAAGTGACTGCATTATAAGGACTGCGTCACCCATATCAACGTAACCGTCTGCGTTAGCGTCTCCCCATTTTGTTACCTTTGAATTAAGTATATCCTTCAAATCACATGAAGGATCAGTTGTCGGAGGTGTGACTACAGTCTCTGGTCCCTCTATAACTGTACCATCTACTGCTGCAAAGAAATTATCAACATAGAAGTTTGTTGCAGGAGTATCATCATCAGAGTCACCCTCAGTCTCAACATAAATGAGAGGACTTTTAGCACCCTCAGGTATCTTGTAGCTTGTATTTGCCAGCTGTGTCCACTCACCCTTTACAACATCCTTTGTGTCGATTTTATCGTAGTGATCCTCTCCGTCTGAGCCTGTATACTGAAGAGTAAGGTGGAATGTAGTCGAAGGTGCGCCTTCATTATACTTTACAATAGCTGAAAAACTGTAGCTCTCTCCTGCTTTGAACTTATAATTCAGGTTCTTTCCGACACCCTTCCACGAAGCTGAACGATCTGAGCAGTATACCGAGCACTCGCCATCATATGCTTCGTCTCTGCTTAAATCAACTGTTGCGCCGCCTCTATCTGAGCAACCGTCAATCTTGCCCTCGAATGTATTCTTGAATATATATGTCTGATCTGTATCAGAGGAGCTTGAACCTTCTCCTTCAAACTTCCACCAGTCAACGTTCATAAGATATCCGTCTCCACCATTGAATACAAGGTACAGATCATGTTCGCCGTCAGCGCCTGCAACATCGCAGGATACTTCTTCCCATTTCTGCCAACCGCCTGTGCCGCCGACTTCAAGGTTGCCCACAAGAGGACCTGTCTTGCTGTCAAGATGGAGCTCGATATTTCCGCCACTTTCAGCAGAAGCAACACAAGCTGTGAATTTATTTGCACCTTCTCCAAAGTCAACACCTGCAACCTTGATGTAAGCGCCTTTTTTGATGCTTCCTATATTAACAGAGTTGGAAGAATCCTTTTCTGTCTTGATGCCTTCACTCCAACAGATAGTCTCAGCCTCTACTCTCTCGAAAGGATTGAGAGGCTCAAGCTGATCAGGACCGGTGGTGGTCAGCTTCATAACAGGAATAGTACCGTCAGAGTTATATGTGAATTCTTCGCAGGAAGCGCTTCGGTTATATGAGCCTCCTCCAGGAATACCGCTCTTATGATAGAAGAAATATGAATGGTCTTTATAATCAATAATACCACCGTGTGTGGTAAAGCAGTTTGAACCCTGCTGTAGAACTCCGCGGTATGTCCACGGACCAGTAACAGAAGGACCTGTCGCATAGCACTGACTTTCACCACCGTAGCCGTCAACAAACGATGCCCACACAAGGTAGTAAAGGTTATTGTGCTTGTATATCCACGGACCTTCTCCATAGGTAGTACCCTTGTTGCTGGAGCCGAACTGCTGTGCGTTCATGTCAAACTGTTTGATCTGACCGTCCAGAGTTACCATATCTTCTTTTAGTTTTACATAATAGCATTTCGGGTTACCGAACATGAGCCAAGCCTGACCGTCATCATCTATTATAACTGTCGGATCGATGTAATCCCAGTTAGGACCGCAAAGCGGCTTGCCGTTGGGATCGCTGTATGGTCCTTCGGGTGAATCTGCCACTGCTACACCGATAGCTCTTCCGCCACCACCCTTGTTGGTGGTGGTGAAATAGAAATAATACTTGCCGTTGCGCTCAATACACTGAGAAGCCCATGCATCATTTGCGTTACACCATGAGAATGACGTATCCTCTAGTATTCTGCCGTGGTCTGTCCAGTTCTTCATATCTTTTGTTGAGAAGCACTGCCAGCCTGTCATGTAGTAGAAATCGTTGTTGCCCTCACGGTCACAGCCTGTAAATACATACAGCTCATCGCCAAATACTACGGGGGCAGGGTCAGGTGTAAATGATGTCTGTACGATAGGGTTCTCTGCCTGCGTAACAACAGGAGCTGCTGCGCAGAGGGTTACGGCTGTCAAAGCAGCCGCAGTAATTGCTGAAATAATCTTTCTCATTCCAATTCTCCTTTTTTAATATCCCTTTTCTGTTGTGATTACAGATACTATCTGTAATCTTTTACTATAATTATACATTATTATTTTAACACGCAATTTTGTTGATTTCAACCCATAATTTTTAGGAATTAGTGGATAAAATATAGAAATTGACAAGAAATTAACATACTCACATTATTCAGGAAGATTTTTTCTTTTAAACACCTTATATAGCCATACCACTTGATGAAATTACGAACAAGGCAGCGGAACTGATACCTCTCCTCCGAGTTCTTGAGGTTATATCTATCAGCAACAGGCTTCAGTACGCTTGTCATCTTGCCCATTGAAGTTGATTCCTGACCGCCTGACTTATTCCATACCTCAATAAACGCTTCTATATACTGAAATGATACTCCCTTGGATTTTGAAATACCCAAGATTATAGCATAACAAAAAACTGTCTGCTGAATGCTTATTGTGCAAACAACAGACAGTATTTTTTTATTTCTTCTTATTTCTTTAGAAATTCAGGCAATGGTATTATATTTTCCTTTGTTGTCGAGAGGTATGCATAGTAAGCCAAAATCTTTGAAGCATCAACTGCATCTATGATTCCGTCCTTATTTACATCGGCAGCTTGCTTTTGGCTATCGCTGAATCCGCCTTCCTGTTTTGTTGAAATACGAGCATAATATGCAAGTACTTTTGAGGCATCTACAGCATCAATATTGTTGTTATTATCTACATCTCCGATATTATAATTGACAGAAGGTGTAGTGGTAGACGTAGTTGTTATGTTTGATACATTAGTGGTCGTAGTATTTGTTGAAAAAGATGTAGTAGTCTTACTTGTTGATGTTGTTGAGATCGTAGTATTGTTTGAAGTAGTAGTTGTTGTGGTGGTAGATGTTGTAGTAGTCGTTGTAGGCTTAGTTGTTGTGGTAGATGTTGTAGTAGTTGTTGTAGGCTTGGTTGTTGTGGTAGATGTTGTAGTAGTTGTTGTTGTAGGCTTAGTTGTTGTGGTAGATGTTGTAGTAGTTGTTGTAGGCTTGATTGCTGTGGTAGATGTTGTAGTAGTTGTTGTAGGCTTGGTTGTTGTGGTAGATGTTGTAGTAGTTGTTGTAGGCTTGGTTGTTGTGGTAGATGTTGTAGTAGTTGTTGTAGGCTTGGTTGTTGTGGTAGATGTTGTAGTAGTTGTTGTAGGCTTAGTTGTGGTGGTAGTAGATATTGTAGTAGTTGTTGTAGGCTTGGTTGTGGTGGTAGTAGATGTTGTAGTAGTTGTAGGCTTAGTTGTTGTGGTAGATGTAGTAGTAGTCGTTGTAGGCTTGGTTGTGGTGGTAGATGTTGTAGTAGTTGTAGGCTTGGTTGTGGTGGTAGATGTTGTAGTAGATGTTGTTGTCGTCGTCACAACAGGCTGTTTTTTCTGGATCACCCGCTTTTCTGTATCATCACAGCGGCTGCAAATGCGAACTTCTTCACCTTCGCTTTCTTCTGTGGCTTCCTTGATAACAGTCCATTCGCTCCAAGTATGACCGATTGCTTTGATCTTAAAATCGTCAGTCGTCAGCAGTACCTTGCCTTCCTTATCTGCGCTGTACTTTTCGCAGTTTGCGCATTTCCAGTGCTCGATATAGCCGTCCTTTGCACAGGTTGCATCCTTAGCAAAGTAATGGATCCAGTCGTGACCAGTTGCAGGTGTTACTGCTGTTTCTGTATCAAGGAGAGTTTTACCGTCCTTGTCTGCAAAACGTTTGCCGCAGCGGCTGCATGACCAATGCTCTGTATAACCGTCCTCCGTGCAGGTCGCATTTGTTGCGTCCGTGTGAACGAGATCGTGTCCAAGCGGTGCGACAACGATTTCTGCATCTGTTATCGGCTTTGTACCGTCTGCATCTGCATAGCGTCCGCCGCAGTGCTCGCATTCCCAGTATGCCACTGTACCTGATTCTGTGCAGGTCGACGCCTTTGCGGCGTGCTTCACAAGAGAATGCTCCTCAGCAGTCATTTTGAATGTTTCTTCGCTTATATGTCCGCAGTCGCAGGCGAGATAATAGGTGCAGCCCTCATCACAGGTACCTGATGCGTGATGTTCAGCTGATACTATCTTTTCTGTTGCGTTGTGCTTCGGAACGATACGGGTATAGCCGACTTTCGCAGCCGCGAACTCGTTCTCCGTTAACTCCTCCATTTTGTCTTCTGCGCTGCCATTACTGATGCTGAGTTCATGAACCTTGCCGTCAAACTTGATACCGTCTTTCTGACTTGATGAAGCCAGACTTCCAATCGTAGCGCTTTTTGGCTTAAAGTCGATAGTTCCGTTGGAATAATTTATGCTTCCCTTAGGCGCATAAAAACCACACGTCAATTTTTCCATTGCAAGTGTACCTGTGCTGTTCAGATCGACGTTGCCTTCCTTGCTGTGCAGACCATAAGAGACTAAGCTGTCGCCGCGATTCGCCAAGTTAAGGCTTCCGTTGCCTGTGACAGTCAGTTCCTTGTCGCTCCAGATCACAGCGTCTGCGACACCGCTGCCAAGAAAATCTACAGTATTATTTCCGATCAGCTTAACGTTCAGATCGTCAGAAGCATAGATGCCTGCATAATAAGAAAGCGACGCACCTACGTAATCCTCCTTTAATGCAACGCTTCCCATATCCTTCAAGGTGAAGTTTTTGAGCGTCAGAGTCTTTGTTTCGGGGTCATAATGCCAGCCGTCCGTTTCAAGCTCGCCGAGGTTTGCATCTGTTACAGGCTGACGTCCGATATATACACCGAGATCCTGTTTTGCAGTGCGGAACTTCTTTGTGTAGACCTTGCCGTTGATACCCTGTCTGTAGCAGAGCGTGTATTCTGCTTCGGTTTTCAGGTCGGTAATGCAGTCGTCCTTTGTAAAATGTGCACTGTCTGTTGATATTTGCAGATCATTCAGATTCTTTCCGTCTGCATCCTTGAAGAATGCATAGACAGAATCAGCACCGCTGTATATCTCAATGCTGTCTGCGGAAACTGTCTTTACTGTGTAGCTTCCGCCGTCCTTGAAGGAGGATTCGGAAGCAGACTTTCCGTCTTTATCAAAAATACCTGTGATCAATGTGTTTTCAGGGAGCTTAATTACGGATTCCTTGAAATCGTAGGTGTATTCGCCCTCTGAAGCAGTCTTTCCGTCAGGATCAAGAACAGTTACCTTTACCTTGACAGGTGTTTTTTCAGTAGTAGGTGTAATGGTCGGAGCATCAGCAGCAGATGCGTAGAATTCACCGTAAGAAATACGGTTTCGGTACTGATACTCAGGATAGCCGTCGCCGTCAGCGTCGAATACGACCCTGTATTTTACATACAGGTATTGAGGATCCCACGAATTCACAGTGAAGTTTTCTGCCTTGAGTGGTGTCAGAGTTCCTGCTTCAAGATCGTATGTGAAGTGCTCGTCCCATTCGTTTTCACTCTTGTAGAAATCAATTCCCGTCATGACGATATCCACTCTGGGATCATCGCAGTCCAACAGGTCTTTCAGAGCCATTGTCTGTCCTACGATCGCATTGGATTTTTTGATCGAGAATTCGGGATTTACAGGCAGATTTATTTCGTCGCTTATGACAGTAAGCGTATTTGTTGCTGCAACACGAATAAAGCCGTCAGAATATGTCAGCATATTCGATGATTTTTCGCCGTTGATGTAGAAGTCGATATTTTCTGCGAATACATCGCCGATCTCTGTCAGATTCTCGGGAATGGTGATCTCGACTGCGGCGCCGTTCTGTACGCCTTTCATGAAGTAATTGAGCTGAGCTCCGCGTACCATGCCGATACCGTCTTCGGTATCATAGCCGTAAATACCTGCGATCTTTTCAGCATCGGGTTCATAGGTCGGTTTGATATCGAATGTGAAGCCCTCGTTATAGCCGTTTGTGTAGATCTCCACACTTTCAGCCCATTTGAGGAAGTTGTCACCCTCCTTGACCTCTGTCGGGAAGTTCATATATATCTTGTCGATAGTCTGTGCATCGTGATCGGTCTTTGCAGGATAGGTATAGCTGATCGTATATGCACCTGTATACTTCTGATCGCTGTAATCATAGTCCTCTTTAGCTCTGCCGTTTACAGTCGTGCTTATACCGCTTTCCGTGCCGACAGTCATGCTGTAGAACGTATCAATGCTTGAAACTTCACAGAATTCGTTCGGTGCGACTGTGATCTCAATGCTGTACGGAGAGTTATAAACTACGGCTTCGTCAGCCTTGACCTCGCTGTCGAATCTGAACCACTTGACACCCGTGATATGATAGGGTGCATTTTTCGGTACCGTTGGTGATGTGAAATCAAGATTTTCTCCAATTATAGGTGGATTTATACCGTTTATCTCAAATGAGTCAATATCCTCCACGACACGTAAGGTCTTGGAAATCTCACCGCCGTTCTTATCCTTGACAGTGACTGTAGTTTCACCGTGCTCACCTGAGAATATAAAGTATCCGTTGGGATTCAGTGAGCCTATCTTCGGATTGGTATTTGTATACTCTGTGAAATCATAGCCTACAGTTGCATTCAGCGGCGTTACGTTGAATATCTGCAAGCCTGCATCTGTATACATACCTGTTGAGCCGATCTGTGTGCTATCGTACTTTCCGCTGCGGATATCTGACAGCTTGATCTTCTGTGTTGCTTCTCCGCGGATATCGACAGATTCTGCCTCTACCTCATAAAGCACCTTCCTGTGGGTGTCGGATTTCGGTGACTGTCTCCAGAACACCTTGCCCTTTGAAGTCGTTACCTGTACCTGTACGTCGACCTCATGTCCTTTCAGCTTCTTGAGGTCTGTGTCTTCGTCGTAGAAGTCATTGGGGTACAGTGCTATCGGCTGTTCCTTGGGATCAGTGAAATTCAGATCTGTGAATGTCTTTTCCCTGCCGTTTGCAAAGTATGTGACAGTTGTTATGGATTCTCCCTCGTCAAGCTTTAAGCCAAGACGATCAATAATGCTCAGTTCCTTATCATCTGTGCTCCTCAGTCGTCTTTGACTAAAGACCAGCTTTGCAGGGTGATCGTATGTTGCATACTTCATATCACCGTCATATTCACGATACGGAATTACTCTCAGCTCTCCTGCGGGATCGATTACCTTTACAATGTGTGATTCGAAGGTCTGCTTCTTGTCGTAAGCCATAGGCCAGCGCACATTCAGTGCTATTGCCTTTACCTGGATATACTTGCCTGACATATCACGCGGTATGTAGCAGGTATCGGTGTTGAATGCGAATACATTGTTGTTTCTCAGTGAAAGATTGCCTTCCCAGCGTGTCAGTTCACTTCTCCCATTGGTGGTCTCGGAGGAGTACAGGTGTATCTGCTCGGCAGTCCAGTTCACGTTGCCGACGCCCTTACGCTTAGGCAGACCGTTAGTGTCCATGTATTCGGCATCAGGTGAGTTGGGGTCAACTGTGTTGCAGTATTGGAACTGTGTTCCGTCAGGCTTCACATAGCTGTAATTCCAGTCATTAGGCTGGTGACGTGTCTTATCCTCAAGATCATATGTGTCTTTATTAGCAGGGTCTGCTGCCTTTTGCTCTGCTATGTGTTCTTCCATATATTTTTCGTATTCTTCTTGCTTTTCAAACTCGGTATGCTTATCCAGACCGTCGTCAAAGACATTATCGGTTCCTGCAAGCAGTCTCACAGGTTTTCCGTCCGCTGTGACCTCCCACCACTGGTAGTATATATCGAAGACCTGTACGTCGCCCTCAAAGTCGGTCATACCTGTCTTAGCGTTGACGAGATTGATCTGTGCGTAGTCACCTGCGCTGATAGCATTGTTTGCCTTAGAAGCTGCTTTCTTCTTCAGCCATGTTTTCGTCTCCGCTTCTGTTGCGTCATCAGCAAGAGGCGGAACATCGGGTGCTGTATCCTTGTCATATGCGTTGTATGACCACTGTGCAGGGGTAAAGTCCAGCTCATTGTATACTCTGGAGCCCTCATGCTGTTCAGTACTGCTATAGCAGCGGAACAGGATAGATGTGGTGGTTTTTGCTGTATCAAGCTCCTGTCCCCATTTCCAGTTGTTATGACTATCGACATTATTTCGATTGTTGGAAGCTTTCAGACCAGAGCCATATGAGACAGGTGCCACGCCTGCATTGATACGCTCCTCAACTTCAAGTACGATACGGTACATCTCACCCGGCTGATAGCCTTTCCAGTCAATATCGGTACGTGTATTGCGGATACGCTCTTCAACGTCCACCAGCGGTATCTTGCATTTCAGCGGATCGTCTGTGCCTGCGCCGTAGCGGACGGTTATCAGCGGATCATCTACACCGTATGCTGTATTCGGGTTTGCAGGGAGATTCTCTCGTGTAAGCGGATCTACCTTGTAGACATTGTATGTGAAATACTTCATATTGGTGCGGATATTCTTTCTGCCCTCATAAAGCACACCTGTTGCCGTGTATCCTTTAACTCCGCCGCTGACGAAAGCTCTCCAGTTGCCATCGCTTATAGCCATGCTGTCATATTGATAGATTGTTTGACCACTCGTGTTATTTCTTAAATATGCAACAGTATCACCGTAGCCCATGTTTACCAGCGACTTGCCCTTGTGGTCAAGAGGTTCAGGGTAATACCAGACCTCGGAATTTGCCAACCAGCTTCCATAGACGTCCATTTGTGCCTGCTCCGAGCCTGTACCGCTGTGGTGGAAGTTAGGCTTGATCGAATAGTTGCCTGCGTTAAGTCCGTCGATCTCGTAGTTGAAGTAGTTCTCCATCTGACGGTAAGGCGCACGGATATTGTCCTTATCATCTTGGTAGAGCTCTTGTGAGTCATGGCCTGTGCCGCCGTAATGAGCAAGCTGCATGGAGAATGAGGAATTGGTCTGCGCCTTATTGGGGAATACATTCAGGTATGACTTGGTGCGCAGCTCTGTATCGCCGCAGAACAGACGATAGTGGAAAAGCCCGTTATAGCTTTCCTCGTCGTCGTCCAACAGAACCAGACAGCCGTCTGTGTTATCCTCTATCTGTATTCTTCCGTCACGGATAAGATCGGCACCGAATGAATCAACGCCGAGGTTCACCGAGCCCGATGTGCCGGGAAATGTGCGGAAATGCTCTCCGTCGGGGTGGTCGTATCCGTAGTCCCCTTCTTCCAGCTTTGCCATGTTTACCAGATCATAATTACAGTGGAAGGTTCCGCCGCGGACCTGTACATTGGCAGTATTGACAGGGATAGGCACGATCTCATTGCCTTCTTTGTCTTTCACTGTGCCGTCTGCTTCTATCGTTCCGTCTGCCAGATCGTAATGGTTCTGGTAGAAAAGCTGATCTGCGCCGTAGTGCTCGTCATAGGTGATCTTGACATCTGTCGGCTTGATCCTGTTGTTCTCGGGATCGCGGACATACATGACAGCAGGCACCGTTGCCTCATCGATACCGTGGTACATATTGAAGACGTTTGCACCGCTGTTTGCTTCAAAATCGCCGTCATAGATATAGGCTCTTCCGCCTTCCTCTTTGGTCTTATCGTAAGTCCAGCCGCCTTCGGCGTTTTTTCCCAATTTCAGATTGACCTCAATAACAGCATTTCTTGTGTTGGGCGTGCTGCCGTATCCGATATAGTGACCGCCGTAGGAAGCAAAGGTACTTGTACCTGCTACACGGACAACTGTACCCTTGATATTGTTGGAGATAGGCTCTTTGTCCTTAGACCCGCACAAATTATCAATGTTTTTAAACAGCGAGAAGCCGCTGTTTACAATGCCCATGATGCCTTGCTTATTGACGACCTGATTGACGATCTCGTTCTGAGCCTTGGCAACTCGGGTATTTGTGTCGTTCTTTGCCTTGCCGTCCTCGGTGGCTTTGTTTTCGCCCTCAGGAGTACCCGAAGCGCCTTTGGCGATATTTTTGTCCTTATCAGAAGCCTTTTCGTTTACGGTCTTATTTCTGCCGCCGATTTCCTGAGTCGGAGTCTTTTTCTGCTCCTCGGATTCTGACTTGGGTGAAGCTGTGGCTTTACCGGTATTGAGATTGGCTACATCATCAAGCACGTCCCGATATGCCGCATCGGCAGTCGAGATACCTGTGGCATACTTTGCGATATTTTCGCCGAATTCGACTGCCATTCCCACACACTCCATAGCAGCTTCCAATGTGAAATTGTATTCGGTTTTACGTATCATCTTACTGCCGCCTGCTTCAAAGGTGCCGCCGTAGACGATGAGATTTCCGTTATTTACATGGAACAGGTCACGGTGGTCGTACCAGTACATATCAAAGTCATGGTGCTGTACCCAGCCTGCATAGAAGCCGATCTTGCCCGTGCCTTTTCCTCGCCATTCCGAGGAATCAATGATAGTCAGTGTGGCACCGTTCTCAATCTCAAAGGCAGTCAGACGGTGTGGCTCGATGGAGCGTTCCTGACCTGTGGACTGCATATTCTTGTCATGGTTTATATTGCCTGCATACGTTATCTCGAGCTTGTGACCATTCAGATCAAGCACCTTGTTTTTGGTGATCTTGACAGGCTCCCACATATCACGGTTATCCCACCACTTTGAGCTTGAAAAATTATAAGCACTGCTGATATGACCTGACGAACCAGCCCAAGCGTTTTCATAGGGGCCTACGATAATATCTGTATTGAGAGCGATATAGGTGTCAATATCGTCCGTGGATTCAAGATAGGTACGGATATCATTGGCTGCTCCCTTGCTGTTGGGCTCAATTGTTGTGGCGTGTCTCCACGGGCATTCGCTGTAGCGGGTCGCCCAGTCCGACTGTTTTACCGCGTATGAAATGATCTTGTCCTGACCCAGCAGCCTCATGACGTCATCAGGAGACTGAACTTTGTTACGCTCTGCATAGCCAAAGTCGATAGTCAGGTCGGTGTCGTCTTTGGGTACGATTCCGTACTCGAAAACCGCCGCCGCAGGAAGCGAAAACCACGGCAGATACGACGGGATAAGCGATACTGTCAAAAAAGCTGATAGTATCAAGGATATTACTCGTTTGTTTTTTTTGCTCATTGATCTTTACCTCGCCTTCATATAAATTCTTTCTTAGCATTTCATTCTTTTGATGATCCCATTCGTTCCTTGTCACTGACAACCACCCCGAGCCGTGAAGCCTTTGCGACGAGGGATATCCGCGAGTGGATACCCGTTCTCCGCATAAGCTCGTCAAGATGTGCCTTGACCGTACTTTGGCTTATGTACATCTTTTCGCCTATCTCACGGTTGGAAAGCCCGTCTATCATAAGACGGAGCAGATTGCGCTGCTGAGGAGTCAGTTCATTTGCAGGGAGATCTCCGAGCATGACAGAGGGTGCGTCCTCGGGATATACCGATTCTCCTGCCATTGTTCTGTCCATGACATCTGTCAGCGGCAGATCATCACAGGTCTTGAACCAGAAGCTCTCTATCCCCGCAGCCTTTGCCTTGTTCAGAAACGCGGTATCGACCATTGAGGTCGCAAGAATGATCTTTGTCTGCGGATATTTCTTTTTAAGCTGCTCTGATGCCGTCAGACCGTCGATGCCCCTTTCCATCATCACGTCCATGATAATGAGATCTGGCGGTTGATGCTCCTCACACCAGAGCATCACGTCCTTTGCGTAGGGCAGTGCCGCTTCGATGCGATAATTCTTCATGGGCTTGACCAGCATTTCCATGAATCCGCGGGATATCAGCTCATCGTCCACGATTATGAGCCTGTACATTTTCTTCAATTCTGCATCACCTGCCATATCATCATTTTTCAGCTCCTTTCATAACAGCACGGGATATCAAATGCTCATGCTAAGATATTTTATTATATCATGAAAATACTATGCTTGTCACTCCCCCAACTGGCTATTTTTTTTAAAAAAGGCACTCAAATGCGGAATTTTTTTGCATAGAGTGCCTTTTTTATTGATTATTTGGGGATATAAACCGTCAGCAGGAATACAGGCTCGCTTTTGACAGCTATCGAAGCTCCTATTTCCTCTGCGGCTTTTCTCAGATACCACAGACCGCCTGTTTCGCTTATGGGCTCCTCGGGCGGTTTGCCGTTATTGGTAAATTCCGCAATATACTGGGAATCTGTTTCGGTTATGGTCACATTGAGTCTGTCGCCGTCGGCATGGCGCACGGTATTTGCCGCACACTGCTCCACAGCCTGTGCAATGACATCACGGACAGGGCGCTCCTCGGGAAGCTTTCCCTCGATCTGTACTGTGACGCCGATACGCTTAGCATTGCGCAGCGCATCGTCAAGTACATCTGTGCGGTGTCCGCGCTGCTGTGACTCAACAAGCTGAAAGAAATTGTTATATTCCAGAAGATGCAGCAGCTCTTCCTCTTTGACAGCTTCGGGATGATCTAAATAATGCTTGCCGCAGAGCAGTACACTGTTCATATGATTATGAACGGCAGTACGCGCCTTTATGACCTCTCTTGCTGTGATAAGACTGCGTTCATAAGCAGCAACAGCCTTCATATGATACTGCACCTCTTTCAGATGCCTGTTCCTTGCAGTGAGTTCATCGGTTATATTGCAGACCTCTGTCATTTTCTCTGCAAAGATCTGCTCATAATGCAGCTCACGCCCCTTCTCATACATTTTCATGGGCTTTTTCGTAAACATCCATGCCGTGCCGTCCTGCATACGCAGCAGATAGCCGCGCCCGTGCATCGTGCCGTTCTCTGTGACCTTTTCCCAGAACGCAAGAGAATCGAAAAGATGCTTATTTGTCAGACGTTTGGAAAGCTCATTGATCTTTAGGTTGGATAGGAGTACCGTACCATCCATATCACTGATACATACACCCACAGGCAACCAGTCAATAGCTTCTTTTACTGCATTCACCGTCAGATGCATCCCCGAATATCTGATACGCGACCTGATCTGCAAAAATACCATGATACCTGCCAGAATATCCCATGCAGCAAAAACGAGCCACGGAAGCGAGAAGATGCGATCAGGCAGACTGCCCGGAACAAGCACCTCTCCGGGATCCAGATTTTTATAAGCCTGTGCAGTAAACAGCATCAGCCATATGACGATCAAGCTGATGATAAAAAGCAAAGCTGCACTGAAAATACTCTTGCGCTTTTCATGTACTGAATGGAGCAGTACCGCCAATTGCAATATTACCAGAACGAGTGCCGCAGTATATATCATCATACCCGGTATAGAAGGAAAAACCTTGAGCATTGGCGTCATTTATCATCACCGCCTATCTGTACACGGATAACAGTCTGTCCGTCGTCGCAGCTGCACGACACAGGCAGCGGCAGCTCAGGCAGTTCGGGAGCCTGCGCTGCATCAGTCAGAAGCAGCATTTCATTCTCTGTCAGGTGCATCCATAATTCGCTGATCCTTCCGCAGAGTACTTCTGCCGCAGCCTCAAAGCAGTCATATATGGCTGTTGCAGCCTCCCACGAATAGTCCTTTGATACCGTAATACGCGCATCTGTTTCAACGCCGCAATAGTTCAGGAACCGAAGTGACTCTTTCAGTGCGACTGTCAGTTCATACGGAGTTATGCTGCCATGATCTGCATTCAGCATGACAAAATTAGCCTTGCGCTTTACATATGCCATTATGAAAAGTACAAAAGCTATATCCCGACGATAAGAAGGCATGTCAGGCTGTACAAATTTCAGGGCAGCTTCGATACGCTTCTGTGCATCATAAACGGCACTTGCCGCATCATCATACAGACGGTTCTGCTCCTCGATGGCGGCTTTCTCTTCAAGAAGCTCGTTCTCATGCTCGATAAGTTCATTTTCCATTGAAAGAATATCATTTGCGTCTTCGAGTTCTTCGTTCAGACGGTGCAGCTCACTTTCATCAGAAGCAAAAAATGCATATCCTCCATGAAGCTCCATACCTGAGAGCCTTGTGTCCTGTTCTGTATAAACATAATCGCCGACTGCCTGACGCATCTGATCTTTATCTGCATGAACAGGTATCGTAGTCTGATAAACAGGCTTTACATCATAATCAGTGATACAAACGGGCAGTTCAAGCTGTGAAAAGAATGAATCGTAATTTATATTATGCGGCAGCAGTCTGTTACGGATACAGTATTCCTGCACACCGATCATGCAGAAAATCATGATCTCCGCCATTTTAAAGGGCTCAGGCAGATCAGCTGCTACAAGTATCTTATTAATTGTGGTCAGCATCGGTACCAGCAGTATACACAGAAATGGACTTATCGCTTTTCTCCAGTCCTTCATTTTGTGTGAGATACTGATGAGATGCACAATACTCGCTGCGAGCATTAAGCCTGCCCAGATATATGCGGCGTAAAACAGTATGCCGTGGGTATATGTACCGCTTTTTCCGATAAACTTCTCCATATCAATATCAGGATTCGGCTTGAATGCAAGATGATGCAGATCATTTGTCAGTATGCCGAATATCAGTATCAGTCCGAGAAACAGCGGATAACGCTTAATCCTGCTGTGCTGTATAGGACGATCACCGAAATAATAGCTGCTCATCAGAAAGAGTGTGGGTACAAGAATGATTGGAACATAATATAGATACCAGCAATGACGATCTATGGGGATTGACCACTGCACTATGCGATAGCAGACCGTCTGTACTAACAGAAAAAATAACATCAATAGTCCCGAAGCTATCATATAGTTTTTTGCGGGAGAAGGCAGCAGTCTGCGGCGGACAGACTGCACAAAGTGCAGTATCAGACCGCAGTAGGTCATCTTGTAGGTGCAGAACATCAATGTGCTGATAAAACAATTGTCGTAATCGGCTACGATACTATCTACGACCTGACATAAGCCGCCCAGCAGCAGGCAACAGAAAAACAACAGGGCTCGTTTGACATGAATATGCATCTGTTTTCTCCCTTAGTTTGAATTGTGAAACGGCAGCGGCAAAGCTGCCAATATTGTTAATAGTATAACACAGAATACAGACAAGTGCAATATCTGTAAATCAAATATAATGCCAAAGTTTCACTTATCAATTTTTACCATTCTAATCTCTTGAGATAATTAATTTTAATAAAGCTTATCAGGACGCGTACATCGATTTTTTTCTTAAAAAGTTTAGTTGTTTCCTGTTAGGAACTGTACTTGAAACTTTACTTCTTTTTTCTCAATGTATCAAGTCTTATACTGTACTCACATGAAAGACACTCATTGTGGTAGTATGCATGCTCATTTAGTCATTAACTCCGTCAGCTACCTCAACGGTCAGATGATAACAACCGGATATGAAGAAATGTATTTCTTCAATGAATATGTTTCTGAAGTTACTGGTCAGAAGTGTACTTTTGAATTCGATAACAAAGAATGCTGACTGTCCTGAGCTGAAAGCTATGCTTGAATACGTCCGTGAAGGCGATACATTATATATTGAGAGCATCAGCAGGCTAGGAGATCGACCAGAGACTTGCTCAATATTATAGATGTGCTTCAACGGAAGAAGGTTACTCTTGTAAGCAGCAAGGAGAATATCGATACTAATACTCCGCAGGGACGCTTTGTACTGTCTATATTTGCGGCACTCTCCGAGCTTTAACGTGAACAGACCATACAGCGCCAACGCGAGGGTATCGCTATTGCTAAGGCGCAGGGTAAATATAAAGGCCGACAACCTATCCCTATTGACTGGATAAAGTTCGGTCAGCTGTATCAGCAGTGAAAATCTGGCGCTATTACGGCAATATGGTTTCAGAAGGAAATGAGACTTCATGCAAATACCTTCTACCGTCGCCTCAGAGAATATGAGAACGGACAAAATAACAATTAATGAGAGAGCCGATACAAATCAACTGTATCGGCTCCATCATTATTTCAGATAAATGTCCGTTTTTTGAGCAATAATTCAAAAGCGGAAATTCAATTTGTGTGAAACAGATTTTTCGTATTTCTCTGAACTAAGGGCTATTGAAATTTTATAATGCCCCTTTGTATGAAGGCACTTTTTTATTGACAAGAGTTTAGACATCTGATATGATAAGAA
>JAEEGL015691096.1_pt1 | contig 22792 bp, 17 predicted proteins | sample 9134231 | NCBI WGS metagenome assembly JAEEGL01 (sample SAMN16246548, study PRJNA631951) | gut metagenome | biome: gut microbiome; feature: rumen; material: fiber-attached | host: Bos | place: Iran: Karaj | collected 2018-10 | reverse complement strand
CCATCTCGTATTGCGAGAGTCACGACCAGGCATTGGTGGGCGACAAGACCATCATCTTCCGACTGATTGACGCCGACATGTACTGGCACTTCGCAAAGAAGGACGTCAACGACCTGGCACAGCGTGGCATCGCCCTGCACAAGATGATTCGACTGGTGACGGCTGGTGCCATCAATGGCGGCTACCTGAACTTCATGGGCAATGAGTTCGGTCATCCTGAGTGGATTGACTTCCCACGCGAGGGTAACGGCTGGTCGTACAAGTATGCACGCCGCCAGTGGAACCTCGTCGACAACAAGGACCTGTGCTACCACTGGCTGGGCGACTTCGACCAGAAGATGCTGGAGGTCATCAAGAGCCAGAAGAACTTCCAGGACACGCCCGTGCAGGAGATATGGCACGACGACGGCGACCAGGTGCTGTGCTACATGCGCGGCGACCTCGTCTTCGTGTTCAACTTCTCGCCGACGCGCTCGTATACCGACTACGGATTCCTTGTGCCTACTGGCAGCTACGAGGTGGTGCTCAACACCGATGCCAAGGAGTTTGGCGGCAACGGTTTTGCCGACGACAGCATCACCCACATCACCAACTACGACCCGCTGTATGTCAAGGATCACAAGGAATGGCTGAAACTGTACATTCCCGCACGTTCGGCCGTGGTACTGAAGAAACAGTAATTTTCATATTTCAAATAACATATTTCAAATTTGAAAGTGAATTTCCGCCGTGTATGGCAAGTATCCCTCGCAGTGGCTGTGCTGATGTTCATCATCGGCATAGCCACTGACGACAAGGATGTTGACCGCTATGCCTCGCGCATGGAGAAGCTGATGGCCAAGGGCGACTATCAGGCTGCCTTGGAGGTGGGCGACGAGTCGGACAAGACCAACCGCCGGCTCATGCAGCTGCGCATCGAGGCACTGGCCCACGAGCACCTGCTGGGCGAGCGGCTCTTCTCGTACCCGATAGTGGGGCGGGGGAGCAGTCTCGTCAAGAAAGGCGGCGACTACGCCCTCTGCGGCTATCTCATCGACAAGCGGCTCGACCAGTTCGTGGAGCTGCTGCCTAAGTACTATACAATCGACAGCCGTCTGCCGCGCTATTACCGCGAGGCGCTGATACAGTACAACCATCTGCGCTCGCATCCGAAGGTAGCCTATCACGACAATGTACTCGACACCGACTATCTGGACATGCAGGAGATAGAGCGGAAGCACAAGGACATGAGCGCCCGCCAGATGGCTGTCTTCCGCCATTATGAAGGCACCTACTGGTACTATTACGAGTATCTGAACAAGTAAGCCCGTTGTATGCCCACACGTTGACGATGTTGTCAAGGCGTGCCAGGCTTACTACAGCACGCTGAAACGTTCCATCAGTTGTTTGCGGAACGTTCGTCCAACCTTTACATAGTCGATGTGGCTGAAAGGAGGATAGAGGCGGCACACGCCGTCGTTGACCTCCATGAGGTAGTTGATGTTCAGGATGTATTTCTGGTGAACCTGCACGAAACGGGGACTAATGGCCAGCAGCGACTCGTTGTTGACCATGCGCTTCAGACGTATCGGCTCGTCACATCCGCTGACGATAACTTCCCATACACGCACGTCGTGGTTGTACTGGAACAGCACCACATCCTTGATATTCACCACGCGGAAGTCGTTGGCGTTGACGTTCAGCAACAGCTTCTCGCCATCCTTTGCATCCAAACCGTCTTCGCTGCCTGCCGTCGTAGCGTTGGAGGCGGTGCTGTTGACTTCGAGGTAGAACCGTGAGATGATCTTCTGTAGCTCTTCTGTCTCGAAAGGTTTGAGCAGGAAGTCGAAGGCCTTGCCACGGAAGGCTGACAGCATGTAGTCGTTGTGGGCGGTGTAGATGACCACTCGGCAGGGGGTGGTGACGATACTGTTCATCTCCTTTAGGAATTCGAGTCCTGACATGTCGGGCAGCTCCACGTCAAGGAACAGCAGGTCAGGCTGTTGCTCTTTCAACAGGCCGATGCCCTTGATGGCATTGCTGGCGGTGCCTGCCAGCTGCAGGCCGTCAAAGACTTTCAGCTTGTCTGCCAGCATGTCTATTGAGCGGGCATCATCATCTATTATTATCACTTTCATTGTCGTTGTTTGTTGTTATATGTTATTGATATTTGATGTTTTTGGCAATAGTCAGGATGGCGTGGCAGCCGTTGTCGTTCTTGATGTCGAAGTGCATCTTGGCTTTCTTGTTTTCCTGATTGACGATGTTGACGGTTGAACGGATGATGTTCAAGCCTGTACGCGTACGCTCGCTGTTGCCCCTGCGGATGTCGAAACCTGGGCCGTTGTCAATCACGCTGATGCGCGTGTTCGTCATGTCGCTCTCCACCTTGATGACGAGCTGGCGGTCGTTCTCTTTTTCCTTCAGTCCGTGCAGGATGGCGTTCTCCACCAGTATCTGGATAAGCATCGAAGGAAGCATGATACGCTTCAGCTCCTCTTCATCGGGTGTCTCGACGCGGAAGTTGAAGTCCAGACCGCTGACACGTCTCTCGATGTCTACATATTTACTGACGAAGTCCAACTCTTCCTTCAGTGTCACGAAGGTCTTGTGTGTTAGTTCAAGGTTGGCGCGCATCAGCTGTGTCAGCATGATCAGCTGGTCGCCCTCCTGCTGGTTGCCCTCGGCAATGCGCGAATTAAGCACGTTGAACATGAAGTGCGGCGATATGCGCTGCCTGGTATTGGCCAAGCGTAGTTTCATCATGTCCAAGTAGTTTTGCAGGTAACGCTTGCGCTCGTGGTTGAACCACAGGGCGATGGCGAGTGTGATGATGATGGCGATGCCTAACGCGAAGAAGCCCCAGTTGCGGTGACGCTCATAGATGGCTTCCCGGCGGTTCATCTCCAGCTGGTGGTGCAGGCGGATGGTATCTTCCGTCAGGCGCATCATGATGTCTTCGGAGCGCATGCGCTTGCGCTCCTGTTCCAGCGAGTCTTTCAGGTTCATGTTGCCGCGTAGCCCTGTATAGGCCCGGCGGTAGTCGCCTATGGCTGCGAAGTATTTGTTCAGGTAATGCTGGCGGATGGCTTCCATTTCATAACCAACGCTGGAGAAGTCATGATTCTCTTCTTCCTTGAGAATATGCTCCACCTCCCTGAACTTCTTCTCGCTTTGGGCAATGCCGATACGGATGGTGTGGGCGTAGTAGATGCCAGCATCGACGTGCAGCTGCTCGAAGTACTGCTCTGCCTGGTCGACATAGTGGCGGGCGGAGTCCATCAGGCCGAGATTAAGAAACACGTCTGCCATATTGACTTTGCAGAGGTACATGTCGAAGTATTGCTCACTGTGGTACTGCTCCAGAAGTGCTTTCAGACGGCGGAAGGTCTTCAGGGCTTCCGCGTAGTCATGTCTGAAATAGTAGTAGTTGCCGTAGTTGTTGAGGAAGTACGACTGCATGTTAGGCTTCATCTCGTCGAAGTGGCGGTCGGTACGCTCGTAGTGGGCACGGGCCTGCTCGAAATCGCCGATGTTGGTGTAGATACGGCCCAGTCCCATGTATAGCGTCAGGCACCGACTTCTGGGCAGTTCCAGCGAGTCGACCAAATATAAGGCCCTGCGGTACCACTTGCTGCCTTCTGGCAAGTCGTTCCGGGCCACGTAAGCATCGCCGATGTTGGCACTCAAGTCAGGAAGGTTATCCACCATATCGCTCTGCAACATGAGCTGATAAGCTTGCTTGTAATGACTCAGGACGGTGTCGGTGTTATGGTGCAGCAAGTAGTGGTAGGCTCCCACGGAGCTGAGGGCAGTGGCAGCCAGTCCTCGGGTGCGTGGTGTCTGTGTCTCCTGCCTGTCGACGAACTGTAGTGTCTGTCGGACATAGGGTAGGAGAGAGTCCGGGGTACGGCTCAACAGGAAATGGCGGCCGTACATCAGGTAGTAGTCGTACCATGTCAGCGAGTCCTCAGCCTGTTGCATTTCCTGCCGTATCTCCGTCAGCGACTGGGGGACCAGGTGCTGCATGGAGTCGTTAAGCGACGTGTAGCGCTGAAGGTTTTCGTCAGTTCGCATATCGCCATAGTGCTTAACTCCCTTGCATGACCAAAAACATACAACTGCAAGTAGCACACAATAGAATATTGGCTTCTTTAACATGGATTTTTGTGCAGTTTTTACCTATATTTTAGAAATAACGTTGCAAATTTAATAATTTTTCCTTCAAATACGCAATAATTCCAATAAATTATGTAATTTTGCAGTCACAAAGTAAGAATTCTTATATTTTTTATGGTACATAATATCTTTAAGGGCTTAGGTATTGCACTGATAACCCCCTTTCAGGAAGACGGGTCAGTAGACTACAAGTCGCTGATTCGGCTGGTGGAGTATCAGCTGGACAATGGGGCGGATTTCTTCTGCATTCTCGCCACGACAGGCGAGACTCCCACATTGACTTCAGAGGAAAAGAGCAAGATCAAGAATCTCGTCGTTGACCTTGTGGGAGGACGCGTACCCATCCTCATGGGATGTGGCGGCAATAATACCGCCGCTGTCGTTGAGGAGCTGCAAAATGGTGATTTCAAGGGCGTGGACGGCGTGTTGAGCGTTTGTCCCTACTACAATAAGCCTTCACAAGAAGGACTCTACCAGCATTTCAAGGCTATTGCCAACGCTACCAAGCTGCCCGTCGTGCTGTATAACGTGCCTGGACGAACGGGTGTCAACATGCAGGCGGCTACCACCGTCCGTCTGGCTCGCGACTGTGAGAACATCGTGGCCATCAAGGAAGCCTCAGGCAATCTGGAGCAAGTGGACGAGATCATCAAGAACAAACCGAACGACTTCGATGTCATCAGTGGCGACGATGCCTTGACTTTCCCCATGGTGTCGTGTGGCGCCGTAGGTGTCATCAGCGTCATCGGCAATGCGCTGCCCCGTGAGTTTTCGAAGATGATACGCCTGCAGATACGTGGTGAATATGATGGAGCCCGTAAGATCCACCATCGTTTCATTGACCTCTTCTCGCTGCTTTTCGTCGACGGCAACCCTGCCGGTGTGAAGGCCATGTTAAGCGAGATGGGCTTCATTGAGAATGTTTTACGACTGCCTCTGGTACCCATGCGTGTCAAGAATGTGCAGCGCATGTCAGAGATACTGAAAGAACTGAAGATTTAGTTGTAGTTCATAGTTCTTAGTTCACAGTTCATAGTTCACAGTTGCCAGCGACATATATAGCTCAAGGTAATGGAAGAAAGTAGAATCATACACGAAATATCACCGCTGATGGGCAAGGACTCCCTCTATATTGCCGACCGCAGGAAGAAGGAGTTTACCTATCCCATCCACAACCACGAGGTGTTCGAGCTGAACTTCGTGGAGCATGCTGCCGGTGTGCGACGCATCGTGGGCGACTGCAACGAGGTGATTGGCGACTATGACCTGGTGCTGATTACCAGTGCCGACCTGGAGCACGTATGGGAGCAGAACACCTGCACCAGCGACAATATCCGCGAGGTGACTGTTCAGTTCTATGCAGACATAAGCGATACGGGATTCCTGTCGACTAAGTCCTTCCACTCTATCCGTAAGATGATGCTGGCGGCACGCAAGGGACTGGCTTTCCCGTTGGAAGATATCATGCGTGTCTACAGGCTTATCGACACCCTAAGCAGTGTTGAGGAGGGATTCTATGCCGTAATGCAGTTTTATACCATCCTTTATGAATTGTCGAAAAGCAGGGAGTACCGTACGCTGGCAACATCGAGCTATGCCAAGGTCGAGGCCGAGAGTGACTCCCGCCGCGTGCTAAAGGTGAAGAACTTCATAGCCAAGAACTATATGGACGAAATACGGCTGGCCACGCTGGCGGATATTGCCGGCATGAGTCCGTCGTCGTTCAGCAGGTTCTTCAAGCTGCGTACTGGCCGCAACCTGAGTGACTACATCATCGACATGCGACTCGGCTATGCCAGCCGTATGCTGGTGGACACATCGAAGGGCGTCGCAGAGATATGCTACGACTGCGGGTTCAACAACCTGAGCAACTTCAACCGTATCTTCAAGAAGAAGAAAGGCTGCTCGCCATCAGAGTTCCGCGACAATTACCACAAGACACGTGTTGTTATTTGAAATATTATTTACGATATGCTAAGAAGGGTTTTCATCATATTGGTCTGTTTGTTGCTGGGCGGTAGTCTTTACGTCCGGGCTGACCTCGCTGATGCTCTTCGCCAGAAACTGCCCACGCTGAAGGGGAAGGCACGCCTGCAGGCACTTGTCAAGCTACAGGAGCTGAGTGTGACGTCGCCCGACGTGGAATACAGGACACGATGCTATAACGAATTGGTGGCAGAGGCTGATGCCCAGCACGAGGAGAAGATTCTGTCACGTGCCATACGCGGCCGTACTGTTCATTTCTATAACAGCGACCAGACGGACTCCATTGCCAAATACGTGCCGCGTGACATGGAGAAACTGAAGGACTACGGGCTATGGAACGACTACTACGAGGTGTGGTACTACCTGCTGAACAACTATATCTTCAGCGAACAGTTCAATACAGCCCTGCGCGAGGTGCAGCGTATGTTCGACGACGCCAAGCTGCGTGACAACGAGTACGGTATGGGCATTGCGTACTACACCATGGGACTGGTCTATGCCAACATGCACAATCCGGAACAGAGCGCAGAGTCGTACCGCAAGGGACTGAACCTGCTGCGCAGTATCAAGCCCCAGCCGCCGACTGTGGCTGACATCTATTCATACTATGGCGACCTGCTGAACGAGACCCGCAAGTACGAAGAGCTGCAGCGGCTGACGGTAGAGTGGAAAGCCTTCATAGAAGAGTTTGTGCAGGAACAGAAAGTTGACCCGACGTCGGCGAACATCCTATGGTCGTACTACTATCTGGCCTGTGCGCAGGCTGCCCTCGGACTGCAGCAGACAGACGAGGGTGCGAAGATGCTCGATGAGGTGGCCAAGCTGATACCGTCGGAAAACGACTATGTCGGACAGGCGTGGCTATTCTACAGCTCACAGCTCAGTATGCAGCGTGGCGACTATCGCAAGGCGTATGAGCTGAACACCCGCCGCATGCATCAGTTAGAGGATGACGAGGACATGGCGGCATACGTTGCAGTGGCTACCCAGCGCGTCGAGATACTGAACCGCCTGAACCGCTACGAGGAGGCCACACAGTTCTACCAGAAGATTATCGAGCTGAAGGACTCTATCAGCGGTACGGAGACGCGTAACCAGCTGAACGAGATGAACACGCTCTTCCAGGTCGACGAGCTGAAGATGGCACAAGCCCAGGCACAGATGCGTAACATGATGATTATTGCCGGCATCATCGTGACAGCACTGATTATCTTCACCATATTCCGCATCCGCGCTGCACGGCGACTGAAGAAGGCCCATGACAAACTGCAGGAGACCCACGAGAAGCTGCTCACGGCCTACGACCAGCTGGAGGAGACGACGGCAGCCAAGGAACGTATTGAGAGTGACCTGCGTATCGCACGTAATATCCAGATGGGTATGGTGCCGCGTACGTTCCCAGAGCGTCCAGACCTCGACCTCTACGCATCGATGACCCCTGCCAAGGAGGTGGGAGGCGACCTTTACGGCTACTACCTGACAGGCGACAAACTGTACATCGCGCTCGGCGACGTATCGGGAAAGGGTGTTCCCGCCTCGTTGTTCATGGCCCAGGCCACCCGCCTGTTCCGCACCCTTGCTGCCCAGGGCATGATGCCAGCCGAAATCGCAACGCGCATCAACGACGCTCTCTCCGGCGAGGACAACGAGACGAGCATGTTTGTCACCATGTTCCTCGGACTAATAGACCTTCAGACGGGTCACCTCGACTTCTGCAATGCCGGCCATAACCCTCCGGTACTGCTGAAGAACGGCAAGTCGGAATTCATCGACATGATACCCAACTGTCCTATCGGCCTTTGGCCGGAATTCGAGTATGAAGGCGAGGAGATACAGGACATTACCGATACGCCTCTATTCGTCTATACCGATGGACTTAACGAAGCCGAGAACTGCCAGCAGGAGCAGTTTACAGACGAGCGACTGCTGGAGATTATGGAGACACGCCCCTTTGTCAGCTGTCAGCAGACTATTGAGATGCTGCGTGACGAAGTGGAGAAGCACCGTGACGGAGCAGAGCCTAATGACGACTTGACGATGCTCTGCGTAAAAGTCATCAAAACAGAACAAAATCAATAACAAAAACAATATGTCTATGAGAAAGGAACTGAAACTGAAAAACCAAGTTGACGAACTGGTGCGTGTCAACCAGTTCGTCGAGGAGATAGGCGAAGAGCTTGGCCTTGACTTGGAGATGCAGATGAACCTCAACCTGGTCATGGAGGAAATGGTCTCGAACGTCATCTTCTACGCCTATCCCGAGGGCAGCAATGCAGAGATTGAGCTGCTGGCCGAGTCCGACGGCAAGGAACTCACCTTCGTCCTGAGCGACCAGGGAAAAGAGTTCGACCCCACAGCCAAGGAGGACGCCGACACTGACATCAACCCCATTGACCGTGAGATTGGCGGAATGGGTATCTTCATTGTAAAGAACATTATGAATAAGGTTACTTATCAGCGTCTGGAAGGTAAAAACCTACTTACAATGAAGAAGGAGATTTAGATAAGATAAGAGATAATAGATAAACAATTTAAAACAGTTACAACTATGACAGAGATTATCAAAGAAGGTGGCAAGACCATCATTAAGACAGGCGAACGTATCGACACCATGAACGCGCCACAGTTTGAACAGGACATCCAGCCGGCACTCGTCGACGGTGGTGTAGACCTTGAAATGGACTGCACTAACCTTAATTACATGGCATCGTCGGGTCTTCGCATTATCCAAAAGACCATGCGTACCGTGATGCAGCAGAAGGGACAGTTCAAGATGACCAATGTCAGTCCCGAAATCTACAAGGTGCTTGCCATGACCGGCTTCACCAAGTTTATGAAGGTGGAGAAACGGGCAGAATAGTTCATAGTTCAATTAAGCATTAAGCATTAAGAATTAAGCATTAAAAAGATGACTACTGCATTCATCATCGTATTAGCACTGGCTGTTATATTGGGCGTAGCACTCTACTTCCAGGTGAAAGCCAGTCGCGGACAAGCTTCTGAGCAGCAGCAGTTGCTCACCGACTATCAGCGTCGCGTGGACGAACAGCAAAAGCTGCTCGACGACTACCGAGCCTTGGAGAAGAATTTCGACAGTGTTGGCGAAGGCTACGAGCAGGCATTGCTGGCCTTCGACAAGATGGAGGAGGAGTCTCAGAAGATGAAGACGGCCAACGAGACTCTTGACAAACGCTGCAACATGCTGCAGGCTACGCTCACCGAGCTACAGACAGCCAACCAGAAGCGTATGGAGTGCCTGGTGCCTATTCTTCAACAGCTCTACGATGCAGGAAAGACAGACGTGCGCATGTCGCAGATTGCCGGTCGGCTGACTGACCTCGACGATGTCTTTGCTGACCAACCCCCTCTCGACCGCAACGACAACATTCTCGTGCAGCAGGTGGCCGACGAGGCCGTTCGCGTGTCAGGTATCGGTACGGCACAATATGTCAAGTTCCAAATGCAGGTGGCCGACGACGCTGCCGCCACCATGCTTTCCACCAACCTACAGAAGGCTGTTCGAGCATTGACCCATCTTCTCGACAACGCCCTTAAGTTTACGTCCGACGGTACTGTCACGCTTGACGTCACCGTCGAAATGGAGAAGATGCAGGCCGTTTATGCTGTTACTGATACTGGTTCTGGCATTGAGACTGCCGATGCCGAGCGTATCTTTGAGCCATACGTCAAACTCAACCAGTTCTTCGACGGTCAGGGCATCGGCCTTACGGTAGCCCGCAATATAGCTCGCCGGTTGGGTGGAGACCTCACGCTCGACACAGCGTTTCATGGGCCTGGCTCACGGTTTGTGCTTCAGTTGCCCATGTAAAAAATGTTAGGGCAAACGACTGCTTTTTATCATCAAGAACTCCGGCTTTCAGACGAATGTCGGAGTTCTTTTGGTATTACAATCCTGCGTTTATCAGCGAACGGAACTGCTGAATGCCTTGGTGATTGTTGTCAAGTGCTTCAACCTCTGCTAAATATTTCAGAGCCTTGTCTTTTTCCCCCATACCGTAATAGCCGAGGGAAAGCATGTACTTGCAGTGGATGATGTTTTTAGCGTCTAATGAATCATCCCAAATCAGCAGGTCAGGCAGTGAGACAGCAAAGTAGTCCATAGTCTGATGCTCGAAGATGTGCTGCTTACCATAGTTGATAAGGCGGTAGAAACGTCCATGTGCCTCATCGATGCGTCCCAACTTGTATAGCGACATACCCTGATAAAATATCTTGTCGGGTTTTGCGTCATTGTAATACATGGCGGCAGCAGGTTCCTGTGGACCAAGTGTTGCTTTCTCCCAACATTCTATGGCATTTTCTTTTTTACCGATACTGTCGTAGGCGATTCCAAGCAAATAGTAGAAGTCGTTTTCCTGTGTACCATAAAGTTTTCCTTCACCAAGGTGGTGGGGATATTCGAGACACTCCAATAGTAGCTTGATGGCACGGCTGTAGTCTTTGGTAGCGATGGCTTGCTTGGCTATTTCTACTCTGCAAATCTGATATTGCGCAGGTACCTTGCCTTCGCCTCCTTCCCAAGGATGGAACTGGTGGGCATCAAGCTTCGACATCGCCTCTTCATAGCGTCCCAACTGGTTAAGCAAGGTTGTTTCTTCCAACACAAGATCATCACGCTGTGCTATCAATGCAGGATATTTTTGCAGGAATGCCAGTCTTTCTGCATGCGGCTTATGTAATCGTTTGTAGAGTTGGTCTAATTCCATCAATGTTCGTGCGTCAGTCTCATCAAGATGGAATGCTTTCTCCATGTATTCCAAGGCATCTTCCTGACAGTTCTGTTTGTTAAACCGTGCCAATGCGAGGTTACGCCATGTAATAGGGAAGCTGGGATTGAGCTTGGCTGAGAGTTCCCAGTTTTCGATGGCAACATCATATTGACGCTTGTCGTAGTAAAGACAACCGAGATAATATGGTGCGTAGGCACCATCTGGTTTCAGTTTCTTGGCCGTATCTAATACTAACACGTCCTCCAGACGGTTAGGGAAGCAATAGGCAGAATCAATGGCCTCTGCCTGATTAATGCTAACCGTAGCTTCTTCAATCTTACCCAACATATACTTCGCGTAGCCTATATAATAATAGGTAAGAGGATGCTTTTCTACTGCCTGTTGAAGAATATCGATGCATTCCTGCCACAGTCCGGCTTGTGCATAGTCGAGTGCCAGCTCATGATAGTTGTATACACTGTCGTGCATTAGTTCCTGAAGGTGTTCTAACGGTTTTCCTGTCAAGAGGTGTTCTTCGTACATACACCCATAGTTGAAGCGGTCCAGTTGATAAGACTTCTGAATCCAATCCATTGCTTCATTCTTCCTTCCGAGCAGTCGCAATACGGTCGTCTTCAGCGCATGTGCCTTATGATTACAATTGTTGAAAATGAGCGAGCGATTCAGTTCCTCCAAGGCATCTTCATATCGACCTTGTGATAAGCTGATACAGGCAGCCTCAAAATAGCCGGCATCAGCACATGCCTTGTTCCATGTAGACTTCCAGAAGAGTTCATACGCTTCCTGCAGCCTATTTATGTATTTCAGACATAGTGCTAGATTGTAGATTGGCTCACCATCGTAGGGATTAGGATTTCGCTTCTGCCATATCCTAACGGCTTTTCTCAGATAACGTTCAGCTTTCTCAAAACGTCCGCGACGTAAAAACCAAAGACCTGTCTGGTTAAGGCAGCGTACATCATTGGGATCACGACGCAGGGCCTCCTCGTAATAGTCGAGTGCCATCCAGGTAGCATGACGGTATTGTTCCAAATGCAAGCCTGTCATGAAAAGCTGATCGTTGGTCTTTGTGTCGGCAGGTGGGAGTGCAGCCTCTGCAGCATCCGGGGTGGGCCGAATCTCGTCATCTTCTGCCTGCCATAATAAGAGAGGAGAGTTATGAGAATTATGGGGTGGAAGAATGGTCAGGAGCAATTCGCCCATTTTTGTCCCTTTGACATCAACAGTTTCCTCGTATACAACCTCAGGTGACAGCGTTACGAGCTTGTTAGAATACTCAACGCCTTGTTTGTTGCACAGCATGATGCGCACTTTTTGCCTCGACGTTGCCATTATTTTGAAACACGCTTCTCCTTCTTTTTGTTCGATGTTCAGTATAAAGTCTTTTGATGCCTGCTTCACGACACCCAATTCACGATAGGGCATGAAGTATTGTACGAACTGCTTCTCTTCGTATGGCATTAACCACGAAAAGTCAGGCTGGTTCTCTGTATAGACTCCTGCCATCAGTTCGATATAGGGGCGAAAGCCTGAGTGGGTTATTCCGATAGCAGATGCTTCAGACGCACTAACGTTGTCTGTCAGATTCCTGTCCCATGCACGTCCGAAATCACCGTTGCCCCACGTCCACTGTTTCTTGCCCGGTGATAAGTGATGTGAGGCGACATGCAGCATTCCCCCCTTGCTGTCGTTCTCGTAACCACCCTCGAAATCGTATTTTGAATTAACAGCCATATACGATGTAGGCACTTTTATGTTTTTGTAATTCGAGATGTCTACTCCTGCCGAGTAGTCCATCTTGTAATAAGTACCAGTCGCTATGGGGAACGATGATACGGCACGCTTGCCATGGTCAAATACGGCATTCACGTCTGGGGGGAATACGCTCTGGTATGCGTCATTCACTTCAACAGCAGGATTCGCCCACCACAGGAATGTCTGTGGAAACGGTGTGCGGTTAGACACACGCCCCTGAATCTCCAGGTATGCACATCCTGGGCGCAGGGTAAAACCTGCGGCACCCTTCTGGTGAAACATGCGTTCCATTTCATTCACCCATACTGTTACTGAGCCGTCCTCGTTCTCTACGATATCGCAGTCTACAGGCAGATATGTGGAGGGGCGATGATGTTGTGGCCAGTTAAACTCTATACCACCGCTTATCCAGGGTCCGGCAAGTCCTACAAGTGCAGGCTTGATGACATGATTGTAATAGACGAAGTGGCGTTGTTTCACCTTGTCATACGCCATCTGTATTCGACCACCTAACTCAGGCAGTATCATAACCTTTATATATTCGTTTTCAAGGTATACTGCATGCCACTCCTTGTCAGTCTTCTTATCCGAAATTGATTCAACAACGGGGTATGGGTAGACTACACCACTACTGCCCTGATATACACGCTTCTCCAAGAACATCGGACTCTTTTCTTGTTTTCCGATTTCATATGTTGGTATCGTCACCAACTCTTTCCATGCTTTTACCATCGTTTATTTGATTAATTCATTCTCTAATTCTTCAAGACTTTTGCCCTTTGTTTCTGTACAATTATGGAATAGAAAAAGGAAAGCTAAGAGGCAGATGGCACTGTATGTCCAGAAAGTGCCACTACTGCCCAATGCAGCATTCATCGAGGGGAATGAGAATGTCAGCGTACAACAGCCTACCCACAGGGCAAAAGTACATGTAGCCATTGCTATGCCACGTATGTGGTTGGGGAATATCTCGGCAAGAAGCGTCCATGTGACAGGACCTAATGTCATTGCATATACCGAGATTGCCATAACAACTAAAACCACCATCATGACACCTTTCACTTCAAGGAAGTAGCATGTACCCAGCGTCAGGTATATCAGTCCTAGTCCTCCGGCGCCTAACAGTATTAGTGTGCGGCGTCCCCACTTCTCAATAGTATAGAGCGCAGCGATAGTAAAAATAACGTTGGCAATACCAGTAATGACGATGTTAATGAACATGCTATCTACGTCGAATCCTGCGCCAATGAATATTTCCTGAGCATAGTTGAAAATAACATTTGTACCACACCACTGTTGGAATACTGCTATCACCAAGCCCAACCACAATATCCTTTTATATTTATTCTGGAACAGTTCTTTAAGTCCAGCCTCGGATTTCTTTATTATTCCATTCTTTAATTTTTCATAGACGGGACTCTCAGGGATAAAGAAACTCATCAGTAGGAATAAAGCTGCTGGTAGAGTCTCTGCCCAGAACATCCAACGCCATCCCCATGCCACGTTCCAAGTCTGGTCTTCGACTACTGATGTGTCACGGGCAAGTAGCATATTTACGACTTGTGCTGCCAGAATACCCAGTACGATGGTCATCTGGTTCATACTGACCATTCGTCCACGAATCTCGGTGGGACTGACTTCTGCAATATACATTGGAGCCAATGCCGAGGCTACGCCAATACCAATACCACCTATAAAACGGGCAATATTGAACATAATGAAGTCGTTAAATAGTCCTGTAGCTATCGCCGACACCGTAAAGAATACTGCAGAAAGCGTCAGTAGCGGCTTGCGGCCATAACGATCAGCAGCCGAGCCTGCCACCATCGCACCCACCAGACAGCCAATCAGAGCGGTTGACATGGCCACACCTTGCATCAAAGGTGAATCGGAAATACCAAAGAATAGTTCGTAAAATGGTTTTGCGCCACCAATTACCACCCAGTCGTAGCCGAAGAGTAGGCCTCCCATGGCCGACACCATGCAAATAAAAAAGATGAATCCTTTACCGGAACCTTGCATAAATCCTGTGATGTTTGTTGGTTAATAGTATACTCTCACGCTGTGTGGGGTTATAGAAATCGTTTGGTCAGATCGCCATAGCAGTCGATTCGGCGGTCGCGGAGGAATGGCCACCAGCGACGAACGCATTCTGAACGCTGCATGTCAATGTCGACGACGGCTGTGGACTCCTCGTTGGTTGGGGCCTCGTAAAGCAGTTCGCCCTGAGGGCCACAGACGAACGACGTTCCCCAGAACGCTATCCCCCTGCCGCCAGACGGACTGGGGGAGGGTTCCATGCCTACGCGGTTGACTGTGACGACGGGCAGGCCGTTGGCAACGGCATGGCCGCGCTGGACGGTCTGCCATGCCGTGCGCTGGCGTTGCTGCTCGTCGGGAGTGTCGCCGGGGTCGTAGCCGATGGCGGTGGGGTAGACGAGCAGTTCGGCACCGGACAGCGCCATCAGACGTGCAGCCTCAGGGTACCACTGGTCCCAGCAGACGAGTACCCCCAGGCGGCCTATGCTAGTGTCAACGGGACGGAAGCCCAGGTCGCCGGGCGTGAAGTAGAACTTCTCGTAGTAGCCGGGGTCGTCGGGGATGTGCATCTTGCGGTACATGCCGGCGATGCTGCCGTCGCGGTCGATGACTACGGCCGTGTTGTGGTACAGCCCGGCGGCACGCCGCTCGAACAGCGAGGTGACGATGACTACGCCGTGCTGCTTGGCCAGACGACCATAGAACTCAGTCGAGGGGCCTGGTATGGGTTCAGCATGGTCGAACGTGTCGACGTTTTCTTCCTGGCAGAAGTACAAGCCGTTGTGCAGCTCCTGCAGTACTACGAGCTCTGCTCCGTCGCCGGCCAGCAGGGCTATCTTTGCGGCCAGCCGCTGACGGTTATCATTACGGTCGGCCGTGTTGTGCTGTTGAATGATTCCTATCCTCATAAACTTTTGAACTTTTGAATGTTGCTTATAACTTCGACGCAGTCAGCTTTGATTAAGCATTAAGCATTAACTTTGGTTCGCAGACTTCGCAGCCGCGACAGAAGCGACGTACTATCTGACGGTCGTCGCCTAAATAGATGAAACGCTCCAAACGGTGGATGAGCGAGTACTCGGAGGGATAGAGCACGGAGTCGTCAATGACCAGCGCATCGAACTCGTAGCCCGGCTCGAAACTGCCTACGCGTCCGAAGAAGCTGCCTGCCGATTTGGTGGCTATCCAGAATATCTCTGGTAGGGTAAGGAAGGCTTTAGTATGGTCCTGTTGGTACTGCATCTTGCTGACCTGAATGGCATATACCAGCATGCGGAACATGTTCAGATCGTGGCCACCGCTGATATCGCTGCCCAAGCCAATGCGCAGGTTCTGTTCAAGGAAGGTGCGAATGGGTGCCATGCCCGAAGCAATATTGAAATTCGATGTAGGACAATGGGCTACCATTACGCCATTACGCTTCATCAGTTCCAGCTCGTTGCCCGACGTCCATACACAATGTGCCATGATGGTTGGCGTTTGCCCGAAGAGTCCGTAGCGGTTGTAGGCATCGCCATAGCTCTCGCTGTCAGGCTCCAACTCGGCCACCCATGCTATCTCCGACGTGTTCTCCGACAGGTGCGACTGGACGGGCAACTGGTATTTGGCAGCCAGTTGGCCACAAGCCTGCAGCAACTCCGGCGTACACGATGGTACAAATCGCGGGGTGATGATAGGACGTACCAGCGCGTCGGGCTGGTTAAACTCGGCAATGAGCTGCTCGTTGCCCTCAACGGTGGCCTCCACATCTTCGGAAAGCGTCTCAGGACAGTTGCGGTTCATGGCCACCTTGCCTACCATAGCACCCATGCCGGCCTCTTGGTACAGCCTCATCAACAGGCGGGTGCTTTCGGTATGGACGGTTCCGAAGACTACGCTACGCATGGTGCCGAACAGCCACTGGGTATGCAGGAAGCGGCGGTACATGCGCTCGGCATAGTGGAGGTCGGCGTACTTCGACTCCTCAGGGAAGGTGTAGTTCTGCAGCCACGGCAGCAGTTCCAGGTCCATGGCCACGCCCTGGTTATGTACCTGAGGTGCATGAACGTGCATGTCGTTCATGGCAGGAATGAGCAGGCAGTCGCCAAAGTCGACCACCTGTGCGCCTTCGGCATCGAGTGACTTCAGGTCGGACGATACTCCCGTCACACGTCCGTCGTCGACGGCAACGTAACCCCGCTCTACTACTTCGAAGCGGCTTCTTTCCTTCGTAAAGAGGATGTTGGCCCTGTATACTGTCTTCATACTCGTATTGATTTGGTTAGCTGATTCTTAATGTATCTCTTATCTTTTATCTCTTATCTCAATAATACTGCATGGTACAGCAATGTATACTGCCATGCTGACGGATGATTGGGCGACTGTCGATGCCTATCAGCTGGCGGTCAGGGTATGCCTGGCCGATGATGCGCATGGCCTCCTCGTCAAGATCTGGCTGTCCGTAGGTGGGTACCAGCACGGCATTGTTGATAACAAGATAGTTGGCGTATGTTGCTGGCAGCCTCTCACTTTTTTCATCTGACCTCTCACCTCTTTCATAGATGGGGCGGGGCAGGGGCAACTTGAGCAGACGGTAGGGACGGTCGTCAAGAGTGCGCAGCGACTGTAGCTCTTGTTCCATCAGCTGCAGGTCTGGATGGTCGGCATCCCCACCTGTATATAATAAGGTGTCGTTGGGACAGACACGCACCAGAGTGTCGATGTGGCCGTCGGTGTCGTCGCCAATCAGCGAGCCGTGGTTGAGCCATACGATGCGATCCGCACCCAGGTATTCCTTCAGCCTGTCCTCAATCTTCTGTCGGTTCAGCGGCTGGTTGCGATGAGAAGCCAGCAGGCAGCAGGCTGTGGTAAACACCGTTCCTTTGCCGTCGCTCTCGATGCTGCCGCCTTCGAGCACGAAGTCAAGGTGCGGCTCATAGCGTCCCTTGACCACTCCTTGGTCATATAGTTGCTTGTTGATCTGATTGTCCAGAGCTGCCTCAAACTTCTCGCCCCAGCCGTTGAAGCAAAAGTCCAGCAGGAGAACCTCTTCAGACATCTCCGAATGGGAGGTTGCAACGGTGATGAAACCGTGGTCGCGTGCCCATGTGTCGTTGGTATCGGCTATGACCATCTGACAGTCAACATCCGGCAGATTCTGACCGTATGGTGCAACGATAATCAGCCCTTCGCGACTGCTGATCTCGCGGGCCAGCTTTTCATAGACGGCGGTTATCTCGTCGAGCATAGGCTCCCAGTCGGTAGCTTCGTGCGGCCATGTCAGCTGAACTGCACGCTGCCGCTCCCACTCCGCAGGCATGCGTCGTTTGAAGGATTCCGCCGCAGCCTTTGGCTTGTGCAGACTATTTGACTGTAGCTTATTCATAACGCACTTGTATTCTTTCGCTGAGTTTTTATTCAGCAAAGGTAATGTTTTTCCTTGAAAGAATCAAATTTTTATGTCCAAATTATTGAATTTGTCCGAAATATTTGTAGGAAAAGATTATTTTATGTACTTTTGCAGTACAATATAACATGATTTCTATATTATCACTATGAACAGAAAGTTATTTATCCTACTTTTGACCCTGCTCACCTGCATCACTACCGTCCAAGCACAGGAGGCGCAGAAGAGCGACTTACAGAAACGTGCCGAGGCCATCGACCCCAAGCAAGACATCGCCAAGGCACGCTCGTTGTACATCCATGCCTTCAACGACTATGCCAACCGTGGACTGACGCAGTTGGGGGTTGAGTGTGCTGTCAAGGCTACTGCTTTATATTATAAGGAGAACTACTATAAGGAGGCCTTCGACCTGCTGCGCCGCGCCGACCAGACCATCATGGAGGACAGCAAGAAGTCTTCCAGCGAGAAGGCTGCGCTGCACTATCAGGTGACGAAGGAGCGCATGCAGATGTACGTTAAGCTAAGAAAGAGCGAAAGTGCGCTGGAACACCTTAGGGTGATGGAGAACCAGGTGAATACGGCCAGCGACGAGAGCTTGAAGAACGATCTGCTGTACAACAAGGCCATCTACTACTACACCTTCGGACAGAACGCCCAGGGCAATGCCGTGTTCAAGGAGATGGCCGACAAACTGACCAACCAAAAGGAGTACGACAAGGTGGACGAGGTGTACCAGACGCTGATAGCCAACGGCCGCAAGAGCAACAATGCCAACATGGTGGCCCAGTCGTACAACAGCTACATCGCGTGGAAAGACTCGGTGAATGCGCTGAAATCAGCCGATGAGATAGGTGCGTTGAAAAAGCAGATAGCCGACAACGAGGCTGTCATCGCCGACAAGGACAGCTCGCTGACAACCCGCCAAGTCATCATCATCGGACTCTGCATCCTGTCTGCTGCATTGGCAGCGGCATTGGTCATCGGCGGCATCGTGCTGCTGCGCTTTATCATGCTGACCCGCAAGCAGAAGAAGACAATCCGGCTGGCCAACGAGAGCAACGCCCTGAAGGCCAAGTTTATCAGCAATATCTCCGCACAGCTGGAACCTACGTTCCAGAAACTCGACAGTCGTGTGCCTGAGGTAAGGGCCTTGCTGGACTTCTCGAAGCACATCCAGACGCTGTCGGAGCTGGAGAACACGCCCAAGGAAAATATAGAAATGGAGGAGACGCAGGTGGCGCAGTTCTGCGACGAGCTGATGAACCAGATCCGCGACAAGGTGCAGGGCAATGTGATGCTGACGGTCAATGCTCCGAAGATGACTGCGAACTTGAATCGTGAATATGTGTCGCACATCCTGTTGCACCTGCTCGCCAATGCCGCAGAATACACGCCGCAGGGCGGTACTATCTGGCTGGAATACAAGAAGCGCGGTGCCCACAGCCACCAGTTCCTTGTATCGGATACGGGCAGGGGTATTCCAGAGGAGAAGCACGAGGACGTGTTCAAGCCGTTCCTTGAAATCAGGGATCTCACGCAGGGCGACGGTCTCGGACTGCCTATCTGCAAGCAGATGGCGCTGAAGATGAACGGCGACCTCGACATCGACCCGCAATTCACCAAAGGCACCCGCTTCGTACTAAGTCTGCATTCCTAAATGCTGACGTCGGGCGTCCATAGGATGACCTCGCCGGCATAGAGGGTCTTGGGAACGTCGATGATACGCTGGTTGCTGCTGCCGCGAAACAGCAGGTCTGGGTCACTCAACCGCTGGACGAAAGGACCGTCCACCAGCACGTCGATGTTTTCCAGCAGTTCGCGCTGCTCGTCGTGTATCAGACTCTCGTAAGTAAAGCCCGTAAAGCACCAGATGTCTTTACGGGTTTTTTCGTGTATGGCCTGTGCCAGCTCTGCGAAGCCTGCAGCCTGGTACATGGGGTCTCCGCCAGAGAAGGTGACGTTGGCGTAGGGGTCGGCCTCGATGATACGCATCAGCTCGGCGGTGGTCATTTCGCGCCCTTGACTGAAGGCCCACGACTGCGGGTTGTGGCAGCCAGGACATTGATGGTTGCAGCCGGCACAATAGATGGCGGTCCGAAAGCCCGGACCGTCCACCATTGTATCTTCTATAATATCAAGAACGCGAATCATACCTAAACGGCAGCAACTATCCCATTTTCCATTAGAACAGCTCCTGCATGCCGTGGTCGATGTGTGTCACGCGGTCGTTCAGCTCGGCCAGTTTGCCGCTGTTCCATCGGTCGGTCGTTCCCACGAGGTAGCCCGTGATGCGCTGCAGCTTGTCGATGTTCGTCGAGCCGCACTTCGGACATTGCTTCAGGTTGTCGTCGGCATTCTCGTAGCCGCAGTCCATGCAGCGGTTGCGGTTGTGGTTTACCGAGCCGTAGCCCATGTTCAGGCAGTCCATCATGTCGACAACGCTCATGATGACCTGTGGGTTGTGGGTGGCATCGCCGTCTATCTCGACGTAGAAGATATGGCCGCCACGTGTCAGCTCGTGGTACGGAGCCTCCACCTCGGCCTTATGGCGTGCGCTACATTTATAATATACAGGCACGTGGTTAGAGTTGGTATAGTAGTCGCGGTCGGTGACACCGGGTATGATGCCGAACTCCTTGCGGTCCTTCTTGGTGAACTTGCCGCTGAGTCCTTCGGCAGGCGTGGCCAGAACCGAGTAGTTGTGGTGGTAGCGGTCGCAGAACTCGTTGACGCGGTCACGCATGTAGGTGACTATCTTCAGGCCCAGTTTCTGCGATTCCTCGCTCTCGCCGTGATGCTTGCCGGTCAGGGCTACGAGGCACTCGGCCAGTCCGATGAAGCCGATGCCGAGCGTGCCCTGGTTGATGACGCTCTCGATGGTGTCGTCGGGACCCAGTTTGTCGCCGCCAATCCACAGGCTCTTCATCAGCAGCGGGAACTGCTTGGAGAAGGCCTTTTTCTGGAACTGGAAGCGGTCGTCAAGCTGTTTGGCCGTCACCTCCAGCATGTTGTCGAGCTTGGCGAAGAACATGCTGATGCGTCGCTCCTTGGCCTCTTGTCCCTCACCGCTTACCTCTAACATGCACTCGATGCCGAGCTTCACGATGTTGATGGTCGAGAACGAGAGGTTGCCGCGACCTATCGAGGTCTTCGGGCCGAAGCGGTTCTCGAACACTCTCGTGCGGCACCCCATCGTGGCCACCTCGTGCAGGTAGCGCTTGGGGTCGTCGGCACGCCACTCGTCCGTCTGGTTGTAGGTGGCGTCGAGGTTGAGGAAGTTGGGGAAGAACCGCCGTGCTGTCACCTTGCAGGCCAGCTGGTAGAGGTCGAAGTTGCGGTCTTCGGGCAGATAGTTCACGCCACGCTTCTTCTTCCATATCTGGATGGGGAAGATGGCTGTCTCGCCGCCTCCCACGCCCTCGTAGGTCGACAGCAGTATCTCGCGCATCACGCAGCGTCCCTCGGCACTCGTGTCTGTACCATAATTAATAGAGGAGAACACTACCTGGTTGCCGCCGCGAGAGTGGATGGTGTTCATGTTGTGGATGAAGGCCTCCATCGCCTGGTGAACGCGCCCCACGGTCTTGTTGATGGCATGCTGCTGCGCACGGTCCTTGCCTGTCAGCCCGTCGAGCGGCTTCTTCAGGTAGTCCATCAGCGGCTCGTCGTACAAGTCCTTGTAGCTTTCGCCGTTCAGATCCTCCAGGTATTTCAGCTCCTCGATGTAGGTCAGTCGCACGTAGGGTGCCAGGTAGAAGTCGAAGGCTGGGATGGCCTGACCGCCGTGCATCTCGTTCTGCGCACACTCCAGCGAGATACATGCCAGCACCGAGGCCGTCTCGATGCGCTTGGCGGGACGCGACGCACCGTGGCCGGCCACGAAGCCGCACGTCAGGATGTTGTCCAGCGGGTGTTGTACACAGGTCAGCGACTTGGTGGGGTAGTAGTCCTTGTCGTGGATGTGCAGGTAGTTGTGCTCCACGGCGTCACGGCTCTCGCTCGACAGCAGGTAGTCGTCGACGAACGGCTTTGTTGTCTCCGAGGCAAACTTCATCATCATGCCGGCAGGCGTGTCGGCATTCATATTGGCATTCTCGCGGGTGACGTCGTTGTTCTTGATGTTCACGATGTCGAGGAACACGTCGCGTGTCTTGGCCTTGCGGGCTATCGACCGCTGGTTGCGGTAGGCGATGTACTTCTGGGCCACGTCCTTGCGGCTCGACTTCATCAGCTCCAGCTCCACCAGGTCCTGTATCTGCTCCACAGTCATCTGGCTCTCGCCGCGCTGTGCTATACGGTCGGTTATCTGGTAGAGCAACCGCTCGTCCTCACCTTTGTCGGTGTGTATCATGGCCTTACGGATGGCTGCCATGATTTTCTGTTCGTTGAATCCTACGATACGCCCGTCGCGCTTCACTACTGTCTGTATCATATCTTAGTTTTTAGTTGCACGTTTTGGGTTGCAAAGTTACGAAAAAATGAGGGCAGAACAAAATAAATTCATTTATTTTTTTGCCGAGTGATAGTAACTTCGCGACATTTGTCGCAAAGTTACAAAAAATAAGTGAGATTCACCTTATCCTAATATCCGCAGTTAAAAATTTCATCAAAATTGCAAGTGTCTGAATATAAAAATATAGCAGACACTTGCGTATGTCAGATTATTCACTTATCTTTGTGAGCGCTTAACAACAAAAATGTGAAACTGACATTATGG
>JAEEGL013843025.1_pt1 | contig 22792 bp, 20 predicted proteins | sample 9134231 | NCBI WGS metagenome assembly JAEEGL01 (sample SAMN16246548, study PRJNA631951) | gut metagenome | biome: gut microbiome; feature: rumen; material: fiber-attached | host: Bos | place: Iran: Karaj | collected 2018-10 | reverse complement strand
GCCTTGGCGATGTCGTCGAATGCTACGAATTCGCCGAGGCCGTATCTCTGATAAAGAGTCTTGGTGATAGCTGCTGTTAAAGTAGTCTTACCATGGTCTACGTGGCCGATGGTTCCGATGTTGATGTGTGGTTTTGTTCTTTCGAACTTTTGCTTAGCCATTTTGGGTTCCTCCTAATTGTATAACGTTATTTTTTGGAAGTCAGATACGGGCGTCCCCGCATCTCACGCGGTTTTATTCGCACGCATAATCATTTTACCACAATTATGGGTAAATGCAAAGACTTTTTGTCAAGTCCGAGGCAATAAAAATGGTACTCTGAACTATCGAATGGGGGCGGGAGAAATCATGTGCATGTACATAAGTCGTACAGTCCTTTTGCATTTAGGTTAAATTTCAAAAAAGTTGTATTTTAACCTAAATCATCTTTTCAAACTTGGTTCAGTCTGTTTCGCTCTATCCAAACAGCGCCTATACTGTAGTTTAAACTGCCGACAATATAAAAGAGCACGCATCATAGGATGCATGCTCCGTTGGAGCTGTTGAGCAGACTTGAACTGCCGAACCTCTTCCTTACCAAGGAAGCGCTCTACCGACTGAGCTACAACAGCACGTTCTTTTCGAACATTGCTATTATATAGCAAGTTAGACTATAAAGTCAAGTTAAATTTAAGGTTCCATAAACTTTGCGGTTATTAGATGGTTTTAGGTCAGCCCGCAGCCGGGACAAACCCGGCTGCGGGATTTTTGCTTTTCAATGTATTATTCGATTACTCTTCGTCTTTTCTGGTGCGACGTCTCATAACGAGAAGCAGGATAGCAGCACCTAAGATGAACAGGTAAGGTGCATATCTCAGAACAACGTTTGTAGGAGATACTTCCTTAAGAGTATTCTTTACTGTGATGGTATCCTTTGCTGCCGTATTATCGACTGCAAATACATTCTTTAAAGAAGCTGTGCCTGTATTGGCAGCGACTTTTTTGCTGGTCTCGCCATTGTCTAAGATAAGGTCATTATTATCGGTGTCCTTCGCAGATGCAGTATATACGTCGGGCGTATCATTGAGTTCTGTAACTTGTACAACTGCATTTACAGGAAGTCCTGTGATAAGCACGTTGTCATTGTTCTCGAACTTAAGAACTGAACTTGTTGTTGTGTCTCCGATCGTCTTGGCACCGTTTTCATCAAGATTTGTGATTACCCTGTTCGCTGCTGTTCCGTCAGTCGTTACAACATAGTAGAAGTCTGCCTTTGAGGTTACCTGCTCTGAATATCCGCTGATGGTGTTTGCAACGTTTTTGATGGTGACCTCGAAGGGGAAGTTGTGGTTCTTGTCACCAAGAGCACCGTCGATCACCTTCTTGACTTCAACATTATATGTGTGATACTGGTCAGAGATGATGCCTCTTCCACTGTTGTATGCGCCGTCTTCTCCAGTCTCGGATTCTATGTCATAGCCGCCGACCTTGATGGTTTCTGCAGTAAGATTTTTATCATACTCGAAGCTCTGATCGTAATTATCCTCTTTATCCTTGAAGAGAACATATCCATATACCTCAAGGCCGCTATTATCAGCATTGTATCTGGTGTATACATCGAGCCAGAGTTTTCTATTATAGTTGGCGTCGCGCTTAATCCCGGACTTCAGGAGAGTCTCATCAGTTGTCTGGTCTTTAATGGAATAACGATAAATGCCTGCCTTGTTGGCTCCGTTTGCATAGATGACATTTGCATCGATATTAACCGTGAGATTTTTGCTTACGATCTTGTCCTGAGCGTTTCCTACCGTTGCTCCTTCAACATATGTATTGTGCAGTGTTGAATTGTCTTCACCGAAGGTTACCTTTCCGTCATTTGCAAGGGTAACTCCGCCTGTGATTCCGGTTCTTACTGCAACTGTTGCGGTCTCATCCGGATCATCAGTCTGGTCAAAGGTAAGTCCTGTTACGGTTGTTGTAGTGCTGTCTACAATATCCGGAACGACCACATATTCATAGGTCACATTGGGCTCCAGAATCTGTGAACCGTCAACGTTGAAAAGAACAATATCCTTTCCGATGTTGAAGGATGCTGTTGCTGCTGGTGTCTGATATGTAATTGCCGGTGCTACCTGGTCAACATCACTGGTAGGAGTATTTCCTGCTGCAAATGCTGTCATGCTCATGGCAAAGATCACTGTGAGTACGATGAGCACTGTAGTCATTATTCTTAAACGCTTGCTTTTCATTTCTTTTTCCTTTCTTATATAACAACTGCATATTATACTTTTTTCAGTATAGTTCGTCAGGTTATCAGACGAATACTTCCGCATTGTCTTAAGCCTGTCTGCGCTTCTTAACATACTCCTTGATCACAAGTGCAAGTACGCTGCCACATGCTGCAATAAAGAGTGTTCCGTACAGCCATGGCATAGTATTGTCACCTGTATCAGGATTCGGACCTGGTTCCGGACCTGGGCCAGGAGGTTTGTAACGATAGCTCTGGCTGTAACTTAAGCTATCGTACTTCTCGCCGGTCTCGGGATCCTCGATTGCGATAGTTCCGACCTTCAGACCTGAGCTGCCGTTAACTACCATTATCACTATTTCATATTCTGTTTTGTCCAGAGTATATCTGTTTCCCCGGTCTTTCGTAATTGGCGTTACTTTATAGTTGTAATAACCGGGTTTATTGAAGGAGAATGTCAGGTCTAACTCTCCTTTAGCGTTTCCTTTGATTTTAAAGTCGTAGTGACCGTTTTCGCTTTCAGCGGGCATCGGGCTTTGGGCGTCAGATGAAGTCAACCGATATTTAAAAGTGTTGTTCGGATCCAGATCCGAATCGTTGGTCCACTTCTGCGAATAGGGAATATTCACTCCCAATTCCTGAGCGTATGCCTTTTCAACCGGCATCAGTCCGATGATCATAGTAATTATCAGGACTGCGATAAACAGGTTTATTATCGCACTGTTTATAAGTCTCTTCACAATCATATGATCACCCCCTCTCCACACTCAGCATGCAAAATATCTGCTTTCTTTTTCTTTTTCCGTCCGAAGGCTGATGTTCCTACGATTATAATTCCTGCAATGAGGAGAAGTACATACGGTATAAATTTGCTGTTGAATCCAGTAGGCGCCACCTCGTCCATGTGCCAGCGGATGAGATAGTTTCTGCCAGGATCAGCCTCACCGTAAAGCGGTCTTCCGAAGTCATCCTTAACACGGTCATTGATGAACCTGTTCAGATTGGCTTTGCCGCCTGTGCTGTTGACATATGTTCCGAAGTCATCTCTTTCATCACCATGGCTCTTAAAGGGCTCTGCCTGTGGCACGCCCATAGCGCCTGTCACATAGACACCGATTTTTGCGTTACTGTTAAGACCTGTAGTTGTAGTGTTTATTGTCGTGTTGTTGTCATTTTTCCAGTCCAAAACAACGTTATGTTCGTTGCCTGTATCATAGCTGGTGTTCGTATTGCCTGAGATATTCGTGCTTCCTTCGAAATACATTTTCTTTCCGGAAGTAACATTCACCGCACCGCCGTTTTCTAAAGAAGCAGAACAGCCCGTGATTTCACAGTCCTTGAATGTGACATTTCCTCTCGAGTATACTCCGCTGCCAAGCTCTGCGTTTGCAGGTCCCGCAGCCCGCGAATTATGTCCTTTGATCTGAACATTATTAAGGGTTGCATTTGTTCCTGTGGCGTAGAAATGGATCGCACCGCCGTTCCTTTTTACATAGCAATCCTCAAACTGGCAGTCATTGATCGTTATGGTATTTGATATGTCAGGAGTATCACCGTTTGTGTAGATTGCACCGCCGCCATTATATTCACCGGTTGTCGAATCGGAGTGGCATCTCTTGAATGTGCAGTCTGTAAAAGAGGTAACGTTTGAATCTGTATATACTGCACCGCCGTCCCTGTACTCAGTACTGCAATCCTCAAAATCGGAATGACTGATGCTGAGAGTGCAGTCACCGTTCTTCTCCATAATCACTGCGCCTCCATAACGATAAGCAGAGCAGTTAGTGAATGAAGAACGCCTCGTGTCGCTCTTGTCTACGATCAGGCTGGTCGCTTCATCATGAACATAAACTGCGCCGCCGTTGCCATATCCCTGTAGGCGTGACTGGGTATTAGCGCTGCAATGGTCGAATTCACATCCGAGAATCTTGATTCCGTCGGCTCCATAATGGCATATCGCGCCGCCGCGAGTTAAGTTTTGGTTTGCTCCGGATCCTGCTTTGGAATAATAGAAGCTGCAGTCCGTTATTGTGGAGTTTGTGCTGTTCGAGAAAATCGAACCGCCCTCATATTCTGCAAAACAGCCTTTGTCTGCGTTGCCTTCTTTTCCAAAGGTAACGTTGGTTAAAGTCAGATCCCCTGTTCCATTCTGGTAGATACCGCCGCCATTGTTAGCCCTGCAACTTGTAAAGGTTGTAGTGCCTTCCGAGGTAAGGGTCAGTGCTTTAGCCGCATAGATCGCACCGCCATTTTTTGTGGTACTGCAGTTATCAAACAGCAGATTTCCGGTATCTGAAACGGTATATGTAAGATCACTAGCCGCATATACAGCACCGCCGTTGGAGGTCATGTTGAAGTTCCGGACTGTGGTTTTGCCGTTGGCACTCAACGATCCGTTAGTAACATAGATCGCATATCCGATTTTCGCAGCGCCTGTGATGCTGCCGTCTTTGTCTCCATCAAGTATGATATCTCCGGTCGTGAACGTGGTCGTAGCGTTGTTTATATGGAGAATTGCTCCTCCGCCATTGTTGTTGCCGTTCCATCCGCGATATATAGTGCTTGTGAAACCGTCCGGATTCCATGCGCTGTCCTGAGTAGTGCGCAGAGTGTAGGTCGTATCCGCCTTGTTGAACTCAGTGCTTCTCGTCACGGTATAGCGTGGATGGGTTTCATACAATGTTTCGATGATGACATCGCCGCTTAAGGTGCTGGCCTGATCAAAAGCGCCTTTCTTTATCGTAACTCCGTTCTGCTGAACGTTATCGTTACTTACAAGATATGCATGGTATGTCCAGGTCTGTCCTCCATCATTTGACACACGGGCGATATAATCTTCCCACATGACTCTGTACTTATAGTTCTCAAGTCCTTCAACAGCTGCTACACCCCTCAAAATCGGCATATCGCCTATCGTTCTGTCGTTGAACAGTTTGCTGAGGTTGGCGTAATCAGAAGCAACAGGCGTGCCGCTATATTTACCGGTCCATGCAAACATCTTGCCCGGTTTACCGTGATTGTCATATATCGAATCCTTGTCCGGAGCGTAGATTCCAATGTCCGCATTAGCTCCTAAGCCATCGGTAGCTATAAGTATGTGGCGGTCAGAGTTATAACGTATGTATACATCGCGCTTCTCTCCGCTTGAGCCGGTATTTCCTGAAACCACAACATCTCCCGATAACACAATGCCAGAAGTACTTGTTTCTGCTTCCACAGCAGCACTGTCTCCATTAGTTGTGCATCCTGTTATGGATCCGCCTTTTAACGTGATTGTTTGAGTACTGTGTACTGCGCCACCCTGTTGTGTTGCGGAGCAGGCTGAAATGGTCACATTGTTAAGCGTTATATTTGCGGATCGTATGGCTCCGCCGTTTCTTGCCGAACATCCGGTTATGTTCGTATCGCTGACGGTCGTCGCGTTTTTAACTGTTCCGGCAGCAAAGATCGCTCCGCCGAGGCCCTTTTCAGCATTATCAGCATGGCAATCAGTAAATGTGCAGCCAGTAACCGTGGTTATGGTTTTATTGCTCGTGCAGGCCACAGCTCCACCGTTCGCATTTGAACTGCATTCTTCAAACGTTGAATCTGTAATATTCGTATGAAGTGATGTCGAACGAACCGCTCCTCCGTTATCTGTACCTGTGCAGTCATTGAACTTGCAGTTTGTTATATTAAGGGTAGTTTCGTTTGGTGTGGAATCCTGTCCGTCCGCCCAAACATTTATACCTCCACCCTTTGTTGCTTTGCAATTGGTGAATTCCACATTGTCAATGGTTATATTCCAGGCGTCAGACTCAACACCTCCTCCGCTCCAGACTGCTACACAGTTTTTAAACTGGCTGTTTGTTATGGTAGCTTCCGAATTGGCCGGATCGGTCTTCGTGCGTTTATGGAACAGGCCTGCTCCTTGTCTTACCTTGGTACTGCAGTTCTCGAATGAGCATGCAGTCACTTCCAAAGTCTGTGCGTTGGTGAAGACTCCGCCTCCGCCTGCGCCGGTAGCATCGTCAGGACCATTGGCTCGGCAACTTGTGAATGTGCTGTTTGCGATGGCAACTGCACCGTCTGTATTGTTATGATTGATACCGCCGCCTTGTCTTCCGGCCTGACATTTATTGAATTCACAGTTATTAACTGTCAGGCTGAGCGCATTTGTATTTACGGCTCCGCCATGACCGTTATTAGTAATCTTATCGTTTCCGTCAAAGATGATCTTGTTAAACACGACATCGTCAATGCCGGTCGTTGTAATCATCGGCGCACTTGTCTGATTCTTGGTCAGTGTACTCTTTTCGTTAACGCCGTTGATTGTGAGACTGTTGATATCTGTATTGTTAAAGTTAAAGCCGCTTTCCAGAGTGTAGCGTTCGTGAGTGTCGTAGAGCAGTTCAATTATAACGTCTCCGTCCAGCGAATTCGCATAGTTGAATGCACCTTCCAGTGGCTCCCCATCGTAGTCGCCTGAGATAAGGCATTCAAATTTTTTCCAGGTTGACCCACCGTCATTGCTGACCTGCGCCACAGCAGGGACCATATTGATCTCATACGGCGTATCGCCGATGACGGTCTGCGTGCCACCATTGTTATAGGTCCACTTATACGCTGCCGGATATTCTACTTTCGTAGCGGGATAACTTACCGCATTAAACGCAATCACGGTGTTACCGGCTCCAGCTTCAAACGATTCGCCAGCCAGGAGTCTGGTCCACCACCCCGTTCCGCTGCTGACAGTCGGGATATCCGTCGTGGTGAGCTGCGCACGGGAAACCGAGTCCACAGACATATTATTGATTTTGCCGGAAACCATCATGCCGTACGTGTCATATCCAAGTTCTGCTGCAATGGACTCCGGCGTAAAGCTCGTCGCGTTGCCCGAAGGTACGAAAACTTTATTCGTCGTAGTTCCATTGGTCGTGACCTTCACCGGCAGGGAGTTGTCGTTCAGCTCGATCTGAAGATCATAACTCGTCGCGGAACCGTTTACATCTTCAGAGGTTGCATAGCGTCCAAGTGTGACATGTGAACGTGCCGGCCCAACATAGCCCTCGAAAAAGCCTATCGCGCACAGGGCCTGTTTCCTGGTGCCGCCGCCACTGTCATTGGCTTTAAGGACGGAATATCGTCCGTTGGAATGGGAATAAGTGTAGTCTTGATTCCACTTGTCAATCACTTCATCAAAGCTGAGCCAGCCCGTTTCGTCGTTATTGGATATCCTTTCACTGCCGGAAAGTTCAGTCTGGCTTCCACCAAAACGGCCTGTCTTGACCGTCGTAATGAAACGCTCGTTGCTATTGGTACCTTCTCTATAAAATGTAAATGTAGAGAAACTGCCTGTTTCAAAGGAATATACATATCCCTCGTCCGTTGTTTCAAGATCGGCAGTCAGCATCTCTTCCGTGCCGTCTTCGCGCACATGCAGGACCGAAGTGGTGTCTTCGTCTGTATCAGCTTTTTTGTCCAATACAACCACGGTCAAGGCAACATTGTGCCCCTCTGCAGGCTGATAAACAACATTCTCATCCGTATCGGATACGATCTTAATATCAAAAGTGACTGCATCCGGATCATCGTCTTTAAGTTCTTTTGCGTAAAGACGCACACCCTCCGCAGGTATGCCGGAAGCTGCATCATAGGTCGCCTCAATACGGAAGGTCTTGCCCTTTGCCTCGACGACCGTCTCTGTATTTTCTTTGACTTCAGAGGAAGTTTTTTCTTTCTTGTCTTCTTTGATGGGTTTATCCTGTTTCTCTTCAGTCTTAGTCTCTTTGGCTTTAGTCTCTTTAGTCTTAGTCTCTTCAGTCTTAGCCTCTTCAGCCTTAGTTCCTTCAACTTTAGCCTCCGCTGCAGTTTCCTTGTTCTCTTCAGAAACTGTATCCTGCTGTTCTGAAGCAACATCATTCTGTTCTTCGAACGAAGTCTCTTCCTTCGTAGCAATCTCCGCTTCTGAATTAGTTGTATCTTCTTCAGCGTATGCTAAATAGATGCCCGGTGAGTTTACGGGTATAAAGGTCACCGTCATCATTATCATCATTATTAAGATTGCAATGCGTTTCAAAGTCATAATGAATTACCTTACTTTATCTTCTTTTATATTATTACCTTTCCAACATTTACCTACTACCAGAATATCCACCGCCAGCATTATGGCAAACAGCACTATCATTGTCAGTGTCCATTCATCAACTATTACCATTGGCTTTGTCGGGTCTTCTGTCCATATGAACCAGAAAACCGAGAACAGCGCAACGACCACTTCAACCAGTATTCCAATCACCTGATTCCACAGGCCGAAGTTTCTATCTTCGGGCTTCTTTCTTGAGAATAATCTTCTCCAGACGGCTGAATACTTTGTCGGGATTCTGATTCCCGGAAGCAGGATCATCAGAATCATGATCAGGCATATTCCGTTAAGAAGTCCCCAGTGCCCAGCCTCGCCATGTCCCCACGCGCTCAGGTTGCCGGCCTTATCTTCTTTAAGATAATAATCCGGTAAAGGTCCTGTCCTCAGCTTCATGGTTGCAACCAGAAGCTGTCTTCCGTTGGTGGTCGCATCGGCGCAGGTGCTGAATGCTATGAGCTGCATGCCCTTTTTAACAGCGCCTTCCGGCATTTTCTTGAATACGAATCTGCCGTTTGCTCTGATATTCTTATCTCTTGCAGCGATGTATGTCTGGATATTTTTTGTAATCTCTTCGATATCTGTCGAAGGATCCCACTGCACCGAAAGGTCCTTTACATAGTAGAGGAAGTCCGGAAAAGCAGAATAGGGCTGGTCGCCTGCCATGTATATGCCGTCATCATATGCGTCAGCCGATAGCCTTGCAAAGATTTTCAGATCATAGACTCCTCGTCTGGTAACAAGTATCCCGTCCTGATGGCTGAAAAAGAAATCCTCATCGGCATATTTTGCTATATCTCCGAACATGGCTCCGTTTTCCATGTGATGTCCGTAGACAAGGTTAAAGGAGTCGGTGAATTCGCTGCTATTAATAACCGTGAGATATATGGAACCAGTCAGACTGCTTTTACCGTATACGTCCTTCATGGCGTACTCAATATCATCTTCACCCTGTACAACGGGATAGTCGATATTGGTATCTCTTATGGTTATCCATCCCTGCACGTCCGGATTTATTTCAAGCATTTCGTCGAACCCGGGCTCCTCTTCTGTAAGCTCCGGTCTGTACTGTGACAGGTCAGACGAAATAAACGCGCTTCTGTCTGTATATATGGTGTCATAAAGCACCAGGCCGCTGTACAGTACCATTACTACAGCCAAGGCCGTTATTACAATATTTGTTAAGCTGACACCGAGATATAATAGTTTCTTTAAAATATATCGCATATTTCTATTTTTACAGATTGTTGCGCTTGAATACCGAAATTACCGTTCCGTCCAGTTCATCGTATTTGACCGGTCCATAGAATCTGCTATCTTCAGAGCCCCTTCTTTGATCTGCAAGAACGAAACATTCATCAGCCCCAAGGTTCAGAGGGTACTCGGTGAAACCATCCAGCGGATAGGTTTCGTAAAAAATATTCGTTTCGGACATGGTATAGCCGTTTATGATTATGGCTCCGTCCTTGGTGATTTCCACCGTATCTCCTCCACAGGCAATTACGCGTCCTACATAGCGGGTGGAATTCTTTTCAAGCACAACTATATCCTGAGCCTTAGGTTCTTTATCCAGTCTGTAGTACAGGAGGAAATCTCCTGAATCTATTCTTGGATACATGTCTGCGTTCGGCATGGACATCACGCCTATTATATGAGCAAACAGTACGTATAAAACGAATACACAAATCAGCACCCTAAGGGCAAACATGCGGAACTCTGACAGACCATTTTTCTTTTTGGACTTACTACTTTGTGCTTCCATTCTTTGCTGATACTGCTGTATTGTACAAAAGTTTATCTATAAATTAACTATACTTATTTTATTATATTCCATCTTGTCATAGATTTAAAGGGGGTTTTTCTTCATTTTCTAGGGATTACAAAAAATGGTGTTTTCAAATGGTCAAATTCATCTGAGAACACCAATCATTTAATTTCTATTAATACTACCCGACTAAACCACGCCTTACTTAATGTCAGATTTCCAGAAAATCCATGATTTTTCTGCGTATTCTCTGGATGGCATTGTCTATGGTTTTGGGTGATTTGCCCAAGGTCTTTGCAATCTCGTTATAGTCTTTGCCCTTGAGTTTTTCCTTGAAGACCTGAAGCTCCAGCGGGCTCAGCGTCTCCCTTTCAAAGTTTCTTAAGCGACTTAGAGTATCCTCATAGATCACCGTCTCTTCAGGCTCATCCACGATGGAAGCCCTGATTATCTCGCCAAGGGTGAGGTCATTTTTTGCACCGCTCAGCTTATTATCCAGAGAAAGGGCGTCATTCAGGGGAGAGTTTTTTTCTTGCTCCGCCTTCCTTATGGCTTTTAAAATCTGATTGTTAATGCAGGTGTTTGCGTAGGTTTTGAAGCTCGTTTCCCTGGAAGAGTCAAAGCTTCTTATAGCCTTGACCAAGCCGATCATCCCTTCCTGGACCACGTCCTCAGGTTCAGCGCCTGCTATGAAATATGCCTTTGCTTTCATGCGAACCAGACCCTTATACTTTTCTATAAGGATCTCCTCGGCGGTGTCGCTGCCTTCCCTAGCCATCAACACCAGCTGTTCATCTGTGAGGATCAAAAGGTTTTCAATGCTCATCTCATTAAGTCAGTATCTAGATTTTTTTGCAGTCTCTCTGCTTCCTTATCTCATATATGATGATTGCCGCTGCGTTTGATGCGTTCAGCGAATTGATCTTTCCTACCATTGGCATGGATACGACGAAGTCGCACTTCTCTCTTACAAGCTTGCTGACTCCGAAGCCTTCGGAACCGATGACGACGGCGATCTTGCCGGAAACATCAGTCCTGTAATAATCCGATCCTCCCATGTCGCAGGCTGCGACCCATATTCCCTTATCCTTCAGTTCGTCGATAAGCTGAGAAATGTTTGTGACCTTGGCAACGGGCATGTACTCGATGGCTCCGGCCGATGCTTTTGCCACGGTTTCCGTAAGCCCGCAGGAGTGTCTCTTGGGGATGATAATTCCATGTGCCCCTGCACACTCAGCAGTACGCATGATCGCGCCGAGGTTGTGGGGATCCTCCAGACCGTCAAGGATTATTATGAAGGGATCCTCCCCTCTTTCCTCCGCTCTTAAGAGAATCTCTTCTACGGTCGAATAGGCATAGGGACTCACGTAGGCCGCCACACCCTGATGCGCCTTGCCGCCTGATACCCTGTCAATGGCTGCCTTTTCAACGTACATTACAGGGATTCCCTGTTCCTTGGCCAGGGCAAGCACTTTTTGCATAGATCCCTCTCTGGAAGTTACCAGCAGTTTGTCGATCTCTCGCCCCGCCTTAAGGGCCTCGATCACGGGATTCCTTCCGATTATGATGTTGGAATCCTGCTTCTCCTCGGTAATAAATGTGCGCTCCCTTGTGCGGGCAGGCGTTCTCCTGTCGCGGGGCTCTCTCTTAAACTCTTCTCTCTGAGCTCTGTCTCTTCTTAACTCCCTGGTGCCGGCCGATTCTCCGTATCCGGCGCTTGATTTGGGCCTCTTTATATTATGGTTGTCTCTTCTGTTCTTTACCTTTGCCATTATATCTCTACACGCTTTCTTCTATACTCAAAAAACCTGAATTTAAGTCCCTTGTCTTCCATCTCATCAGAAGTCCAGACCACCTTGAAGTTGGGATTCTGATCGATGTTTCTTATGAAAGTATCCGCAAAAAACTCAGCGTCCACTTTGGTCACATAGAGTTTGTCGCACATATCCATCATCTCATTATATACGGACGCTCCTCCGATGATCATGACGTCTTCAGATGCGTAGTTATTCAGTTCTTCCATGAGTTCTTCCATGTCGTGGACCACCTTGACTCCTTCCTTCTGGAAGTCAGCCCTGTGGGTAAGCACGATATTGGTTCTGTTGGGAAGGGGGTTCCCATTAGGAAGGCTCTCCAAAGTGGATCGGCCCATTACGACCACCTTGCCTAAGGTGTGCTCCCTGAAAAACTTCATATCTTCCTTGAGGTGGCAAAGCAGTTTGCCGTCCTTGCCTATTCCCCACTTTCTGTCTGCGCAGACTATGAGATTCATAAACTTGCTCCTTTCATACGGCGATAGGTATGTTTAGTACCTGTTCGCCATGCTGATAGTTCTCAACGGTGATATCGTCAGTAGTAAAATCATAAAAGTTCTTGATATCCGGATTCAGCTTTACTGTCGGCGCCGGATACTGAGGCCTTGTGATCAGTTCCTCTATGATCGGTATATGCTTGTTATATATATGAGCGTCCGAAATCACGTGAACCAGTTCTCCCGGCTTAAGTCCGCTCACCTGGGCGAACATCATCACAAGAAGGGCGTACTGGACCACGTTCCAGTTATTGGCCGCCAGTATGTCCTGTGATCTCTGATTTAAGATGGCGTTCAGCCTGTCGCCCGTCACGTTGAAGGTCATGGAGTAGGCGCATGGCTCCAGGTTCATCTCAGAAAGATCCTCAAAATTATATATGTTCGTCATTATACGTCTGGACTGAGGCTGATTTTTGAGCTGCCAGAGCACGTTATCCACCTGATCCATCTCGCCCTGAGAAAACATATATTTCTTTTGCATCTGATATCCGTAGGCCTTGCCGATGGAACCATCGGGATCCGCCCACTCATCCCAGATATGAGGTTTGAGATCGTGGATGTTATTGGATTTTTTCTGCCATATCCAAAGGATCTCGTCCATGGCAGATTTGATGGCCGTGCGCCTTAAAGTAAGTGCAGGAAACTCCTCAGAAAGATCGTATCTGTTTACCACGCCGAAGGTCTTAATGGTGTATGCAGGAGATCCGTCCTCCCAGCGGGCGCGGACCTGTTCTCCCTCAGTACTGAAGCCTTCTTTCAGGATTTTCTGACACATATTAACAAAAAGTACGTCTGCTTTACTCATGATTATTTCTCCTCCTCTTTAAAGAGGCTGTCTATATCGCAGCCGATGACCTCCGCTATCTGGTCCATCAGGTGCTGCATCCTTTTTTTGCTCTTAAGGATGTCTGCCATGTGTTCTTCGGTAGCCCCGAATTTTCTTGCCTTATCGAAAATATACTCGAACCGTTCGTCGATTCCAACGTATTTATCTTCCTTATTGAGGCGATCCCCCAGCCATATGAGATCCTGCTCCGTTATATCCTTTATATCGTGATATCCGTCGCCGGTCATGTGATTCCTTACAATTACGCTCTCTTCAGGATAGCCCATTTCAGCCAGGTCATCGGCAACAACATCCCAGTGCCTGGCAAGGGTTCTGGCCGCATCATGAACAAGACAGGCCCCCTTGATCATATCAATATCAAGGTCAAAACCGTGTTCATCCAGTCTTTCGGCGATCCCCACCGCCGTCCTTGAAACTGCTTTGCAGTGTCTGATAACGTTAAGCGGCGTGTCATACTTCTTATACAGATTGTTTATCTCTTCTCCCGTAAGGTATTTTCTCATTTTTTACTCTCAACTATCTCGAAGGCCCTTGATATTATTTCTTCGAGCCTTTCCGTTTCTCCCTTAAGATAAAGCCATCCTATGAGGGTTTCGAAGGCCGTTGCCAACTTATCGGTCACTATGTCGGAACCTTTCCTGGAAGCCTTAGCCTTTTTTGATGGCGAGGCCTTGTGGTTTCTCGCTCTCTTTGCGAGGGCCAGTTCCTCTTCAGTAAGTTCACCTTCCATCAGTTCCCTTATGGCTACCGCTTGTCCCTCTGCGGCCACATATCTGACCGCCTCCTTGTGAAGCACGTCAGAGTGGATCAGGCCGTCTTCAAGAACATGTCTTCTGACATATACTTCATAAACGGCATCCCCCATAAATGCGAGGGCTCCGGTATTAAGCTTCTTCAATTCTGTCATTATTGAACTCCTTGAACTCTCCTATGCTGAAGAAAACCAGCCCGACCCAGATTATCGCGAAGGCAATCAACTGGATGGGAGCGAAATCCTCCTTAAAATAGAAGATGCTTATTATGAGCGAAATGGTCGGCGAAATGTACTCCGATAGTCCCAAAACGAACATGCTGGTCTTGTTGGCCGCGTTGGCGAAAAGCACCAGTGGGAAAGCCGTGAACAGTCCGCAGAACATGAGAAGGAAGTATACCAGAGGTCCCGCGCTCGCCATAGCCCCGATTCCCTTTATCTCAAGGGCTGCGATCACTATCAGGGCAAAGGGTGCCAGAAATACCGTCTCAAAGAGAAGTGACAGTATGGGCGGCAGTCTTAAGTCCCTCTTCATGGCAGCATATATGGAAAAGGTCACTGCTACCCCGAGGGCTATGGTCGGCATCTCCCTGAAATAGATGATGACAGCCATAACTCCGATAAAGCCCAGCACCAGGGCTACAGCCTTATACTTGTTCAGTTTTTCCTTAAAGAGGAAAACCCCAAAGAGGCAGACCACCAAGGGCTCTATGTAATAGCCTATGCAAGTCTGTATCACATGGTCTGAATTGACCGCCCAGATATATATGGACCAGTTGATGGTGATCATTACACCTGCAGCGATGATCCTCAACAGAAGTTTTTTGTCGCGTAATATCTTGCGGATCTCTTCTGTCTTATGGACCTTAAGGGCGGCTATCAGGCACACAACTGCCACCAGGAATATCCTGTAAAAAATAATCACCCAGGAATCCACCGGCTTTAACCACTGCCAGTAAATGGGCATTATGCCCCACCAGATATTGCAGCCTAAGACTGAGATTATTCCTTCTCTGTATTCTTTTTTCGAGTCTAAACTGTTCATAGGTTAAGTAACTATCAGTCTTTAATAATCTCAGCTCCCTGAGGTGTATCCTTTATGGTGTAACCCATGGCTTTTACCTGATCTCTTAAAGCGTCTGCTTTGGCGAAATCCTTTGCTTTCTTGGCGGCTGCTCTTTCTTCTACAAGAGCCACTACCTCTTCAGGAATGCCCGCGTATCTGTTAGCTTCTCTCTCTGCCTGTTCAGCCTTGAGCTTTAATGCGGCTTTTTTAAGATCGAGGCTAAGTACCTTATCGAAATCTTCAAGAAGATAAAGTTTGGTATGATCGTTGGTATCTGCCTTAAGTACATCGTATAATACCGATACAGCGTTGGCAGTATTCAGGTCAATTGCCAGATTCTTTGTGAACTTATCCTGAAGCTTATCTATCACAGCCTGATCCAGTTCAGAATCATCCTCAAAGTTGAGCTGAGCAATCTTCTGAACCAGCTTCTCGTACTGCTGAGTTGCGTTATCAAGAGCCTCGAAGCTGAAGACCAGATTCTTTCTGTAGTGTGACTGCAGGCAGAAAAGTCTGTACACAAGGGGATCATATCCCTTTTCCTCAAGAAGAGATACGGTCAGGAATTCTCCTTTGGACTTGGACATCTTACCCGTTTCGTCATTTAAATGGGCCACGTGAAACCACTGGGTGCACCACTTATGTCCCAGATAGGCTTCAGACTGTGCGATCTCGTTGGTGTGGTGAGGGAACATATTGTCCACTCCTCCGCAGTGTACGTCGCAGTATTCGCCCAGGTGTTTTATGGAGATGCAGGAGCACTCGATGTGCCAGCCGGGATATCCCATCTCATCAAAGAAGGGAGACTCCCACTTAAGGGCCTGATCCTCAAACTTGGACTGGGTGAACCAGAGAACGAAGTCGGCCTTGTTTCTCTTATTGGTATCCTCGGTAACGCCTTCTCTGACGCCGACCTCCAGGTCTTCCTCGTCGTGTTCACCGAAAACGTAATACTTGTCCAGCTTGGAAGTGTCGAAGTATACGTTTCCGCCTGCCTTGTAGGCATAGCCCTTGTCGAGGAGAACGGATACCATATTGATGTATTCGGGGATAAGGTTAGTCGCCGGCTCCACCACATCCGGAGTCTTGATGTTCAGTTTAGCGCAGTCTGAAAAGAATGCGTCGGTGTAGAACTTGGCGATCTCCATTACGGTCTTATGCTCACGCTTGGCTCCCTTTATCATCTTGTCCTCGCCCTCGTCAGCGTCGGAGGTGAGATGGCCTACGTCGGTGACGTTCATGACGCGCTTCACGTCATAGCCTGCATATCTGAAGAACTTCTCCAGCACGTCTTCCATGATGTAGGATCTCAGGTTTCCTATATGCGCAAAATGATATACGGTGGGACCGCACGTATACATGCCCAGTTTACCTTCTTCATGGGTAGTGAGAAGGTCCTTTCTTCTGGTATAGCTGTTATATAGTCTGATCTGTGGTATCTCTTTCATCTTTTTATTCCTCTTCAAATACTTTAATGCTCTTGATTACCTGGGGAGTGAGAGGTCTGTCATTCCAGTCTCTTCTTGCAGAAACGATATAGTCCGCCGTATCCATTCCTTCGGTCACCTTTCCAAAGGCGGCATACTGTCCGTCAAGATGAGGCGCGTCTGCTACCATTACAAAGAACTGTGAACCTGCTGAATTGGGGTCCATAGCTCTCGCCATGGAGAGCACTCCTCTGGTATGCTTCAGATCGTTTCTGAAACCGTTCATGGTGAACTCGCCCTTTATGGTGTATCCGGGTCCGCCGGTTCCGTTTCCCTTGGGACATCCGCCCTGGATCATGAATCCGGGAATGACTCTGTGGAAGATAAGGCCGTCATAGAAGCCCTTATTTGCCAGAGTCTCAAAATTCTCAACTGAAAGAGGTGCAATTTCAGGGTAAAGTTCACCCTTCATCAGTCCTCCATTTTCCATTTCAATAACAAACTTTTTCATGATCTATTCCTCCTATGAAAAGATAAAAACGCCTAAGACGCCCATCCCGATTATTAACTGTATAGCTCCGACTTTTTTGGTATATACCAGCACACAGGCAACAAGAGCCAGAATGAGAGCTATGGGATCTATCGCTCCCATGATCTCCGTTATACCGCTCATAGCGCCTATATCCCCCGTAAAGAGCGCGCCGCTTGCGATATAGCATACTCCCGCCGCGATCATGCCTACGGTGATCGGCCTGATTCCCACAAAGGCTCCTTCAACTATGGGATTCTCCCTGTGCCGTTTGAGAAGACCGGATGTGATGACCACCAGAAGGAAAGATGGTATGACCACCCCCAGGGTGGATACAAGAGATCCGAATATACCGCCCGCCTTAAAGCCAACGAAGGTCGCTGCGTTTATGGCGATCGGTCCCGGCGTCGCCTGGGAAATACCGAAAAGGTTAGCGAAGTCCGCCTGAGAAATATAGATGAACTTGCTGACGCCCTGGTATATCAGGGGCAGTATCGCCATGCCTCCTCCGAAACCGACAAAACCTATCTTCATAAAGGTGAGGAAAAGCTGTAAATACTTCATGATTTAGCCCTCCCCGTCTTTATTAATGAATAGGCGATGCCTATAACTATCCCGGATAAGATCACCCAAAGAGCGTCAACACCCATGAAGCTGATCAGCAAAAATGATGCTCCGAAAAGCAGTATGCTTAAAGCTGCGTCTCTCTTGTCTTTCCTGACTTTCTCAAAGGTCTGCTTCCCTAGTCTTATGGCGGTGGCCAGTATCAGCCCGCAGGTGGCGGCGCGGATACCCTTGAGCGCCCCGTTTACATATCGGTTATCACCGAAATTCTCCATCAGGGAAGCTATCAGTATGATGATGACAAAGGAAGGAAGCACCATGCCGAAGACCGAAACGAGAGCGCCTTTTATGCCCTTCATGCGGTAACCCACATATACGGACATGTTTACAGCGATGACTCCCGGAAGGGTCTGGGCGACAGCTATGCAATCCAGCACCTCTTCTGCGCTTAACCAGCCTCTTCTTCTCATGCGGTCCTCAAGAAGACCAATCATTGCGGCTCCGCCGCCGAAGGTGAAGAGCCCCAGCGTAAAAAACTCCGTGAAAAGCTGTATATATATGTTGTTCTTTAACCTGTTTGAAGAACCGGACAAGAGTTTTAACCTCTCTTCTTGCTGTTAACTATTTCTATGGACTTAGCGAGAGCTTCCTCGACGGTCATCTCAGCTCTGTCCTTTTCACGTCTTAATTTGAATTCTACCTTGCCTTCAGGAGCAAGCTTGCCAACGGTGATCCTGATAGGAATACCGATCAGGTCTGCGTCCTTGAACTTGACTCCCGGTCTCTCATCTCTGTCATCCCAAAGAACTTCAACGCCGGCCTTTGTGAGCTCATCATAGATTTTCTGACATACTTCATCCTGAACCTCATCACCCGGTTTTACTTCGGTAATGATCACATGATAAGGAGCAACGCTCATGGGCCAGATGATGCCGAAGTCGTCGTGGTTTTCAGGCATATCGATGATAGCCTGGAAGGTCCTCGAAATACCGATTCCATAGCATCCCATCCACATGGGCTTTTCCTGCTGATCTTCATCCTTGAATACGGCTCCCATGGGCACGGAATACTTGGTGCCCAGCTTGAAGATCTGACCTACTTCCACGCCCCTTGCATGCTTAACGGGATTACCGCAGATAGGACAGGGATCTCCTTCCTTAAGAGTCTTGATGTCGCAGATGATATCTCCCGTGTAGTCTCTTCCGTAGTTCACGTTTACATAGTGATGATCCACCTCGCAGGCTCCTGCACAAAGGTTCTTAAGTCCGAGAAGTTCTGAATCCACTACGATCTTGCAGTCATGAAGATGCATAGGACCTGTGAATCCGCCCACACAGCCTGTAGCATTGTGCATGGCATCCTCATCAGCGAAAGCTATGTCGAACTCTCTGATTCCGAGAGCGTTTACCAGCTTCGTCATGTTGAGTTCACGGTCGCCTCTTATGAAGGCTGCTACGTATTCCTTCTCATTGCCCTCTTCATCATAGGTTACGAAAAGAAGCGCCTTGATGGTCTTTGACTGCTCTATGCCAAGGAAGTTTGATACCTCCTCAATGCTCTTGGTGCCCGGAGTTAGCTTCTTCTCAAGAGGAAGCATCTCGCAGGTGTCAGCGGGTGCGTCCACGCAATCTGCCTTTTCTACGGTAGCAGCCAGATCGCAGTGATCGCAGTATGCGATCTCGGATTCGCCGAATTCGCAGAGAGCCGTAAACTCGTGGGAACCGGTTCCTCCTATAGCACCGTTATCCGCTTCAACCGGTCTGAAAGTCAGACCGCATCTGTTGAACACGTTTGTATATGCTTCGAACATTTTGTCATAGCTCACCTGAAGTCCTTCGGGATCCTTATCGAAGGAGTAGTTATCCTTCATGATGAAGTTTCTGGATCTCATCATCCCGTATCTGGGACGAGCTTCATCTCTGAACTTATCGGTGATCTGATAGATCATGAGAGGGAGCTGTCTGTGAGAGCTCACATCGTTTCTGATGATGTCGGTGAAGACTTCTTCAGCCGTAGGACCGAGACAGAAAGGTCTGCCGTTTCTGTCGTTCACTCTCCACATCTCAGGACCGTAAGCAGCCCATCTGCCTGACTCTTCCCAGAGTTCAGAAGGCTGGAGCACAGAGGTTGCGATTTCCTGAGCGCCCTGATTATCCATCTCCTCTCTTACGATCTGTTCTATCTTTCTTACTACTCTCCATCCCATAGGCATATATGAATAGATGCCTGCGGCGGTTTTTTTGATCATGCCTGCCCTGAGCAAAAGAATATGGCTCGGGATTTCGGCTTCGTTAGGTACTTCTCTTAAAGTCTTAAAAAAGCTTTTTGAAAGTTTCATTTATCGTTTTTCTCCTATCTTTGTAAAGTGCAGACCGCCTGAGAGGCGATGCCTTCTCCGCGTCCCGTAAATCCCAGACGCTCTGTGGTCGTGCCCTTTATATTTATTCTGTCTTTTTCAATGTCTAATACTTTTGAAGTCACTTCTCTCATCTCTTCAATATATGGAGAGACTTTTGGTTTCTCGCAGATGATGGTAACGTCCGCGTTTACTATGGAATACCCTTCGCGATAGATCCTGTCCCTTACTCCCTTAAGGAGTTTCATGGACGAGATCCCGCTATACTTGGGATCGTTATCCGGGAAGAGCCTTCCAATGTCTCCCAGGCCTGCCGCTCCCAGCATGGCATCCATAAGAGCATGGACGGCCACGTCCGCATCGCTATGGCCGAGGAGCCCCTTCTCATAAGGGATTTCCACACCCATCAGAATGCATTTCCTGCCTTCAACAAGTTTATGGACGTCAAAGCCCATTCCAACCTTGGTTTCCATTCCGGGGAGATCCTCCTTCGTAGTGATTTTTATGTTCTCATAGTCACCATGGACCATTTCAAGACTGAATCCGGCGTACTCTATAATGCCGCCCTCATCCGTTCCGTAGAACTTATCGGCCATGGCTTTTTCGTAAGCCGACATGATCACTTCCCTTTTAAAGCCCTGGGGAGTCTGAATCAGAAACAGCTCGTCCCTATTGAGGTTTCCCTCGGCGGTTCTGATGCTGTCCTTGGGGTTTACCACGGGTACGGCAGCTCCGCATCTCATGGCGCCATCGATCACCCTTCTTATGAGTTCCCCCTTCACGAAGGGTCTCGCTCCATCGTGGATCAAAAGAATGTCTCCCTCGGATGCCTTAAGTCCGTTATACACCGAATCCTGTCGCTCCTTCCCGCCGGGAATGACCTTCGTGACCTTCGGGTATTCGCTAAACATCTCGCGGACATATTCTTCATATTCCTTCGAGGTGACGATCAGGATATCGTCTATCTGATCCTCCATGGAAAACTCACGGACGGCTGTTTCCAGAATGGTTTTATCTCCGATTTTGAGGAACTGCTTCGGGACTTCACTTCCAAAGCGGGTCCCCTTTCCGGCAGCCACAATGATGGCCGTGATTTTTTTGCCCTTTACCATCTACTTCACCTTACCAAAAATCATCCTTCCGGCAGCTGTCTGCAGCACGGATGTGACAGTGATATCCACGGTCTTGCCGATATGCTTTCTGCCATCTTCTACTACGATCATGGTTCCATCATCCAGGTAGGCGACCGCCTGATCCCGGTCTTTGCCTTGCTTTATCAGGGAAACGGTCATCTTCTCTCCCGGAATTGCCAGAGGCTTTACGGCGTTTGAAAGTTCATTGATATTTAACACAGGAACTTCCTTTATGGCAGCAACCTTATTGAGATTAAAGTCATTGGTTACCACCTTGCCCTTCATGATCTGGGCCAGTTTGAGCAGCTTAACGTCGACTTCAGGTATGTCCTTTAAGGCCTTTTCAGAATCGGTGTTGTAGATCTGGATCTCATATTCAGTCTGGATCTTGTTCAATATATCCAGCCCTCTTCTTCCTCTGACGCGCTTAAGGCTGTCCGAGGAATCCGCTATGTGTCTCAGTTCTACAAGGACAAACTCCGGAATGATGATAGGTCCTTCCAAAAATCCTGTTCTGATGATTTCCAGGATTCTGCCGTCTATTATGACAGAGGTGTCAAGAATCTTGGGCACACGCTGGCTCTTTTTGTCCTTTGCGTTATACTCAAACTCGTTACTCTCACGGTTTCTTCTCTGAGAGTTCTGGATCATAACGTATAGCTCCGGTCCCTTTCTGGCACCGACTACGGCGCCGATGAAAGCAAGCATCGTATATACGATAATGGTTACCGCCAGGTAAAGAGCCTTCTGAACGAGGATGTTCTGATAGATCGTGGTTAGAAGATATGCGACTACGAGCCCGAGAACCAGTCCTAAGACGCCGCCAATAAGTTCAATGGGCGAAACGCCCTGGATCTCGTTTTCAATAGAAGTGGCTACTTTACGTCCCCTGTTTGTAATTAACGGAGCGTACCTGAAAAAAATAAAAGCAGAAATAATTACGAAAAAAGAGATCAATAAAGTTTTCTCAGACTGTGAGAAAATCTCCGCGCCGTTGTATGTACCTGTCTTATGAACGATGAATTCCAACAGCTCGTATATCTCATATCCAACAAGTCCTCCGATGATCGTAAAGATGCCTCTGAATAATCTTCTGAACATGTATTTTCCTCCTTTCCTTAAAAATTGATATAATAACGCTATTATACCTAATAAGTTAGTATACCTTCTATTGTCAAATAAATCAAGGTATTGAGCATATATTTTAGGCTGCAAGACACACAAAAGCGGCGCCCCGACGGGGCGCCGCACCTTGCTTCGGCCGAAGCATGATAAATATTCAGTTCATTCAGAATATCCGTTACTCGTGAACGGGTAATTTACGCTTCTTATCGAATTCCTTCATGTCTCTTACAAGAGGTCCTGCAAGAAGTATCATGCAGATAGCGTTAGGGATGATCATCAGAGCATTGAAGATATCGGAGATGTTCCAAGCGATATCGAATGCTGTGATACATGCGATGAATGATACTGCGGAGAATGCAATTCTGTAAGCAAGTGTGATGCTGGTGGATTTGGTCAGATACTCAAGAGCTTTCTCACCATAGTATTCCCAACCGAGGATGGTGGAGAATGCGAAGAGTGCCAGTGAAATTGCTACGATCCAGGCACCTGCTTCACCAAGTACTGACCTGAATGCTGCGATGGTAAGAGGTGCACCCTGAAGTACGATCTCTCCGGAAGCATCGTTTACAT
>JAEEGL014066147.1_pt1 | contig 22795 bp, 6 predicted proteins | sample 9134231 | NCBI WGS metagenome assembly JAEEGL01 (sample SAMN16246548, study PRJNA631951) | gut metagenome | biome: gut microbiome; feature: rumen; material: fiber-attached | host: Bos | place: Iran: Karaj | collected 2018-10 | reverse complement strand
CTCACCGCCGACGAGAACAACGCCAGCCTGCAAGTCATTGACAACGGTGTCGGCATCGACTCCGACAGCCTGCGCCATATCTTCGACCGCTCCTATCAGGGGGGCACCTCCCGCCGTCTCCATGTTTCTGGAACGGGCATCGGGCTCAACCTCTGCAAGATGATTGTCGACATGCATCACGGCACCATCACCGCTGCCAACCGTTCCGACGGTACGGGAGCCGTCTTTACCGTCAGTCTTCTCTTAGGCAATGCCCACCTGAAACCGTCGGAGATCGACATGGAGTCTAAGGAACAATTTGTCAGCGACACGGCGGAAACGGTGAATGTGGTTAATGAGAGTACGGATGTGGATAGTGGGAATGACGACAATGCAGGGAGTCAGGAGGAAAACACGGTTGAAACACCTGCTGCCGCTGTTGCCGTGCCGACAACTACCGCTCCCTCGTCCTCGTCCAAGCATCGCGTATTGCTTGTCGACGATGACCCAGAAATCGGACGTTATATTGCTACTGAATTAGGCCGATACTATAAGTTTACCCTCTGCCATAACGGTAAGGAAGGACTGCGAGAGCTGCTGACCAATGAATACGAGGCTGTGGTCAGCGACGTGATGATGCCCCAGATGGACGGATTCACCATGCTTCGCATGATAAAGACCAACATCAACATTTCTGATGTGCCTGTTATCATGCTTACCTCTATGGCCGACGTGGCTAATCGCCTGCAGGGACTTGAACGCGGTGCCGATGCTTTCCTGGCAAAACCCTTCAATATGGAGGAACTGCACAAAAACATCGACAACCTCATTGCCGGTCGCCAGCGTCTGAAGGGCAAGTACAGCGGCGCACAACTGCAGAGCGACCGTGTGGAGGTGCCTGAAATCAAGGGCAACGATGAGTTGCTGATGGAGCGCATCATGAAGGCAGTCAACAAAAACCTCTCCAACAGCGACTTCAACGTTGACATGCTGACTCAGGAGGTGGGCATCAGCCGTGCACAGCTGCATCGTAAGATGAAGGAGATGACGGGCATCTCCACCAGCGAGTTCATTCGCAACATCCGTTTAGAGCAGGCTGCACGACTGCTGAAGGAGCAGAAAGTCAATATTACACAGGTGGCCTATTCCGTAGGATTCTCCAATCTGGCCCACTTCTCAACCATCTTCCGCAAACACTTCGGCTTGTCACCTTCGGAATACGTGGAGCGAGAAGCCGGTTGACCTCAGAGTTACACTATTCCTATATATTGTTAATCACAGAAAACAACCCTCACTTCTCACACCTCTCACACCTAAGTTAGGTGAGGGAGGTGTGAGAAGTGTTACTTAAAAAGTGCGATTTACAATATATAGGAAAAACGGTTGTCATGAGACAAAAACGAAAATAAAAATTCCCAGGCCAGGATTTTTCAAAAGGCGGTGCCTTTTTCTCAAAACCCGCCTGGTTTTGACAAAAAGGCACTGGGTTTTGATAATTTGAGGCCGTAGGCCGACCCAATAATAGGGGTGTTGAATAGTTACTTTACTCCCATGGATTATTAATAAAAGTTAATGACGGGTATTTTCGTGCTTTTTCTGTGTCGTGTTGTTATTTTTTTGCTTATCTTTGCACCCAAATATATATATTTTTTACATTAACTTAATAAAACATTTATGAAAAAGTTTACTAGATTGTTATGCACGCTGCTGATGCTATGCACAGTAGGCGTGGCGAACGCGGCGCAGGAGGTTCTTACGCTGAATTTCGACAATGCTAACGTAGATGGCGAAAACAACTGCCATCTTCTCTGGCAAGGTCGTAAGCTTCTTGGTACTGTTAGAATCTACAAGGTTGTGATTACTAACACCACGACAAGTCAAGCCTGGACTTACGACTATTCAACCTATGAGAGCTATCCTTGGTACCAAATGGGAAAGCCTGAGGGCTCTTCTTTCGATTTGACGAAAGGTGCCATCCAGATTGACAACAATTCTGATGCAGGTAATCCTTGGGATCTTCAGCCATTTATTGCTGACCAGTTTACTATGGTGTCAGGAAACAGCTACAAGGTTGATATTACCTACACCTCTACTGGTACGGGTGATGTTAACTTTACTATGGGTACTTGGGGTACAAGTGTTGCTAAATATGGTCAACATATTGAAGCCAACGAGGTTGCTAAGGAAATCGTTTGGCTGAATGTTGCCCGTAATAGCTATTGCGAGAATGAAGATGCTACTAACTTCGTAGGTAAGGACGGTGATGCCGGTGGTGCCTTCAGCACCAACTTTGTTGACGGTAAGGGCGTCGGTGGTACTAAGGGTATCGTAGTAAAGAGTGTTGACAATGCTGCAAATGGATGGGATACCCAGTTCTTTATTACGCTCCCGCGTAAATTCTATACGGGTGAGTCGTTTAGACTGAAGTTCTCGTATCGTGCTGATAAAGAGGCAAGTGCAGGAACACAGTCACACTGTGCTCCTGGCGATTATATCTTCTATTCAGCTATAGGTACTATTAATTTTACTAAAGAATGGAAGACCTTTGATTCGAAAGTTGCCGTAGCAAAGAACATGTGTACGAAAGATAACGGTAATGGTGAAGTTGTAGGTTTCCAGACTATTGCCTTTAACCTGAACGACAATACGACTCTCGCCAACAACTACTATTTCGACAATATCTTTATCTATCTCGACGAGGAGGATGCTACTTATGATGACAAAGCTCTTGCTGAGGAGATTGCAGCTGCTGGTGGCGGCGGTGAAAATGATCCCAATGTTGATCCCATGCGTGTGGCTCAGGCTAAGGAACGTCTGAGTGTTGCTATTGATGATGCTAAGGCTGTGAACACGAATGGCGCTTCAAACTATCGTTTAAACATTCTTACCAATACTATCAGCCAAGCTGAGACTCTGATGGATATCAATGAAGCTACGGTATCATGGATTAACAACATGATTGACCGCCTGGAATCTGCTTCAGACAACTTGTTAGAGTCTGATCCACAATCCTACCAGTATGAGCCTGCACCTGTAACCTATAAGGGTGTCAAGAAGGATCTGAAGGCTGCTGTGGATGCTGCTTTGGCTACACTGCAAGCTAATCAGAATAAGCCCGAAGCAAAACAGAACGCTTTGGCTACTCTGATTGATCAGGGTAACACTATCCTCGCTAATGACTACAGCAAGATGGATCAGGAAGAGTTCGAGGAAATGGTGAATACCGTTATCAATCGTATCAAGGCTGCTGAGGAAGCTCTGAAGAACGCTAAGGAACAGACTGAACAGCCCGAGCCCTTAATCGCTAATGGAACCTATTACATTTATAATGTTGGAACCGGTAAGTATTTGGGCGCTGGTGATAGTTGGGGTACTCACGCTGTAGTTAATACAGATGGCGTTGATTATACCATTACTCAGATTTCTGAAGCCACATATACCTTTGATTCTCAGATTTCTAATTCCATGACTTGGAATAATGGTAATACTAAGACCCATGCTGATAATCTTGGTGGTAGTCACTTCCTTAATGGTGTATGGAATGATGGTGCCTCCATGGGTTGGATACTTAACAAAGTATCTGAGGGTGTCTTTACGATTTCTAATGGTTCTCAGTATCTGACGGCTGAAGGTGATATTGTTAATTTAACAAATAGCACAAGTGAAAATGCCCAGTGGAAGTTCGTAAGCCTGGAAACTCGTTTGAAGGAGAGCAATTATGCAAAAGGAACAGCGGAAAGCCCTGTTGATCTCACTTTCTTGATTAGTGATGCTAACTTTGGACGTAATGATGCACGTGTCAACGATTGGGATATTATTTTCAATGATGGTTGGGGCTTCAATTCATCAGGTGGAAACAATACAAACAACTGTGCTGAATGTTATCACCACGTATTCTCTCTCTCGCAGAAGGTAAGTGTTCCTGATGGTAAATATAGGTTGACTGTTCAGGGTTTCTATCGTCAGGATGGTTCTGACAATACAAATCTGCCTGTCTTCTTTGCAAATGATAAGTCTGTAGTATTCCCAGTTAAGACTGGAACGGAGAATTCTATGACTGATGCTTCTATTTCGTTCACTGCAGGACTATATCCGGCTGAGGCTATTGAGGTAGATGTCGTTGGTGGTGAATTGTCAATTGGTTGTAAGTTGGACAATAACACCAACCTGTGGTGTATCTGGGATAACTTCCGTCTGTATTATATTGGTACTGCTTCTGCTGACCTGTATGAGCCCGCTTACAGTGCACTTCTGGATGAGGCAAAGAGCATCTATGAAGGTAATAAGAATACGATGGGTGCAAAGGTCAAGAGCGCTCTTGAGAATGCTATCAATAAGGAGGTTAACGTTGAGAATACTTCTGAACTGATTGCTGGTATTGATGCCCTGAAGGCTGCTATTGCTGCTGCTAAGGAAGAGAGCGCTGCTAACGAAGCTCAGATGAAAGCACTTGCTGCCGAGCTGAAGAAGGCAATCGACAATGCTGAGGCACTTTATAACATTGAGGCTTATCAGGTGAATCGTGAGTCGTTTGGCGAGCTGATTGCTGCTGCTAAGCAGATTCTTGATAAGAATGCTAATACTGTCAACACCTACGTTTACTACATTGATGAGCTGAAGGATGCTTCCGCTAAGTTCATGGCTGCTAATAAGCCCGTTGTTGAGCCGGGTAAGGTATATATTAAGAATGTTGCTTCTGGCAAGTGGTTGGGCGCTGGCAACAGCTGGGGTACTCAGGCTTCACTGAACGAACATCCTGACTATGTAACGCTGGTTATGCCTTCTGGTCTCTACAACATTGAGAGCCAGGTGAGCAACGGTGGTCAGTCATACTACTTCAGAGACCTGAATGGTCTGTACATGGACCAGACTCCTGCCACTAACCTTACTATTGAGAAGAAGGATGGCAGTTACCTGATTTCTTCTGAGACAGGTTTCTATGGCTATGACGGCACTTCTGTGCTTGCTGGTGGTCTTGCTGCAACCGACGCTAATGCCCAGTGGCAGATTTACTCTGAGAAGGACATGAACGATATGCTGAATGCTGCTTCTGTTGCTGAGCCCGTAGACGCTACATGGCTTATCACCGATGCCAAGTTCGGACGTAACAACCGTAACGTGGAGGCATGGCAGGTTGGTGGCAATTGCACCAATAAGGCTCTTACCGGTGGTAACAGTAACAAGTATGGTGCAGAGTCTTACCACTCTACGTTCGATATCTATCAGTCACTGAACGTTCCCAATGGTGTCTATGCATTCGGTGCTCAGGGCTTCTATCGTCAGGATGGTGCTGACGGAGAGAACCTGCCCGTATTCTATGTCAACGACGAGAGCGTTACGTTCCCCTTGAAGACTGGTTCTGAGAACAGTATGGCCGATGCTGCTAACTCGTTCGACGCTGGCAGCTATGCTATTGATCCTATCTATGTTGAGGTAACCGATGGTATCCTCCGTGTTGGTAGCCGCTTGGAGAACAACACCAGCATCTGGGCTATCTGGGCTAACTACTCTCTGACTTACTACGGTGCTGACGCCAGCATCGACGCTGTGAAGAATTCTTCAGTATTTACCGACCTGGCTAAGCTGATTAAGGAAGGCGAAGCACTTCTGGATCAGGTTGAGGTTGATAAGGTGAAGAACGCTCTGAACAAGGCTATCGAGGCTGGTAAGGCTGCTAAGTCTCTGGATGACTGCAATGCTGCTATGGCTGACCTGAAGGAAGCTGTTGCTGCTGCCGAGGGTAGCGTTAAGGCTAAGGACGTGCTGCCGAAGATGAAGGAGCTGGTTGAGATGAACAACATCGCTACCGCTGAGGCTCTCGAGGAGTACTACGGACAGTGGGTGACCAAGTATCAAGAAGGTACCATTACCAAGGCTGAGGCTTCTGCTCTGCAGGATCCCACCGTTATTACTGGCTGGCATGCTTCTCTGACTTGCGACAACTACCTGTTGAGCGCTTGGGATGCTGAGCCCGACTTCCAGAGCCCGTACTACATCAACACATGGTCTGTTGAGGGTGACAACGACGGTACCAACTTCCACGTTCCGTTCATTGAGTACTGGACTGGTGACGACAACTCACTCGGTGAGAAGACAATGACTGCTGCTATCGACGGTGTTCCCGCTGGTAAGTATACTGTTGAGGCTTGGGTACGCGTTCGTATGAAGAATAGCGGTTCTGCTCCTACCTATGGTATCAGCATGCAGGCTAACGGCAGCAATCCTGTCGATGTTTGCGACGGTGAAGAGTCTACCGATGGCACAAGCACCTTCTTCAACAAGGTTTATCAGATTCCTGTAACCATTGGTGCTGACGGCGCTCTGAATGTTTCGTTCGACATTGCTTCTGACAACAACGTTAGCTGGCTCGCCATCAAGAACGTTCGCTACTTCGATCCGAATGCTACTGGCATCAAGACTGTTGGTACACAGAAGGCTGCTGGTCAGATCTTCAACCTGCAGGGTCAGAGAGTGAACAAGGCCACAAAGGGTGTGTTCATCCAGGACGGCAAGATTATCCTGAAGAAGTAATCTTACTTTTCACAGATACTTTTCAAAAAGCCCTTCCCCAGCGGAAGGGCTTTTTTCATGGAGACACGATTAGTAGCCCCGTGAGACGTATTTAAAATAAAATCTTAAGTCCGTGAGACTATTTTAATAGTTGTTTTTATGGGAAAGGTATAACTTTGCACCGAAATTTCAAACCAAACCTTTTTTTATTAACTTAAACAACAAACAACATGAGAAAAACTTACATGATGCTTCTTGCACTGGTACTCACCGTAGTGGGTGCAACAAGTGCAATGGGACAGAAGATTTATCAGGCTGAGCTTGATAAGTCGATGTTTGCCGCATGGGATGGTGTTGGTGCTGATGCTAAACAGGTCGAGCCCACGTCCTATACCGGTAAGGAAGGTGCCACTGTTGAATTCTCTGTGGAGATGAATCTCTACAAACAACTCGGCGCTGGTGCTTTGGTGTTCGGTAACACCAATGTCTATAGTAGATGGTATGCAGACTTGACTGGTACGAAGACCATCACGTTTAAGGGAACAGCCGGCGTACAGCTGCGTGTTCTGATGAACCGTCCGGATGCTGAAGAAGGTGCTGAGGATCCTAACGGTGGTGCAACGGTCGAGAAAAACGTAACTATTGGTGACAATGGTGAGGTCACACTCGATCTGACGGATCTGGCATTTGTACACCTGAATGCTATCAAGCTCGGTTGGGGAAGCCCTGGCGGTGTGATCAAAGCTATTGTGCTTGATGGTACTGTAAAGCCTGTTACCGGCATCCTCTCTATGATTAATAATGGTGACGCTGAGGGTTCCGACCTCTCAAGCTTCCCCGTTTCTTTCGATGGCCCGAACAACGGTGACTCAGCTCCTGACAAACCTGAAATCGTTTCAGGTGGTATTGATGGCGGCAAGTGTTTCAAAGTTGTTTCTCATACTGAGCCTTCTGAGAGCTGGCACACTCAGTTCTATATTTACTCTGACGAGGTGCTGCCAAAGGGTACCAAGTGGAAGCTCAAGATGGCTGTCAAGGGTGACCAGAATGCCAGAATTACTACCAGTGCTCAGGCTCAGCCTCGCTCATGGAAGGGTGGCATGATTGATGAGTTTGGTATTACTACTGAATGGCAGAATATGTCTTGGTCTGGTGAAATCGGTGTGGATGACTTCCAGAGTATTGCTTTCGACCTGAGTAATGGTGACGAGGAAGTTCCTACTACTGATGGTACTGGTACTGCTAAAGTGAACCGTGGCTTTGTCTTCTATTTCGACAATATCGAGTTTGGTATCGACCTTGGTGAAACCAGCCCCATGAACGATATGGTTTGTGAGTTCGGTGCTGACGTTGTCCGTGTCGTCCTTGACAATACTAATATTAAGAGTCTGGTGGAAGCCGCTGGTGGTAAGACCTTGGTATTCCCGAACGATTGTGCAGTAGTTACCCTGAATGGTAAGGAGATTCCTTTGGTATCTGTCGAGGGTCGTCCCGACGGCAACCTCTATTTCTTCATGCTTGAGGATGAGGCATACGATAAGGATGAGGTGACTGTCGCCTTCAAGAATCCTGAGGATGCTGAACACCAAATACTCTTCACCGCTGGTAAGTGGGAAGGACAGGCTATGCCTGAGTTCAGTGGTCTGACTTGTGCATACGCTGACGAACTGATGGAAGGTGAGATCTACTCTTATCTGTGGGCTGCTCCTCAGCTGGTTGAGGCAGATCCTGAGGTAGGTTCATTCACTCTGGATGGAAACATGAAGGAGTTCAAGGTGACTTTCAACCAGAAGGTTGAGGTGAAGAGTGTAGAGGCTACACTTGGTAGTGAGAAACTGACTCCTTCTGCCGCTGATGAGTTCTCTAAGGTGGTGACGCTGACTCGTACTGGCAGTGATGAGCTGTCAGGTGTGAAGACACTGACCATCACTAAGGCTAATGGTGAGAAGAAAAACATTGAGACTAAGGATGAGTATATCGAGGTGAAGTATAGCTTCGGCCCGATGTCTACAGAAGACAAGCCTGAGGTTATCTATCTCTCTAACTTCACTCAGGAAGGTGAGGGTGCCTTAGGTGAAGGCTGGATTGTAACTGCTGACAACCAGGAAGGCATGCAGCCTGCAAACTCTGGTGCTGGTAACCGTCTGATGCATGACAGAGCAGGCTATGCCGCTGACGTTCTTTATCTGGCTCAGCGTAGTGCTGCTGCTGGTATTGCCCTGTATGGTACAGAAGAGGATCACAAGCTGACCTTGAAGGGTGGCACAACCTATCACCTGACTCTGAAGACCGCTCAGTGGGATGCTTATGAAAACAAGCGTACACTTCGTGTTCAGGTGCTTACAGAAGATGCTGTTAGCGCTGAAGATGGTACCATCATTGACGAGGAGGGTATCTTGGGCGAGGAGTTTAAGGCTGTTACACCTGAATTTAACAATTCTAAGGAATACACCGCCTTTGACGTAGAGTTCAAGCCTGCTGAAGATGGTAACTATGTGATTCGTCTGGTTTCTGGTAATGAGCAAGGTAATCCTGGCGGCTTTGGTGATGGTAATGCTATCGCTGACGTTAAGGTTGAGTTTATTCCCGACGTGATGGGTATTGTTGAGTCTGAGGCTCTGGCTGCTGCTCTGCAGAAGGCTAAGGAGACTCGTGACAATAACTCTGACGAGCGCTATGCCGGTGGTGCCTTTACCGCTCTTGACAACCTGATTAAGGAGTATGACGGCAAGAAGATGACGGCTCCCTCTGCCTATACAAAGGCTACTTCTGATCTTAACGATGCTGTTAAGGCTCTGAATGACCATGTTACTCTCTGTAACAATTACGACAAACTGCCTAATCAGGCATTCGATCTCTATATGGAGAAGAAGGATGGTAAGTTCAATACTACTGAATATTTCACTAACTTGAAGGCTGCCGTCATGAAGTATTGCACCATCACCAACGGAACTCAGGTTGATGAGGAGACTGGTGAGGAGACTACTGGTGAGATGCTGGAATCATTCAAATTGTTCTATGAAGATGCTGAACTGACTGCTGCTTATGATGAGCTGTCTACAGTCATCAAAATGGCAAGTAAGATGTTGACAGACGGTAAATCCAATAACCATACGACTTCTGGTTATGCCGCCCTGCATGAGCGTCTCCGTCGTGGTGTTGAGCTTCTGAAGAGCCTTGGCGTTTCTGAGGATGAAGAAGTGATTGTTAATGCCGAAGCTGAACTTGGCGATAACGACGCATTAGCCGAAGCTATTGTGAACCGTGCTTCTCTTGAAATCTTTAAAGACCTTGCAAGTGGTGAGAGCCAGCTCTTTGCTACTTCAGTCGATGATGATACAATGGAGGAAACAAGTTCTTCTTACGACTTAAGTGTATTTGCGAAGAATCCTAACATCTATGGACCTGCCAATTCTGTAGAGACTCCGGGATGGACGAAGGTTAGTGGTAATTCTTATGCTTGGAGTTCTTGGAGTGGTACCGACAACCACACCGAAAGCACTCCTTATCCAGAGGACTGCAGCATCCATGCTGGTTGGCATCCTAATCCCGCTGTCATCAGTGAGCAGACTATCGAAAACCTGCCCGCAGGTATCTATACCATCAAAATCCAGTGCTCTGACAACAACAGTCCTGTGTCAGATGGTACCTATGGATATGTGAAGGTGACCGATACCCCAGAGGTTGAAGAGGGTGAGGATCCAGATCCTGAAGTAAACTATGCTGGTTATGTCACAGCTACTGGTGAAATCGAAGGTGTCGAGGTTATCGATGGTAAGCTGACCATTGGCTTCAGATTTGGTACTGGATCTCAGGCATTCCTTGACGATGTTGAGATTTGGATGACAAGTCCTATCAGCGGCCACGACTATACCAAGGAATATCAGGAGGTGCTCTCTGGTGTAGAGGCTGCTAAGGCTGCTGCCAAGGTTCGCGCAATTGAGATTTACGACCTGAACGGTAAGCGCATCCCCGCTGCCAAGAAGGGTGTTGTCATCGTAAAGAAGATCATGAGCGATGGCACTGTGAAGACCGAAAAGGCTATCAGGTAATATGATGAACGTTGCGCCTGCTTACGCCCTTCATGGGGGTGAGCAGGTGCTTTTTCTTGCTTCAGGCTCGTCAAAACTATACCTTTTTGGTGTAGTTTGGCAGGCGTGAAACAAAATATAAAAAAACTGAAACGTAAGATAAAGCCCTTCCCGCGGAAGGGCTTTATCTTTGCATCGTGTTTGGTCGCAGACTATTATTATTCATTAATATTGTATTATTAACTAAAAGCTTTAATTATGAAAATTTTTACTAAGACTCTACTCACGTTGATGCTGCTATGTGTAGCAAACGGGGTAAATGCTCAGAAAATTTGGCAGAAGATCTTTTCTTCAGGCTGGTGTCATGAGTGGCGTACTAACGATGCCCAGACCGATGGTCCTGCCCAGACCGATGGCGATGCTTACAAGGTCTTTGTCCGTAGCTCGGAAACGGCTGAGGGTGTTGGAAATGCAACACATGACGGTAATGGTAACTTTGCCGACTGGGATAGCCAGTTCTTTATCACTTGGGATGAGGCAAATTCCTTGGAAGTAGGTGACAAGATTAAGGTGACCATGCAAGTGAAGGCTGATATTGATGCTTCTGTTGGTACACAGGCACATCGTGCTCCCGGTCAGTATAATCACTATCAGTGCGTCGGTGATGTGAACTTCACTAATGATTGGACAGATTTCGAATCTGGTGAGGTGGAAGTAACTAGTGATATGGCTTCTGGCGATTCTGGACAGGGTTTCTGGGCTATTGCCTTCAACCTTGCTAAGGGTCAGGAAAATACTTATTATTTCAGGAATATCGTTGTTGAGATCTTTGCTTCTAAGAAGACCACCAAGACCGTGGTTTCTGAAAAGATGGATTGGAAACAGCTGTTAAATAATGGTGACTGTGAGGCCGATGATGTCAGCAGTTTCTTCACCCGTACATATCCTTATGTTGACGGCGAACCTTCACCTCATTCAGAAATTGTAGCTGGTGTAGGTGTTGATGGCTCTCGTGGTATTAAGGTTGCAACAAACGACAAGGTTGAGAATGCTTGGGATACCCAGTTCTGGTTCAAGTTTAATGAGGAAATCCCTGCTGGTACTAAGTTACGTGTGAAGTTTGATTATAAGGCAGACGAAGAAGCATCTGCTTCTACACAGGCTCATACGATTAAGCCAGGTGAGAATTCCTATATCCACTATGATATGCTGGGCAATGTCAGCTTTACGACTGATTGGCAGACTTTTGAGTGGGAGAAAGCTATTTCTGGAAGCCAGTCTACCAGTGAGAAGCCAATGGGTTCTGTTGCTTTCAACCTGAATGATGACAGCCATCCTGAAGCAAATGTTTATTATTTCGATAATGCTTCATTTGAAGTAGGTCAAATTATCAACGATGTACAGCACTACGAAGAGGGTATTCAGGTGCTGTTCACTGCCTATACCAATATTCCTGACCTGATTATTGAAAGTGCCAACGGCAAGCGCCGTCTGGAGATCCAGCCTGAGAACAGTCCTATAAAGGTCACTGTTGATGGTGCAGAGATGCCTATTAAGACTGTGGAGTTCGACCGCGATGGACAACTCTATATCTTCCCTGAAGACGATTTTGTTGAAAAGACTTCTCTTGATGACAGTAAGAAGGTTGTGGTTACTTTCACCAACTCTAAAGATGCCAAGTATCGCATTCTTTATACCAATGGTGATAAGGCAGGTGAGCCTGTTGAGGACTTCGAACTGGAATCTACCTATAATGAGACATTCGATTTCCTGCCCTTCGCATGGGGTAAGCCCGAACTGGAGTCTTCTGATCCTGAGGAAGGTTCATTCAACCTGCCTGCTACTACAAACACCTTCAAAGTTACCTTCGATAAGTCAGTACAGTGTAAGTATATTGAGGCAAAGCTCGACGGCTTGAAGCTGAATGTTGAATATGCTGAAGAGGAAGGTGCTGAGATTACTTTGAAGTATACTGGCAGCGATGCCCTTGCTGACGGTGCTCACACCATTACCATTACAAAGGTTTATTCAACTACCGATGCACAGCGTTACGAGGCATCTACCTGCACTATTAATTTCAGTGTTGGCGCTGCCAAGATGCATGAGGATTTGGTTTATTCTCTCGATAAGGCTAAGAACACACTTAGCGAAAATGAGGACGACCGCTATGCCGGTGCAGCTTTCACCGCTCTGAAAGATGCTATTGAGAAGTACGAAGCTGAGGGTGCTTCCTATACTACACCGAGTGCTGTCAAGGCTGCCTGTGACGATTTGTCTCTCAATGAGCAGAATTTGAAGGAACACCGCGCTAATTGCGATTCCTATGATGAGAATGTCGAGAAGGCTGTGAATATTGTTGCTGAGTACAGCGAGGGCAAGTTTGCCTCAACTGAACTCTTCCAGGAGCTGAAGTCTGTTGTTGCAAAGTATGAAAACAAAGTGCTTACTGACGATGAGGAGCTGAAGGCTGCTGTCGAAGATCTCAATAGCTGTGTAGCCAAGGGCGAGCAGATGTTTACTGAGGGTGTGTCTAACAATGGCGATGCTGGTATCAAGGTGCTCGTTGACCGTATCCGTCAAGGTGCTGAGTCTCTGAAGGCTTTGGGCGTCTCTGAGGACGACGAACTGATAGTTGCTGCTGACAATGCGATGACTGATGACGACGACCTTGCCCAGGCCATCAAGAATCGCCTCACTCTGGAGGCCTTTGGTAAGATCAAGGATGGTTCTGCTGCTCAGTACTTCGAGGAAACCTACGACGAAGAAGGCAATCCTGTTATTGAAGGTATTGACATGACCGTATTCGTGAAGAACCCGAATATGTATGCTCTGTATCCTGCTAATGGTATCAATCTGGACAACACACCTGGATGGGAGCGTATTTCTGGAAATATGGGTCTCTATGGTTCTGGTGGCAACGGTTGGGGTAATCCTCGTAACATTGAGGGTCTGCCAGAGGACTGCGCATTCACAATCTATCAGGCTGACACTCGTGCCGAGCAGACCATTACCGACCTGCCCGCAGGTAACTACATCGTTACTCTGTATGGTTCCGACTGGGGTAACAAGAAGGGGGACGAAGGCGATGGCCCCGATGCACAAGGCTTTGTATACTGCAAGACCTCTGATACTCCTGCAGTAGAAGAAGGTGCAGAAGAGGATCGCGATGTTAACTTCGCAGCAACCGCTACCTGTGAGTATGCTGGACAGTACCAGATGAATCGTGCTCACGACATGCAGGTGGAAGTGAAGGACGGCAAGCTGACCATTGGTATGCAGTTCGCAAGTGACTCTCAGTACTTCTATGGTGATGTTAAGCTGAAGCTCGTAGGTGCTCTTGAGGGTTATGACTACGCCAAGGCTTATGAGGACATCCTCAGTGGTGTTGACGCTGCTAAAACTGCTAAGGTTCGCTCTACCGAGCTCTTCGGCCTGAACGGTCAGCGTATCTCCGCTGCCAATAAGGGTGTTGTCATCGTGAAGAAGACCATGAGCGATGGCTCAGTGAAGGTCGAAAAAGCTATCAAGTAGTATATTGAGACGTATTTATATCGTTTCTGAAACGAACGGCGAGCATTTTGCTCGCCGTTTTTTTGTACCTTTGCACCGTTAAAACCCCAAAAAACTATAAAGCATGAAGAAATACCTTATTCTTTTAGTAGTTGCGCTGTTGTCTGCTGTCCAGTCGCTGACGGCTCAGGAGCGCCGCCCTATTGACTCGCAACACCCCCTGTGGTTCATCCATGTTGACGTATGGTACAAGGCTGATCCGCAGAAGATTATCGACCTGATTCCTGAGGACATCCGTCCTTACGTCTGTCTGAACCTGTCACTGTCGTGCCAGTATGATAAGACCAAGAACCAGTATAAGATGCCTCACTATGCTTTCCAGACTTATAAGTCATGGGGTACTGTGTGCCAGCAGAACGGAATGTATTTCAGCTGCCAGCCGGCTTCCGGTGGTCATACCCATATTCAGGATGATGACTTGGTGACGTTCGAATACTTCTTTAAGAAGTTCCCCAACTTCTTGGGATGGAACTATGCCGAACAGTTCTGGGGCTTCGACGAGGCTGGTGACAAGAGTTCATCAACCCAGACCTCACGTTGGGCGCTGTTTGCCAAGTTAGTAGAGATGTCTCATCAGTATGGTGGTTTCCTGACCGTTTCGTTCTGCGGTAACATCTGGAGCCATCCGCTGAATCCCATCGGTGAACTGAAGAGAAACAAAAATCTCTTGGAAGCCTGCAAGAAATATCCTGATGCTATGTTGTTCCTCTATAAGTACACCACTAGCTCTTGTTTCTATAACAATGAGAGTGTCAGCTGGGGACCCTTTGTCTCGGGACTGGCGAAAAGCTATGGTGTACGCTACGACAATTGTGGTTGGAACGGTGCCGTCGACGATATACTCGGATCGAACCACGGCAAGAAATATCCGGCAGCAGCTGGTATCGGAACGGTTATGGAACAGATGTGTGTCAATGGCGGTGCTGTCTGGGACGGCCCTGAGCTGACTTGGAGTCAAGAGTGCTTCCATGAAGTAGGGCAGTCGGATGCCAGTGGCTATAAACGTCGTAATTGGGAGCGTTTCCCCAATCTAAACGGTGTATGGATAGATATGTTCCGCAAGATGCTCGATGGTACGATGTACATCCCTACCCGTGAAGAAGTTGTTGCCAAGACCAAAGTGGTCATCATCAATGATGTCACATCAGGTAGTGACGAAGACAAATACGCTACGTGGGGCGACCTCTATAACGGTCTTTACAAGCAGACAGACCCCTTCAACCGTGGTGATGGCCAGTGGATGAATAACTATTGCTACTTCAAGTCGACGGGTCGATATGGTGCAATCCCCATGGTAACAGGACTCTATGACGATGCTGCCAAGCAGATATCCTTACAAGTGCAAAAGTCGAAGCGTAGTTCGCAATTAGGTGCTCAGACCAAGAAGGTGAATACCTTCAAGGAGCTGTATCCTGAAGTGTCGACTGGCGACCTCTATGTCAACCGTTACCAGAACCAGTTAGTGACATACACGCCATATACCTATTTAAATAAGAAGACCCGTGCTTCTGCCGTCATTCCCCTGCAGTATAATACCTGCGAGACCATGGAACTGAGCTACGACAAGTTGTCGAGTGGCGTGATTCGTGAGTATGCCGACAGCATTGTGTTCTACCTGAACAACTACCGTACCGACTCCACTGCGCTACGGTCGGATACCATCCTGTTACGCGGTGTCAAGGGTGAGCCAACCTACCAGTTGTCTAAGCATTCCACCGCCAAGGGTAATACCAGCGTCAAGGAAGAATACGATGCCGAGGCTGGCAACTATAAACTGACGGTGAAACATTGCGGTGCCCTCGACCTGATTGTCAAGTGTAGCGGTAGTGCTGACCGTTCTGCCGTAGAGGCTCCGAAAGCCATCCTGCCGCTGGGACTGCCCAAGATGCCTGCGCTCTATCGTGGTCCTATCATCATTGAAGCTGAGGACATGGACTTCAAGAGTGTGAAGAGTTGTTGCACCGATCCGTTTAACTGGTATCCTAACGTTATTGGACATGCCGGTAATGGTTTTGTCGACATGGGTACCAGTAAGACTGGGGCTTTGCGCCATCAGCTGAACCTGCTGGCCGGACAGGAGGGCAACTATTCCATTCAAGTGAGGTATACCTGTTCGTCGAAGTCTGGCGACATCAGTGTTTCCGTCAATGGTACGAAACAGACCGTCACATGTGAGAAGACCAATACTAACGAGTGGCGCTATGCAACGGTGAAGGGTGAACTGAAGGAAGGTAAGAATACCTTGATTGTCACCAATACTGGTGGCCTTAGCATGTATATTGACCAGGTCATCTATCAGCCTGACGATGTCGCACCATTGAGTTATTTCGTGGAGGTTCGCGATGGCAAGAACGGTACCGTGATACCCGACAAGACAGAGGCTGCCGAGGGAGAACTCATTACACTGACTGTCAAGCCCGAAGAAGGTTTCAAACTGAAAGAACTACGTTTGGTGAATTCGGTATTCTATACCTTGGAGAAAACCATTGCCGTCAATGAACAGGGCAATGTTACTTTTGAGATGCCAAATGACAATGTGACCTTGATGCCTGTGTTCACCGATGCCAACGCTATTTACAAGCTTGACTTTACCAACGTGGTGAATGGTGCATTCCCCGAAGGCTGGCGTACGACCGATGGTAATGATGTGCGAAATTATCCAACCAATAATGGTAGCGGATCCCGCACTATGTCTGGTTTCTCGGGTTATCAAGGCAAAGGCCTCTACTGGCGTAACACGAGTGCTGAGTATGGTCGTCAGAGTGCCTACTTATTGAAGCTTCAGCCTGGTGACTATAAGTTGGATTATGTGATGGCAGCCTGGAAGAGCACTCCTAAATACAAGGTTTCTGTCCTCGACGCTTCAAGCGGAAGTGCTATCGCCACATCGGAAGTTCTTACCGCAACGCCTAATGCCAATGGCAATCAGTCGGCTAATCTCTCGTCGGCCAAGAACCAAACATTGTCGTTCACTGTGAGTAAGCAGGGTAACTACGTCATTAAGTTCACTGATGAAACCAGTGGTACCGGCATGCATGAGTTCCTGTTGTTGGAATGTCGTGTCAGCCCTGCCACCACGACGGGAATCGACGGAATAACGTTAGGCAATGCTACCGAGGGACTCTATGACCTGAACGGCCGTCGTGTGGACAACGATGCCAAGGGTGTTCTTATCCTCCGTTCTGCTGACGGAACAACACGTAAAATCATTAGAAAGTAATACAGAAGATATGAAACATTACAAAAGCGCCATCTTGATGGCATTTGCAATGGTCGTGGCCAGTAGTGCCGTGGCCGAGGAGAAAACACTGCAGAGTCCTGACGGACGTATGTCGGTCACCATCAGCGACGAAGGCGGAAAGCCCGTCTATCAGATTAGCCGCGGCGACGTTACGTTCTTAGAGAAATCGCCGTTGGGCGTGAAGCTCAACTTCATCGACATGACCGAGGGCCTGACAATGAAGGCCTGCGACGTTCGTGACGTGAAGGACGAGTACGACCTGAAGACCACAAAGCAGAGTCACATCACCTACGAGGCCACCGAGGGTGTTTGCCAGTTTGACAAGGGCGGCTATCGCATGGACATCATCTTCCGCGTCTCCAACCGCGACGTGGCCTATCGCTATAAGTTCTATCCGAAGAAGGGCCGTGGTGGCGAGACGCTGGTGGCCGTCGTCGAGAGCGAGGCCAGCGGCTTTGTGCTGCCCGAGGGTACCACGACGTTCCTTTGTCCGCAGTCAAAGCCGATGGGTGGCTTTGCGCGTACCTCTCCTTCTTATGAGACCAGCTATACGCTCGACGAGCCGGTGGGCAAGAACGGCTGGGGCGAGGGCTACTCCTTCCCCTGCCTCTTCAAGGTGCCGTCTGTTGCGACTAAGTCGCAACCTACTGGACAGGGCTGGGTGCTGATTTCGGAGACTGGGACGGATGGCGGTTACGTGGCTTGCCGCCTGCTGAACGACGGCGGTGCCAAGTATAAGATTGGCTTCCCGCAACAGGGCGAGATGAACGGTGTTGGCTCTACGACGCCTGCCGTCCAGCTGCCCAGCGAGACCCCATGGCGCACCATCACCTGTGGCGAGACGCTCCAGAATATTGTGGAGACTACCGTTGCCAACGACCTCGTACAGCCAAAGTACAAGGCTTCTAAGGACTACACCTACGGCAAGGGTTCATGGTCGTGGATTATCGGCATGGACTCCAGCTGCAACTTTGACGAACAGAAGCGCTACATCGACTTCTCGGCAGCCATGGGCTGGCGCTCGGTGCTCATCGACGCCCTCTGGGACAAGCAGATAGGTTATGAGCGCATGGCTGAGCTGGCCCGCTATGCCAAGTCGAAGGGCGTAGGTCTGTTCCTGTGGTACAACTCCAACGGACGTTGGAACGATGCGCCCCAGTCGCCGCTCAACAAGATGGACCGTTCGTCGGCCCGTCGTCAGGAGATGGCCTGGATGCAGAAGAACGGCATCTTGGGCATCAAGGTTGACTTCTTCGGTGGCGACAAGCAGCAGATGATGCAGCTCTATGAGGACATCCTGACAGATGCCAACGACTTTGGCATCCAGTGTATCTTCCACGGCTGTACGCTGCCTCGCGGCTGGGAGCGCATGTATCCTAACTACGTAGCCAGTGAGGCTGTGCTCGCCAGCGAGAACCTGCACTTCGGACAGGGCGCCTGCGATGCCGAGGCCTTCAACGGCTGTATCCATCCCTTTATCCGCAATACTGTCGGCTCGATGGACTTCGGCGGCTCTACGCTCAACAAGTTCTACAATGCCGACAACCAGCATGGCACCGTCCGCCGCACCAGCGATGTCTATGCATTGGCTACCGCCGTGCTGTTCCAGTCGAGTGTGCAGCACTTCGCCATGGCTCCCAATAATCTGACCGACGCCCCTGCCTGGGCAGTCGACTTCATGAAAGCTGTGCCGACGACGTGGGACGAGGTTAAGTTTATCGACGGCTATCCCGGTAAGTATGTTATCCTGGCACGCCGTTGCGGTGACAAGTGGTTCGTCGTGGGTATTAATGCCGACAAGCAGCCCCTGAAGACCACCGTCACCCTGCCCATGTTCCAGAAGGATACCCAGCTCACCGTCTATAGCGACGATGCTCAGCTGCAGGGGGCTGTGAAGCAAGTGAAGCAGAACAAGAAGCAACAACTGACGGTGGTCATCCCGACAAATGGCGGCCTCGTCATCAACAACTAAACCAATATGAGAAAGATATTATTTGCTACCGCTATGGCCGCTGCCTTGCAGGCCTCGGCTCAGAATCCCTTCGTGCAGACCTGGTACACGAGCGACCCCGCTCCGATGGTACACGATGGAACGATGTATGTCTATACCGGCCACGACGAGGACGGTGCCGACTTCTTCTGGATGCAGGAGTGGCGTGTCTATTCGACGAAGGATATGGTTAACTGGCAGGACCACGGCTCACCCCTGGCTCTCGAGAGCTTCTCTTGGGCCGACGACCGTGCGTGGGCTTCGCAGACCATCGAACGTAACGGTAAGTTCTACTGGTATATCTGTGCCCACAGTCGCCTGTCGAAGGGTATGGCCATTGGCGTTGCTGTCAGCGACTCGCCTACAGGCCCCTTTCGTGATGCCATCGGCAAGCCGCTCTATGAGAATGGCTCTTGGGATCACATCGACCCGACGGTGATGATTGACGAAGACGGTCAGGCATGGCTCTATTGGGGCAATCCCCGCATCTATTGCGTGAAGTTGAAGGAGGACATGATCAGCCTCGATGGCGAAGTGTTCAATCTGGAGATGACCGAGGAAGGTTTCGGTGCGCCCGATGCGTCGAAGCGCGACAGAAACAAGAAGTATAAGGATGTCTATACGGAAGGCCCATGGATCATGAAGAAGCCCCAGATGGCTAATGCTAATGCCAAGAAGGGGCAGTCGACCAAGGGCTACTATCTGCTCTATGCGGCAGGTGGCGTGCCTGAGCATCTGGCTTATTCGGAGGCTCCTACGCCTACAGGTCCTTGGACTTACAAGGGAACTATCATGCCGGAAGGTGGCACAGGCTCGTTCACGAACCACTGCGGTTACGAGCATTTCAAGGGTCACGATTTCTTCTTCTATCACACAGGTAAACTGCCCGGTGGTGGCGGCTTTGGCCGTAGCGTGGCTGTAGAGGAATTCAAGTTCAACGCCGATGGTAGCTTCCCAACCATCTTGCCAACTGACAAAGGTGTGAATCCCGTGGCCGAGTTCGACCCCTTCCGCAAGGTTGAGGCCGAGACGATGGCTTTCTCGAAGGGTATCAAGACCGAACAGAACGACCAGGTGGGTGTCTATGTCACCGACATTCACAATGGTGACTATATCAAGCTGCAGAACGTGGGCTTTGGCAAAAAGGTGCCACGCACATTCAAAGCTCGTGTTGCCAGCGGCTTACGTGGCGGACAGATTGAAATTCGCCTCGACAGCTTGAAGGGACGTCTCTTAGGTAAGGTCGAAGTCCCTGGTACTGGTGGCTGGGAGCAGTGGCAGACCATCAATCTCGATCTGGATTACTCTACTATCAAAGACATAGACGCTCCTACACGTACCATTTCGGGTCTTGACCTGCCGGCTACGGCCGACATGTACTTTGTCTTCACTGGCCGTAAGGGGCCGAAGCTCTTCAACTTCGACTGGTGGGAAATGCAGGGACTGGAGCAAGTGAACATGCCGCTCTTCCAGACCAAGTACACGGCCGATCCTTCGCCGATGGTCGTTGGTGACACCTTATTCTTATATACGTCGCACGACGCCTCGCCCGAGGACATTCCCGATCCAAATGAGCGCAATTCGGCCGGCTTCTTTATGTACGACTGGCTGCTGTGGTCGACTACTGACATGGTGAACTGGACTGAGCATGGTGCCGTGGCTTCGCTGAAGGAGTTCTCTTGGCGTTCACGTGATAACGGTGCCTGGGCTATCCAGACTGTCGAGCGCGATGGCAAGTACTATCTCTATGCACCACTGCATGGTCACGGCATCGGTGTACTCGTTGCCGACTCGCCCTACGGTCCATTTAAAGATCCCCTCGGCCAGCCGCTGGTCTGGCAGAAGGAACACTGGGACGACATCGATCCCACCGTATATACCGATGACGACGGTCAGGCTTATATGTATTGGGGCAACCCTCATGTCTATTATACCAAGTTGAACACCGACATGGTTTCAACCCAAGGCGATATCTATGTGCTGAATCCTAAGGACGGTGTAATGCGTCCTGTCAAAGAGGAAGGTGCCAAGATCAACCTCCGCGCACCGTGGAGCGAGAAGGCCACCTGGACGGTGAAGAACTATCAGGAAGGCCCTTGGCTTTACAAACGTAACGGAAAGTATTACCTCAGCTATGCTACGACTTGCTGTCCCGAAGCCCTCGGCTACGCCATGAGCGATTCACCCACAGGTCCGTGGGAGTGGAAAAACTACATCATGAGTCCCACGCAGCGTGACCGTGGCAACCATCCCGGCATCTGCGACTTTAAGGGACATAGCTATGTCTTTGGTCAGAACTACGACTTGATGCATTTGGAGACTTTCGTACACCATGAGCGTCGCTCGGTGTCGGCACAGGAGATTACCTACAATGCCGACGGTACCATACAGGAGATTCCCTACTGGCTCGACCAGCAGCCAATGAAGCAGTTGCAGTGGCTTAACCCCTACCGTCGTGTCGAGGCCGAAACCATGAACTGGGGCTTCGGACTGAAGTCGGCCAAGATGGGTATCGAGAACACCGGCGTCGTCAAGGATATGCCTGAGTCTACGGGTAAGCGCAACATGTACATCTTCGACCTCAACGATGGCGAGTATATCCGCCTGCGTGGCGTCGACTTTGGCGACAAAGGTGCCAAGTCGTTTGCCATCAATGCCGCTGCCGCTGGTTCTGCTAACGTAGTGCTGCGCCTCGACAGTCAGGACGGCCCCGTCATCGGTACCGCTGCCATCACCAGCACTGGCTCAGTTGACAAGTACAAGTCGTTCAGCGCTAAGGTAAAGGGTGCCACTGGTGTTCACGACCTCTACCTCTGCTTCGACAAAACGCAGGGCGACGTGCGCCTCGATTATTGGATGTTTAAGTAACATGTTATCTATAAAACAACTAAATTTATGAAATTCAACTATTTAACCGCCATGCTGGCAGGCCTGCTACTCGCCTTGCCATGCACGATGGCAGCCCAAAAGAAAACTGCCAAGAAGAAGGCCAAGACTGAGCAGGCCGCCCAGCCCGCTGACCCTAACTTTTACATCTTCCTCTGTTTCGGACAGTCGAATATGGAGGGTAACGCTCGTCCTGAGGCTGTTGACCTGGCTAGTCCCGGTCCTCGCCTCCTGCTGATGCCCGCCGTTAATCCTAGTACCGCGAATCCCCAACATCCTGTGGTTGGCACCGAACAGACCGGTCCCACTCCAGCCAGCAACTGGAAAGACCGCAAGATGGGTGAGTGGTGTGAAGCCTCGGCACCCCTCTGCCGTCCCAACACGGGTCTGACCCCTGCAGACTGGTTCGGCCGTACCCTCGTAGCCTCGCTGCCCGAGAATATCAAAATCGGTATTATCCACGTGGCCATTGGAGGTATCGACATCAAGGGTTTCCTGCCCGACAGTATCAAGGATTACGCTGAAAAGAAGGCTCCCGGCTGGATGAAGGGTATGCTGGCTGCTTACGACAACAACCCCTACGAGCGT
>JAEEGL010002522.1_pt1 | contig 22795 bp, 32 predicted proteins | sample 9134231 | NCBI WGS metagenome assembly JAEEGL01 (sample SAMN16246548, study PRJNA631951) | gut metagenome | biome: gut microbiome; feature: rumen; material: fiber-attached | host: Bos | place: Iran: Karaj | collected 2018-10 | reverse complement strand
TTTGGCCTGTTCGTCCCCTTCGGGATCGTGATCAGCATCTGAACATCGTTCGCGTCCAGGAACTCATCTATGATTTCGCCGAAGGTGTCAATGTTTAAAGCCTTCTCCTGATTTTTTTCTTTCAGGTATTCCTGCATTGGTGTCATTTCTTCCCCTCCTTTCTTATTCGATCGCTTCCGCGATGCTGTCCATGGCGTCCTGGAGGCTGTCATATGCAGCGAGCAGGCAGTCACATGCGTCATCCGCTTTTTCATATCGTTCGCTGCCGTAAAAGTTTTCCGGCATGTTATCCCGATATTCTGCTTCTTCGGTTCCGAGTGCATCCAGCTCCTCCTGGATGGCTGCGATCTTATCCGCGAGATCCTGCAGAGCTTTTCTTCTGATCCTGTTCATCTCGCCGGCCTCCCGCTTATCACCACGGGGCTTACCGTGTGCGTCTTCTTGTATTGCTTGATCGCGAAATTGTTGCAGTTCATGTCGTGCAGAAAACTGATTTGTTCCCGGATTCCCTTGCGCAGAAGACTGAGCGTCGTTTCGGAATACTTACCACTCGACTCGATTTCGTTGTAGGCAGCAGCTGCCTCCGTCGCCATGTTGTAGGTGTTCAAGAAAAGCCGGCAATCATTATCCGGGCAGTCCTGTTTCAGTGCTTCTCCAATCGCAAATTTAACTATGAGCATCTCCAATTTTCCTTTCTTTTGTTTTTACCCGCTCTGGATTGTGCAGCTCCAGCGCGTTTTTTGTTTGGCCAACGCTTTATAATGATTTGTCAACGATAAATCATTACTTTCGTGTTATGCATAACACGAAACGTTTACTACAGTAAACTTTTAGGTCAAAAAAATTTCGCTCACCGGTTTTTTGAGCACTTCTGCTATTGCAAAAAGTGTGCTCACTTTGCAGTCTGCTTTCTGTTCAGTTTCGAGCTGGGAGATCATAGTTCTAGATATTCCCGACCGTTTCGCCAGTTCGTCCTGAGTCAGTCCTGCTTCTTCTCTGAATTCTTTTACCCTATTTTTGAGCATATAATCACCTCCTGCTCCGCAGTTTACTACAGTAAACGAATCCTGTCAACACTTTTTTGTCCATTATAGTAAACTTATTTCTTGACTATATACCACTATATTTGTATAATACAGTAAACAAAGGAGGTTTTCAAAATGAGTTTAGAAGAGATTTTGCGGCAATTTAGGGAATCCGAGGATCTTTCTATGCAAGAATTTGCAGATCGTTGCGGTTTGAGCAAAGGGTATATTTCTATGCTTGAAAAAGGCCATCATCCTCAAAATTCTCGTCCCCTCGTTCCTTCAATCAATACTATCAGGCATCTTGCTGACGGTATGAACATTTCTGTTGATGCTCTTCTTTCTGCTATGGATGCCGATACAATCGTCAGTATTAACAATCCTGCTCCTAATCATGATGAATATGATCTCACCTATAACGAGCAGCAGTTGATCCGGAACTACCGGGATCTGAATCAGGAAGGGAAGGAAAAACTGCTCGACTACTCCGAAGATCTTGTCTCCGGAGGTCGATATAAAAAATCGGGATCGATCGCTACGAATGGCTGATCCGGCACGCTGCACATTGATGCCGAATCCAAGTTATTTCCAAGTTATTTCCAAGTCTTTCCAAGTTCAAACCAAGTTAAGCAGAAAAGGCGCTGCCTTTTGGCAGCGCCGAAGATTGGAGTGCTTATGAAAACGCCGAAGCCCCGGAAGATGTCTTCCGGGAACTGGTTTATACAGATGCGCCTGGGAGGCGTGTCCACGACAGTCACAGCCTCCACGGAGAAGGAATGTTCGCGGCAGGCCGCGCTGGTAAAGGCGGAATATCTCACCGGGAAGCGGACCATGGAGAAGGCTGCTGAGAAGAGTGTCACCGTTGCCCAGGCTGTTAATAATTACATCACGGTGCGCTCGAATACTCTTTCCCCTCTCACGATCAGAGGATACCGGATTATCGAAAAAAATCGCTTCCAGTTTATCATGCCGCGGATCCTGACGGAGATCAAGCCCGAGGAATGGCAGCGGATCGTCAACCGGGAAGCAGGGAAGTGCTCACCCAAAACGCTCCGAAACGCCTGGGGCCTGATCCGCAGCGTTGTGCACGACGTGACGGGATCGTATCCTCCGGACGTGCAGCTGCCCGGCCTTCCGGTGAATGACCGGCCTTTCCTTACGCCTGATCAGATCCGGACCTTTGTGGCTGCCGTCAAGGATACACATTATGCCGTGCCGGCTCTCCTGGCTCTCTGCTCGCTGCGGGCCTCAGAGATCGAAGCCCTCGACTGGAATGACATCCCGGAGGATCCGGAATTCATCCGGGTGCATGGTGCCGTCGTGCTCGACGAAAATAATAAGCGTGTCCGGAAGAAACAGAACAAAACCATCTCCTCCGCCAGGAATGTCCCGCTCATGATCCCGGAGCTGAAGGATGCTCTAAAGCGTGACCGGAAGGTGAGTGGTTCAGTGATGGCCATCAGTCAGAACGGCCTCCGGTACGGCATCGAGAAGATCTGCCGGGAAAACGATCTCCCGAATGTCGGGATCCATGGCCTTCGGCATTCTTTTGCTTCCCTGGCTTATCACCTGCAGATCCCGGAGAAGATCGCCATGGAGATCGGAGGATGGTCCGATGCCGGCACGATGCACCGGATCTATACTCACATCGCCCAGGCTGATATGTCGAGATATCAGAATGCCATGACTGCTTTCTTCTCCCATGAGAAAAAAGAAAATGCTAACTAAAATGCTAAGTAGAAACAAGAGAAGGCCTGTAATTACTGGGGAAGTGATATGATTCTGCGGAATGTTCGAATCCTTCTCCCGCTGCCAGTGCCCAGAGTACGAATTCACTTCTACTCTGGGCTTTTTCATAACTTTTAATCATAGTTTGTAGAATCTGATCACTTTTTTGCTCTATTTATTTTCGCTCAGCGAAACTCGTTTCCTCTCAAAAGAAACAAAAATGCTAACTAAAATGCTAACTAAAATGCTGGCAAAAAAAGTCCTCCACCATTTCGGTGATGTCACCAGAATGGTGGAGGGCTTTTTCTAATTATAATTATCTTTATTATACTCTGCTGTGCTGATCCCCAGCAGGGCACCCAGCAGCGTGCAGATCACTGCGCTTGTCTTTGCCACCTCTGTGGCATACGGCCAGCCCCAGATCGCAGCCAGCCCGACGTATGCCGTCGTGATCGCCGGCAGGCAGATCATAACGACCCACTTCAGAATATCATATACTTTGTTTGGCAATTTCATTACTATGCTCCCTTCTTCTCCAGATCTTCTATCCGATGATTGGCCACTTTAATCTGTTCCTCCATCACCGGGATCCGCTCTGCAAAATTATTATGCTTCCGTACCTCTCTGGTCAATTCGTCCAGTTTTGTTTCCGTCACTGCCTGCGATGTTTCCAGCTTATGAGTTACTGCCGTTTTTGTGGTTATGGCTGAAATCACTGCCACTAAAACACTCCCAATCAACCCGAATGTTCCAGTGATCAATGCCACCTTAATTGCTGTGTCCATTTTTTTGCCCTCTTTTTGATAAATTCAACTATTCGATGCATGCGGTGCTTTTTCTCCATCTGCTCCCGCAGCTCTTCAATGCTGTCCCACACCTGGTAGAACTCATGCCGGATCGCTTTATAATGATCCGGCAGATCATCTTCATGCTGTTCCGGCTGTTCCTGTTCAGTTTTCTCCGGCTCCGGCTTCGGATCTGTCGGGTGCAGCTTCGTGTGCTTACAGCACCAGCAGAGATCTTCTCCTTCCGGTGCCGGTTCTCCGCATTGTTTGCATGTGCTCATGTCTCGAACTCCTTTAAAAGTGCTATCAGATCCTTCATCATTTTCACTGCCAGGACTGCCTTTGAAAAGGTTTGGAAATCTTCCTGAGTGATGCTGATCATTTCGTCGTCCGGGATCCCTTCCGGATCCTCTGCCTCGCTCTTTGAGAATTCCTGATACATTGCCCGGCCGAATTCTGCACGTTGTTTCAGAACAGCCTCGCTCTGATCCGCAGGCCTCTCGAAGATCTTCACAATAACGTCGGAACATTCCCGGATAGACGGTGACGCCATTAAAGTTGCCAGGACAGTTTTATACTCCGGCTGCTGCAGTTCCTGGCATAACCATTCTATCTGCATCGCTTCGTCTCCGATCGACGTGCCTGTTTTTTTCGCCAGGTCGTAAAGTCCGGCTTTTCTCGGCTGATATGTCCACTGGCAGAGTCCGTATCCTCCGCCTCCCGGCCCGTCATAAATGAACTCGTGCCGATCAAGGTTCCCGGCATCCACCTGTGCTGTATATTGTGCAGATCTCTGGTATCCTTTTGTAAAATCTCCCTGGACTCTGTTGCTTATGCAGTTGCTTTCGCCTTCCATGTTCCCCATGATGGCTGCCACTGCGATATCGCTGAAGCCTCTCCGCTTCAGCTCGTTCCAGATTGTCTGTTTACTCATTTTCTGTCACTCCCCGCGACTATTATCGCAGCAATCCACAAGCCCGCGAAAGCGCTCACCGGTATGATCCAGATCAGGTGCCATGCACTAATCATCTGGATCCCTCGCGATCCTTGTCTCCGTAGATCCTTCGTTCGATCTCCTCCGCCGGCAGATTTGCCACTCCGAAGGTGTAACGGTTCGGAATCACGTCCTCTTTTTTGACCTGGAGGAATTTTGCGATGATTTCCCGGACGTCCTGGCTTTCAAGTGTTACGACCGTTTTCATCCGTATACTTCCCCGGTGATCTCCTCATACTCTTCGGCAGTGATCCACCCCTTGACGACGGCATTTTTCACGGCCTTTTTCTTCCATCGGCCGTTATCATAATATTCTTTCACCAGCTCAAACTTTTCGGAGTGTTCATTCATCTTCCTCTTCCTCCTCTTCTTCGTTCGGGTCCTCCAGATTCCCCATCATGATGTTGTAATCTGTTATTGCCTGCTGATCCAGCTGCATCGACACAGCATGCTCAAGTCTGCGGTTAATTTCCGCGACCTCTTTCGGAAGCACGACCATTTTCTTCACCGTTTCCTTTCATTAGTTGTTTGACATATGCGTCCATTCTTTGCAGGAGCTTCCAGGAATTTCCCTTCCGGGCATGGGCTTTCCAGGCCTCATATCCGGCATAGAAATCTGCTGTTGATATTTCTCCCTTTCGGACCTTCACTGCCATCCGCGCCAGCTTCTTCCGCTCGTGCTTAACATTCTTCGGATCGATGATCCGGATCACCTTTCCGGTATCTGTCAGGCGAAACGTAAAGCCGAGCACCTTGATCCCGTCCCGTAGTGGGAAAATCCTGGTCTTTTTGGGGTGAAGATGCATGCCGATGGCTGCCAGTTCGGTGCGCATCTCCTCAAGGCATTCCCGGAGGAATTCCTTGTCGCTTGATATGATATAAAAATCGTCCATATAACGCTCGTATATCTTCGCCCTCAGCCGTTCCTTCACCATGTGATCAAACGGATCCAGCAATGATATCCCGAGGATCTGCACCATCTGGCTGCCTGGTTCATATCCTATTTCGTTTGGATACTGCCTATGCAGCCATTTAAATGCATTCTGGACTGTCTGCTCATCGAGGTGCCGGCTGAAGCATGCTCTTGCCTCTATGTGCTGCATGTTCCGGTAATATCCCTCGATATCGCACTGAAGCACCCAGCCGGCACTGCTGTTCCCGTTATTGATATAATACCGGTGCAGGAATGTGTTCAGCCGGTCCATCGCTTTAGTCGTCCCTTTGCCCTTCTGGCATGCCATATTATCCCAGATGAAAGATCTGGTCATATTCGGATATACGACATTATCATTGAGACTTCTTTGCACGATCCTGTCCCGGATATGAGTCGATGAACAAGGCCGGATCTTCGGATATGTCAATGTGAATGTGTGCGGTCTGCGGGGAATATATGTCCCCGCAGCAATTTCTTCCTCCAGCTTCAGCGTCTCGTCGATCCCATGAATGACAAACCGCGCCACGGAGGCTTTCCACATCTTTCCGCATCTGCATCTCCACATTGAGTCATAGAGTGCTTCAAATTCTACCGATTTATCAAATTCTGTCATAGTTCCCCCGGAGTCATAGCGATCAGCATCCCTTTCGGGATGGCCGCATCTCCGGGGTGTTGTTTTGCCTTCCGGCTGGGCATTCGGCTCCCTGTAATCTCTTCCCATTTCAGCGTAACGGCACTATGTGCCATCCTTTCAGCTCAGGTGATACAGTCGGGGCAGCCCCTATTCGCGTTGTTCGCGTTGTTGTTGTTGACGTTGCCACTGGTGTTGATATTCCACGCATTGTTCGCATTGCCGCGATTGCAAGAGCGCAGCCACACGTTAGCAGCAGATTTTAGCCTACAGCCCAGATTTTTATAAAGTCAGATATTTTTGTATCTGTCTCTATCTTTTTCGTGCCATCCTTCAATAGCCATGCGCAGATCCCTCGTTTGCTTTCCCCAGTGCTTCACCTTCCTGCTTGAAAGATGAAAATGTTTTCTGCACAGCTGGATCGCTGCAAGATGTTCACTGCATAGGCGGATGGCTTCTGCCTGTTTTCCCAGGCGTTCATCTTTCCTCCATGGCTGCCTGATCACGTTTATCTCGTTTGCCGTATACGTCAGGATGAATATTCCTTTTGCCTGTTCCCGTACCCAGTTCACGAGTGAATCCTGTCGCTGGATGTATACGGCCGTCACGGATCCGTCTGCATTCTTCCTCTCCGTCTGTATGAAGTCCGGAAATTTGCTGATGTTGTCCGTTATCGTCAGCACATAATCTGCGAGATACATGGCCCCGACCACCGGAGTGAAATCATTTGGCTTATGATCGTTTTTATTCGGCATCTTCTCTTTACCGGCGCCCGCAGGTGTGCGGGCGCCATTGGATGATTATGATCCGATTTTGAGGATTTTACAGGCGGGGCAGCCCCTATACGCGCCGTACGCGTAGTAGCCGCTGACGCCGCCACTGGTGTAGACAAACCACGCATAGTTCGCATAGCCGCGATAGCAAGAGCGCAGCCACACGTAAGCAGCAGATGACTGATCCCCGATATTGTACTTCTTGAGGATCGGATATGTTGTGCTTCTCTGGAATTTACCGGAAAGCCCTGCTTCCAGGGCCAGTGCCTTGTTATAATCCCAGTCAATGCCCTCCACATTAGCAAGCTCAGGGTTGATATACATTTCCTGCAGAGACGGAAGGAAGATCCGGTCCTGTGTCGTCTCATATGTTTCCGCATGGCCTTCCACTGTGTTCAGTGCCGTCACGACGTCCACCATGTCGAGTGCTGCGACGAATTCCGCCGAATACCCCGCCAGGAATCCGCGCAGCGTCGAATGCTGAGCAGGCGGGCGATCCCATGGGTTCTGTGGCGTCCACCATTTATTTGCTGCCAGGGTACTGTTGAGCCACTGCCGTACCGCGCTCTGGCTCCAGCGGCCGTATCCATAAACGACTCTTGAGATCCCGTTTATGTTTCCTTCCGGTTTGTGCACATTTGTCGCGCCGATTGTCCCGAGATACGTTCCTGTCGCTCCGTTGCTCGTCGTTCCGGACTGCTTGCTGGTTGTGCTGCCCTGGGCATATACGTTCCATGTCCTTCCGGCTGTCGGATCGTTTGCATTATTCGTCCCGCAATCGATATACAGCTGATCCCCGGCTGCCATATCTGCCGTCAGCGTGAAGTTTATGGCTTTTGATGTGATCCATCCGTTTCCGTATGCGCTTCCGATCACAATGTGATATTCGCCGGCAGCCAGGCCGTCAGGTCCGGCATAATAGATCGCTTCCGGTGCATCGAACTGTACACCATCCGGGTAGCAGAAATGCCAGTTCAGATAAGCGTTTCCAGCCTCATCATAGTGCGCGATATCCCACGGTGCGTCATATACCGTGCCGGCTGCTTTCTCCCACTTATCGAAGAGCTGCGTTCCGACCGGCAGCAGGCTTGCTGCCTTCCCATCACGCACAAGCTGCTTGAATCCTTCGAGCGAATCGATTGTCGCTCCCTGTGCTATGACCTGCGTAAACATCCGAATGTCCCCGGCGATCCCTTTGATCTCCTGCAGGGTTTCTTCAGTTCCTACTTTTCCCATAGTAGATTATTCCTTTCGTTATTCGTCATCCACCTGCACGAGGTCACCGTTTTCGTCCAGGTAAAAGCCTAAATGGTAGGCGGCCGTCTCTTCTGTTCCGGCCAGGATCGCGTCCGTCAGTGCTTTGACCGCACTGTAAACGCCTCCGCTTTTCACGGGATTGTTGCTGTTCTGCGTTGGGGCATCGTCAAATGTGAGTGTTGCCTGTTTCCCGCTCAAAGCAGTATTGATCGCGTCAATTGCTGCTTTCAGCACTCTGTTCTGCACCCACATGGTTGACTCATCGCTCAGCTCTGTGTCGCCGGTATATTCCACGAAGTTCGATATGACCTGCACAGCTGCTCTGATATCCTGGAGGATATCCTTGATGCTCAGCCCCGTGTGCTCCTGGAAGATATCTGTGTCGTCTTCGATCAGCTCTGCGATATCTTCCCTGTCCTGCGGTGTCAGCACATAGTCGTCGCCCTGATCCCCTTTTTCTCCCTTCGGGATCCCGAAAGCGATATTTACCAGGCCTGTTTCCGGGTTAACAGTTTTCTCTGCTGTTGCGTATGCTCCAGGAGGAAGCGTTTCCGTTGAAACTGTCAGGTTTTCAACTGCGTTTTTTGCAGTTTCAGCATCTGCGGCTGAGCCTCCTGCATTCCGCGCTGCTGTTTCAGCTTCCTGCTGAGCACTTTCCGCAGCTCTCTGTGCATTTTCTGCCGCTCCTTGAGCATTTTCCGCAGCTCCCTGAGCATCTTCTGCCTTTCCCTGTGCTGTCGCAGCTGCCTGTGCACTCAGCCGAGCATTTATAGCGGATGCAGCTGCACTATTCTGGAAAGTTTGTGCGTTCCCTTCGCTCGTGGCAGCGCTCTGAGCTGCCGCTGCAGCGCGGTCTGCGTCCGTTGTGATATTCGCTGCAGCTGCGATCAATTCCTCGATCATGGATTCGTATGGTTCCGGGAGTTCGCCTTCCTGTTCGAGGGATCTGCTGATTCGCGTCGTAAATATCACAGATTTCGCGACTTTTGAGTCCACAACATAGGACAGCTGCGCTTCTCCTCTTCCAGTGAACTGGAGGTCTTCAGCTTTGATCACCCACACCAGGCGTCCGGAGCTCGCCACTGCAGTTGCGCATAGATACGGCTGCGTGTCTCCCGGCCTCTTATGTACGAGGACGAAGGATCCTCCCGCTCCGTACAGATCCGGCCAGTCTTTGACGTCGAAGCTCACGGCCTCGACATCGTTCTCTCCGGTCCGCCCGAGAGGGATATCAGAATCTTTTTTCGCGCATATGCATCTCATCTCTTTTTCTTTTCCTCAGTCTGTTCTTCCGGTTCGATCACTTCGAACTTGATCCCTTCCGGATCCTCCGGCTGGCCAAGTCCTTCCTGGATCCCCTGTGCAGCTGCTTTCAATAACGTTGCCACCACTGCCACCAGCTTGTCCATCCCGTCAAAATCCGTCGGGTGGATCAGCTTGAGCGTGTTTATGCACATATCAAACACGTTGCGCGGGATCATGATGAACTGCTCATTCATTGTTTCCATCTTTTTGTTTTCCATTTTTGCCTCCTTATGGCTTCAGTATTATTTTGATGGCTGTATTTTCATCTATGACGTCCGTCACAGTATGAAACGCTGGAAATCCCTCGATCGGCAGTTCGGAAGGGTCCTCAAAGATTTCTTCGATTTCCTTCCGCGTATGCCCCAGGATTCTTATGAAAGCTCTCTGAGGGTTTGGTATAGATACTGCATAATCGCTTTCTAATTCTTTGCCCGTCGCTGTTTTAATGGTTATCATATCTTTTGGCTCCTTAATAATAGAAATTATAACTCGTTCCGGCGACAAAGGGGTAGTCTGCTGTACTTGTTATCTGGAAGGTCCATGTTGTCGCAATGCCTCCGCTGCTTGCTTTGTTTGTACATCTCAAAGTTATCGGAGTGGTTGCCCCGCCTCCTTGCTGTGCCCCATAATCTACAGCGTGCTGTACATTGATTCCGGTCTGGTATATCTCTGTGCTTCCGTTTTTGACATGGACTTTGAGATACCACTGTCCTCCGGATGTGTAATAATCGCTATAATCTGATGATGTTGACGCGGAGGCCACTGACAGCGACAACGCCATTCGGATGGTAGATAGCAGCTGGTTTTCTCCGTTATAAACGCCGATTCTACCATATACACTGCTTCCTCCGGAGCTCAACGTCGGATTGTACAGCTTTGATCCCCAGCTGTATCCGTTGTCATATGTCGTATAGTTTGATGATCCCGTTGTGAGAGTCGCTATATGGTCAAATTCTCTTTCTACCCAAAAGTTGACTATATCATCAACATTCACCTGGCCTGTATCTGTTGCCAATACAGTTGACCCGTTTTTCGCAGATAAATTTACCCCAATATTAACGTGATTGTTTTCTATTATCCAGTCATCCATCCCGCCTGTAGGACGTTCAACAGAAATGCTGGTGACGTTTGACGATGATGCCGGCACCCTAAACCGCAGAGTTTTCTCCACATTGTTGCTGAGGGCGATCGTTGCTCTGCCGTACATATACGAGCCGCTTGTGTACATTGTGCCTGCAGTTCTGGAGACTGCGAAGTCATATGTCGTATAGTTTGACGAATCCGTTGATATTGCCGTCACGGTTGAAACTGTAACATTTCCCGAAGTATCCGCATCTCTGTTCATTCTCACGCGGATTGTGGATAATACGGTTCCTGCAGTGTTTTTCAGCTGAATTCGTGCGTATTTATAACTTGTGGTTATGTATGCATTTGCATCTGATACGTTATAATAACTGCTATATGTTTGGTAGTTTGATGCATCTGTTGCAATCACTTCTCCGGTGCTGATTGCTGATGCTGCTGATCCTGCGTTATAAGCATCTGACGCCGGCACATAAAGCGTCTGTGTTGAATAGTTTCCGTTGCTGGCCGTTGCTTTGACATTTACGGCATACCGGTTGTTCGCTGTCTGGTAAACGTATCCAGTGCTTGAAGTTGACCAGCTGGTGTTCAGTGCAATGGAAGATAACGTCACGCCTGCAGCGCCTGCTGCCGATCCTGCGTTAAATGCATCCGTATCCGGAACATATAGTGTCGCGGAGTACGTCACCCCGTTGCTTAGCGTTGCCTTCGCTCTGACTGCATACCGGTTATTCGTCGCCTGATAAATGTATCCGGTGTTTGATGTTGACCATCCGGTATCCAGGCCGATTGTTGAGCATGTCACGCCTGCAGCGCCTGCTGTTGATCCTGCATTAAATGCATCCGTATCAGGAACATAAAGCGTCGCGGAGTATGTCACCCCGTTGCTAAGTGTTGCCTTCGCTCTGACTGCATACCGGTTATTCGTAGCCTGATAAATGTATCCGGTGTTTGATGTTGACCATCCGGTATCCAGGCCGATTGTTGAGCATGTCACGTCTCCAGCGCCTGATTGTTTTCCAGCATTATAGACAGCCGTCACATCAACAGCCTTTGTGATTGTTCTGTTTGATGTGTAATAAGTGGCGTCTGCTCTCGTTCCTCTTGCCGTTGCTGTTACATCTACGTTCGCATAGTACACCTGATCCTCCGCGTTATATGCAGGCGTTCCAGCTGCTCCTGTTGTTATCGCGGAGACGTAGGCAGTTTCTGCCCCTCTTGTAAATCCAGCGCTGAAGGCAGATGATGCCGGAATATAGATCGTATTTGAAAACGCCCGGTTATTGCTCAGCGTTGCCTTTACATTCGCTGCATACCGATTGTTTGCGCTCTCGTAAACGTAACCGGTTGAGGATGTTGCCCAGTTGGTATTCAGCGCGATCGATGTCACTGTGACGCCCGTCGCGCCTTCACCCTGTCCGGCTGTCAGGCCTGCATTGTAGACGGTTGTCACATCGACAGCGACTGTCCGGCTGTATGCGTTGTTCGTGTAATAGGATCCGTCTGCAAGTGTTCCCCTGGCTGTTCCCGTTACAGATACGTTCGCATAGTACACCTGATCTTCTGAAGAATACGACGGGGTTCCCGCGGATCCGATTGTCACCGCGGAGATTGTTGCAGTCCTGGCGCCTGTGTTCTGCCCAGCTTCGAATGCTCCGGAGATGTCCAGGTTCCCGACTGTGTTTGTAGTTTCACCATTCAATCCGAGGACCACATACAGCTTCGTGTAATCTGTCTCCTGGTTCTCGTCCTGCTCAAAACCGTAAGATTTTACTGTGACCGCCGACACAGCATTCTGATAGAATTCTGTGTCGGCAATGCTAAAAGACGGTGGAGTGCTGGAATTGTACGGACCTCCGATGATTACTCTCGATCCGTCAACGTTTATTGAGTGGTAATGATTTGAGAGGTTCGTATCCGGATCTCCTGGCAGCGGCGATGGTACATAATAATTGCTCGTTCTGATGCTTGTCATCGCGATCAATCGCCCGGCTGTGAAATAATCCGGATATGTACTTGTCCCGCTGGCCGTCGCAGCGTTGAAAAGATCCGCGTATCCGAGGCTCAGGCTTGCACCGAGGCTCAGCTGCCCCGTTGGCAGGTTCCCGGACAGTCCTGCTGTCACGGATCCGAGGGTGAGCGCCTGCCCGCTCATTGTTCCCGCTCCGGGTGTTGTTGCTTCGTGCTGGATGTTCCCGGCGTATACGTTTCCGGCGAATGTTCCCGATGCTGCGCTCAGGTTTCCGTTTGCATCAACCTGGAAATTATTCCCGATGCTGATTGTGCCTCCCTGGATCGCCAGGCTTTTTGCTGTAACATATCCGGCGTTTGTCACCTGGAACATCGGGTTCCCCTGTCCATCGTCTCCGATAGACAGGGATCCACCTGTCACCGTAAGCGCGGATGCGCTCACGTTGCCGTATGGATCCACCAGGAACTTTTTACCGAGCTGGATTCCGTCAGTCCCTAAATGCACACCGGTGTTGAATGATGTGCTCCCGAATGTGCTGATTGTGTGATAAATGGCATCGCTGCCAATATCAAATCCACCGATCACACCGGAGTCTGCCTGGATCTCGCCTTTGATATATGCCCCTCCGGCGTTAACGGTTAGGATCGGGCCGTCCTCATTGAATACATTCCACTGTGAACCTGTTACGGTCCATCCGAATGTCTGGCCTGAGTTCACCGTATCGACCTTTGCCGTTATGGCTCCCGCCAGGATGCTCATTTCGGCCCGCAGTTCTTCCGTCCGTCGGATATATTTCCTTTCCCGCTCGTCCTGGAATTCATATTCATGATCGATCTCTTCATCATACGGTGCCTTCACGTCCGCTGTGAAGAGGCTTGCGAATTTCAGCGTGCTCGCGTAGATCCCGCTGTATACGCCGTTTATACTGATGGAGTCACCCAGCTCCATGGCTGGGTTTATCACGACGCTTGTCGCTTCGTATGGCTGATATGACCATCCGGATATTATGCTCAGTATGTCGCCTGCGATTGTCTGGCTGCCCCAGTTGTTTTCACATTCAAGGGTTCTTCCTGTTGTGTTTCCTGATTCGTAAACGATCTCGTTCCCGCTGCTGTCAAATTCTCCTGTTTTGATGATCACCTTTGAAAATGCAGCGAATGCCGGCGCTGTCTCCAGCATTGCAGCGTTTTGCCCGATCTGGTGATTCGGTGTTCCAGATCCGTTTCCTACGCTTCCCAGCTGCACCAGGAGAAGTTTTCCCTCCGGGCTGATACAGAAATTGCCTGCATACATGCAGGCAATATTTTTCAACACTTCCCGCATGGATGCAAATGCCGGGTGAACGATCTGGTATGAATTGTTCATGATCGCCGTCGTCCGGCTGTCCACCTGGATCCCCATCGTCGTCGCGATCAGGTTCACGACATAGGTGTCGGATTTTGGATACGTTTCGTTGTCGTCCGGATATGTTGCTTCCGCTTTCAGCATTGCATCATATCCATGGATCGTCAAAACATCGATCCCGTCGTCGTTATTGGTTACGCTGCGGGTGTCGATGAAATATTCGCCTTTCTGCAGCCATCCGCTTTTTACCGTGCCGGCAACGTTAGACAGCCGTATATATGGCTTTATCGTCGCCATTCTCGGGATCGTCACTGACGGCTTCAGCATCTTGATGTCAATTTCTCCGCTGACGCAGCAGCCGATCGTCGGGATGTTCTCTTTAAAAAGTGCCCCGGATATTTCCACGCTGATCAGGACGCTTTCCCCATAGTCCACCCCGTTGATATTTACTTTTGTCTCGACTGTATAGCTGCCTGCGATCAGTGTGCTGTAATTTGTGATTCCTGATGTGTTCTGCATGGCTACAGCTCCGTAAATGTCAAAGTGAGGCCGTCAATCACTTTCCGGCTCGCGTTCTGGATCGCCAGCGCACCCGGCATCCCGCTGACGGTCATGTACTGAGTGACGTCCGTTCCCGTCTGCAGGCAGCGATATTTCACTTTCAGCACTCCGGCAGCCACTGCCTCGCAAAAAGTTTTAAATGTCGTTTCATCCTGCGGATTGATCTGCAGTGTCAGCACCCCGCGATATCTGATGACGGCCACATGATCCACGCCGTCCATCGTTGTCACGCGCTGGGATTCCACCGGGATCCTGTCTGTTGAATAACTGTATTTCTTCACCAGGGACGCGAAGTCCACGTCATTTATTTCGAATGTGTAAGGGATCATCCGTATGCCCTCGCTTTGTTCCTGTTGTATTTTGCCGATGCCTCTCCGACCACTTTCCCGTCCAGAACTACCTGCACCGGGATGGTGATCACTTCCGGCTGCCTGCTTTCGTCCTTCTTATTTCTCACCATATCCATCAGTTCCGCGCTGTCGTTTGCGTTTAGAACTGTTTCACCGCGGTGCAGCAATGCCGGATAGTTGTCGTAAGGAACATATGCCAGGCCGGAAGCGTGCGCATTCCCGCCGGTGAAGAAGTTCGCGATTTTCTGCCCGACGCCTTTCAGATCCTCCCATAGGCCTGAGATGGCATTCCCTAACCAGTTTATAATCCCGTTCCACACCTCGACGAGCCCGTTCCAGAAGTTTTGCATGATGCTCTTTCCTAGCGTCACGGCTGCCGTCCCGAGATTTGAGAAGACGTTTTTGAAATTTGTTGCGAATCCTTCCACATCCCCGTTTATCAGGGAGAAGATAGATTTGAACAGTGACATCACGGCCTCGAGGATCGGCTTCACGATCGGCATCACGGCAGCCATGACTTTCTGGATGATCTCTTTGATCTTCGGGATCTCGTCGATTAGGAACTGCAGGATCTCCATCACATAAGGCATCAGTTCGACAAGCAGGCTGTTTTTAAGCGTAGCGATGCTCTGGTCGATCTTTGTGAACATGTCATTCATGGCAGCGCCACTTTTCACAGCATCCCCAGACATAACAAGTCCGAGCTCGTTTGCCTCATCGCGCATGCTCTGCATGCCTTCGGCACCCGCCTGGAGCAAAGGAGTCATCTGATATGCTACACTTTCCCCAAACAGTTCCGCTGCAGCTGCAGCCCGCTCGTTCTCGTCTGCAATAGACATGAGCTGATTGATTGCGTCGTCCAGGTTGAGATCCGTGCCTTCCAGCTTCTTTGCAGCTTTCTCCATGGTGCTCATGGAGACGCCGGAGAGCTCTGCAGCATATGCCAGCTCCTGATAGGATTCTGCTGTGATCCCCATTCTTATTGATGCCTTATCTATGACGTCGAGATCTGCAGCTGTATCTTTCGCCGCTGCCACCATTGCAGCACCGACTGCTGTTGCTCCGGCTACGATGCCGGCGGCCCATTTCCCTGCAGTTTTGACGCCGGAGGCCAGCTTTGAACTCAGGCCTTCGGCGTCTTTTCCTGTTTTTGATATTGAATTCTGTGCCTCAGCGGAGTCCACCATGATGGATCCGACCAGTTTAAATATTTCCATGATTTTGCTCCATTGATCCGATGATGTCCATTACATCCGATATCACTGCCTTCTCATTGATGATGCCAGTCTTCTGCCGGAGTGATTCCTTGAATGCATCGAATGTCATGAAATTCTGTGCTATCGGCACCCAGCGCTCAAAGATTTTTTCATCTTCTTCCCGCTCAAATGCGAAAGAAATCAGAGCGACTGCATCATCAGCGCTCAGATCCAGGATGCTGCCTCCATATCTCCGATATACTAAATCTGTTATTTCTTCCCAGCTATACCGGAGACATAGTTGAAAAAAGTTTTCAGATCATTTTCTTTTGAAAGTGCTCGCAGATTTTCCAACAGGTCCGGCAGTTCCATCTTTTCGATTTCTTCTGCCGGCATTTCAAGTGGTCCTGCCAGCATCTCATATATTGCTTTCTCTGACTTTTTCTCCGCCAGCGCTTCCATCAATGCCAGGATGGTGTCCAGGCCGATCTCTTCGATATCGAATTCCTCCTGCCCGGCCATATCCTTAATGATTTTTTTCAGCTCCTCCCTCATTCCGCTCGCCTTAACAATCCTTGCAAAGGCGAAAACGTCGGAGGTGTTTAATTTCCTCATATGCTTGCCTCTCAGCTTGCGATATTCGGATAGTAGATCTCAAACGGAGGCGTCTCCATATCAGAGAGAGAATAGTGTCCGGTGAGCGTCACCGGGATCACGCCTTCCGCCTTGTCTGCCACCGTCAGCGTCAGGCCGTTTGTGGCAAGTGCGTTCTTGATTACGATGATGATCGGGTTCTGGCTTCCGGAGATCCTGCCGATCCATGTGATATTATCGATATAGTTCGCATCTGCCAGTTCGCTGGATGCCACGACTTTCGTATAGCCTGCCGCTGCCGCTGTCGCGGTGTATGCAGAGGATGCTCCTGTTGCCAGGGCAAGCTTCAGCACATCTGCCGTGATTTCCTTCATGTTTGCGGTCATAGTGACCACCCAGTCGTCAATCGTTTCGAGGCCTTTCACCGCGCCTCTTTTGCCGTCGATCTCGATCTGCCGGATCGTCGGCACTGCTGAGAAAGATCCGCCTCCGGACGTTGCTCCGATGAGCTTCGCTGCCGCTGTTGCCGGCGTATCTGTGGCAGGATCATAGTTTTTAAAAAAGCACCCTGCATCCAGCTGCAGATGTTTCGGGGTGTTTGCTGTAATTCCTGAGAATAAAGGCATTTTTTATCAATTCCTTTCGTAAAGATACAGGTCGAACGTCAGCCGGCGCCGGATGATCTTCTCATCCTGAGCGCTTACATTGTTACGCCTGTTTGCATAGACATGAAATTCGATTTCTTCTTTGATCGTCACGGAATGATCGAGAGCTGCCGTGATACAGTCCGCGATGCACTCGCAGAGCTCTGTGTCGTTGCCGTAATCAATGCAGTTCACTTCCAGCTCGCAGGTGATCCGTCCGTCCAGCCTCGTCACTTCCTCGATTGAGAATATTACATACTGCTGCGAGTGGTCGCTTTTTGCCTGGGAGTAGTAGACATCAGCCGGCATCTGCGCGGCTTCCAGCGCGGATCCGATGATCTCCTTGATGCTTTCTCTCAGCTTTTTTGTCTTAGTCATCCGCAGCGCCCTCCTCTTCTCCTTCGTCAATAAGCGACTGTGCTTTTATTTCGTCCTCGATTGCGGACAGATATTGCGCTTCGATCTCCCTGATCTTGTCGATGTTGTTATAAACTGCATTTCTCAGGATTCCTCGTTTTGGCTGTTTCTCGGTACCGAGCTCTGACTGATCCGCCCACCAGGCTGTCTCTGCTCCGTATTTTGTGTTCTCCACGCCGACGATCAGATCGTTTTCCTTCTTGCGCACCCAGTACTGATATCTTCTGGTTGCATAACGTGCTTTCCGGAGGAATTTTGAAATTCCTCTCACTTCTTTGGAGCACTGCCTCATAATAAACCTGCCGACGTCCTTCATGGCCGCTCTGGTGAGCTCATCAATGTAGTAATTTGCCCGATCAACGCTGCTCGTGAATTCCACGCCGTCTTTGGTGAATTTTGATACAGATGGCACGCCCATAATCAGTATTTTGCTGTTAGGAGCTCCGGTTCCTGGAACTGGTTGATATAAACATTCACGATATTGTACCGGGTGCCCTTGTATTCCAGGATCTCTTCGTCCTCGTACTCATAAGCATCCGATAGTGTAAATTTATATGCCAGCTTCAGCCCCGCTTCCTGCGCTTCCAGCTTCCGCTTCAGCCCGATGGATTCCACTTTTGCGAATACTTCCCGCTCTGTTTCCGTTGTGATGCTGTCTCCGATTGCATTCACTTCTACGGTCTGAGCGATCAGTTTAATCACATCGTTCTCCATCTTCCCCCGCTCCTCCGTATATTGTTGACTTCCTCAGATTGTCCGCCTGGTATTTGAAACTGTTCATGAACTTATCAGCCTGATTCTGATCCAGTGCTGCCATGCTCTGACAGTATGTTTTGATTGCTCTGGCCACCAGCGGATATTTTTCCGGCTCCGTTGCAATGTCCCGCGGCACTCCTGCCCGCTCGAGCTCTTCTTTGGCAGCATCGATATTTTCATTGATTTCGCTGTCGAGCTTCGAATGCGTGATCCTGAGTGCCAGCTTGACTTTGTTAAGCATTGACATTTGCTGCTGCACCTGCTTTCTTTGCATTGTATGCGCGGAATGTTTCTTCCGTCACGACTGTCCTTGCCTGGTGTCCGACTTTTATCCTGGAATCACACCAGAGGCTGCTGCCGGCTTTCCTGACCCTGATACAGAAGGAAACGTCTTCTCCGTATCCGCTGATCGGGAGGAAGATCTGTTTTTCCCGCTCATATATTGTGTTCATGAGCTCTGTCTTCACCAGCACGGCTGCCATCCCGCTGCCTTCGATCTCAAAGATAGTGTCCGGCGGATAGTCGTCATACTCTTCCACTTCCGCCTCTCCCGGCAGGCCGAGCCGGATCCGTTTCCACAGTGCTGGATTGTATCCAGGCCTGCGTCTGAAACACAGCCCGCTCACAAAATCACGGCCTTCTTTCGCGTCTTCCAGCAGTCTTTCCAGAAGATCAGGGTTGAAAATCATGTCACTATCCAGCCACAGCGTAAAGTCTGATTCCATCCCGATTGCAATCTGCGCAAGTCTCTCCCTGCTCAGATACACCAGGGAGCATTCCATAAATTCCACTGATATGTCGATGCCCTCCGGCTTCCGGAGGTTTATCAGTGACCGGACGAATCCTGTGTCCATCTGATCCATGCAGGGAACTGCAATAAATACTTTCATGTTGGCTCCTTCCGGCTCCAGAATTGAGAAAAAAGAGAGGCCCGGAGCCGTAGGCCTCTCTTCTGCTATCAGCGTTTTATCACGCAGTGGTGACGAAACGCACGATGCCGTCGTTCTTTGCCACTTTGGAGTCGAAGAATGCTCCGCCGCGGTATTTCACCTGGCCGTAATCATAATCCGGATAGGTGATCACATTGATATCCTGGGACAGGTTGCCCACGACATCCGTCCAGCGGCCGAGGTAAATGGCATTGTTTGCGGTCGTGACGTAATCATCCACGAGCACAGGATAGCCCATGATCCGGCCGGTGAGGCCCTGCTCAGGGCTCTCCACGAAGATCGGACGGCCTGCGGAATCGACAATGCCGGCGATCTTGCTGTAAAGGGTCTTCTTGTTCACGAGGAACTTTGCCTCTGCATCATATGCAGCCGGCAGGAGAGCGATCAGATCCACAATGTTCTTGTAGGTCGGGCCTGCAGTGTTGAGGATCTGGTTTGTGTTGTTGGTCCACGGGGTGATCGCTACGACGCCGTTCGAAGCGTCGTTGATGATATAATCATCAATTGCGCGTGCGATGTCACCGGAGAGCATTTCGACAAGCCAATCTTCGAAGGCGTCGATGGACATAAGTTTCGCGGATTCGGAGATCGCCAGGATCTTGAAGAACTCAATCGCGCCGAGGGTGACCTTAACGGTCGTATCCTGGGCAGTCGTGATCTGTGCGTTCTCGGTGTGCTTTGCAGCACTGTTTCTGGTGCCTTCAGCGACGAACTGGATGTTGCCGGCAACGCGGAGAAGGGTGATCTCGGAGAGCATCGGCGCCAGCTTCTTCATCTTCTCGAAGAATTTCGTTGCCACTTCTGTCGGGATCGCGTTGGTTGCGTAGGTGCTGGTCTGGGTGAAGCCTGCACGCTCCTCTTCGGTCATCGGCTTGCCCTGCAGGTTCTTCAGCCACAGGTCGCGGTATTCATGGGAATTAAGATCAAACATGTTTTTCGTTTCCTTTCCGAAAATCTCAATTTTTTTATCAGGCTTTACGGTTCCCTCATCGAGAGCCTTCGCCTCTGCTTTGCGCTGCTGGATTTTCTCCAGCTCCGCTTTGCGCTCCAGGAGAGAGCGTTTTTCCTCGATGGCAGCATCTACCTCCGAGACGTCTTCCATTGATTCCACAGCCGCGTCCAGCTCCATGAGCCGTGCATCGACCTGCTCCATGGTCATTTCATCAGGTTTCATTTACAACCTCCATGTATTTTTTCTTGGCCTCTGCCAACTCCTCCGCCTTCTGCCTTGCGCTCTCCAGCGCCGATTTCGCTCTCTCCAGAGCGTCTTCTGCACTTCTGGCTGTGATGCTGGTCTGTTCATAGGCCGGGAAAGTGACAGCGGATACCTCATACACGCGGGAGATCCCTTTGATGATCCTCGTCGGTTTATCAGAATCCAGATCCTGCCACTCGTCTCTATCCACGGTGAACATGAAGGACATTCCGGAAATGTCTCCCCGCTCGACCGATGAATACAATGCTCTTGCATCCGCGTTGTTCTCCGTGTCCAGATCCACGCGGATGTCCATGCCTGCGCTGCCGATCATCAGCTGCATCGTGCTGTTTTCGTTGTTACGCCGTGACCGTGCAAGCGGGATCATGTCGATATTGTGATTGACCAGGAACTTGACGTCGCGCAGATCCGCAGCGTCCAGCGCTCCCGGTGCGATGCGCTCGAAGAAGAATCCGAGGTCCGTTGTCGCATCAAATACGATCGGCATCCCGGTCAGCATGTGGCCATGCTTCTCGTCGTTCTCCGCCCGCACATCAAATTCAAAACTTCTCAGCTCTTTTTCCATTTCAGTCTTCTCCTTCCTTCGGCTCGTCGTCCACTTTCGCGGCATCCAGCCGTCTTATCAGATCGTCGCCTCCGTCGATCGGCGCCATGTTGCAGGCCTCACGCCACTCGTTGATCGTCATGCCACCGTACTGCACGACCGTGGCGAACATCTGGATTTTCTTGTCCAGGCTGGCGAACTGCAGCCGGTTGCTTTCGAACATGATCCAGTTGTCGAAGCTCTTTTCCCTGGCTGTATAGCATTTGCTCGTCAGCTCTGTGGACAGGTCTGTCAGGAATGGCTCGATCCGCATTTCGTAGAATGTCTGCAGCTCTTCCGGCGTCAGGTTGCACATGATGATCTTGTCGTTGACGCCGAAATAGCGCTGCACATTCTCCCGGAATTCCTTCATCTGGGTGTATGTCGCTACAACAGGAGACATGTTGATCGGCGTGAATTCCTGCGTTGCATCCAGGGCAGCGATCCCGCCCTCATTCTCCAGCAGCATGTAGTCCTTCACAAATTCATCCTTGTTGCGCTTAATGTCTTCCGGTGAGAGCATCGCTTTCGTGCTCTTCAGAATGCCGCGGAGGTTTGCCGTTGCCTTCACCGCGTTTGCGATGCCCTGGTTCGTCGTGGCGATCAGTTCCAGGGTGCCGAGGATCGCGGAATTATCATCCCCGACGAAATTGCTTTCGCTGTAGTCCTTCCGGATCACAGCGAGATCTTCCCACGGGAGTGTTACCTTCTCCCCGGTCTGGAAACTGAACTGGATGAACAGATTCCCTCCGTATTCCATCGCCTCGAATGCCGTATATACGACCGGCATAAATGCTTTCGGCTTTCCCCGCTCATCTCTGTCGATGTAGATGAACACATTATTCCGGAGCTCGTACAGCGTGCGGACCTTGTAAAGAAATTCCTTGCCGTTCATGTAGATGTTCGGCCGGTCATTCAGCAGCACCTCTATCCGCTTATCGCTGCTCCTGGCGTTTGCCTTGCTGGTGAATTCTGCCAGCGGCCGGATGCATGACCTGACCACCTCCGACCGATAGGCCTCCGTCCCGAAGGCCCGGAAGGTCGATCTGTACTCTCCGATTTCCTTCCACCTGGAAAGAGTTGCCATGATTTTATTTTTCAGCCTGCCAAAAAAGCCCATTTTATCACCTCACATAGGGAAGATATTCGTCTTGATGCCTGACGTAGCCTACCCATGCATTCAGCAGGCTCACCATTCCGTCAATACGCCTGTTTGACTGGATCTTTACCGGCTGAATCGTCTCGATCCCGTCTTTGTTCAGCGCTTTGACTGCCGTATTTGCGAGGCACCACCGCAAAATCGGATTGTTGTTGTAGATCACTTTTCCCTCTGTCAGAGCTGCACCCAGCTGCTTCATCGGCTGCGACCAGGTGAAAGGTCCCTGGGCGATCTTTTCCATCTCGAAACCGTAATTCTGCATTTCCGGCACCCAGTATCCGGAGAGCGCCCGGTCGTAACAGATCCACAGCGGCCGGATATCATGCAGCTCCACCATGTCCGTAAACCATTTTGTCACGTTGGAATAATCCACAGCCGCGCCCTCGTTGAACTGGATCCAGCCCTGCTGATTCCAGAGCTTATATGGTGCCTCTTTGCTCTGGGTGTTCTCCAGATCGTCGATCCGCTTCTGCGGGAGGAAGTATTTCTGCAGGACATACACGTTTTCGTCTGCCGGCTTCCGGATCAGCAGCGTCGC
>JAEEGL012461531.1_pt1 | contig 22796 bp, 19 predicted proteins | sample 9134231 | NCBI WGS metagenome assembly JAEEGL01 (sample SAMN16246548, study PRJNA631951) | gut metagenome | biome: gut microbiome; feature: rumen; material: fiber-attached | host: Bos | place: Iran: Karaj | collected 2018-10 | reverse complement strand
TTTGCCCGTCATCGTCCGCAGCACAACACCGTGTGGCTCGACGATATGTATATGGGAATTCCGACGATTGCCTATGCCGGCATATACTTCGACGATCTCAAATACTTCGATGAGGCCGCCACGATGTATAAGAACTTCGTGAAGCGTATGTGGGTTCCCGACAAGCAGATTTATCGTCACGGCTATGTGGAAGGTCTAGCCCAACAACCTACTTACCACTGGGCACGTGCCAACGGATGGGCTTTGCTGACCACAGTGGAAATCCTAGACATGCTGCCTGAGAACCATCCCGACCGCGAGTTCATCCTGAATCAGTTGCGCGCTCACGTGGCCGGTCTCTGTGCCCTGCAGTCGAGCGAAGGCTTTTGGCATCAGCTCCTCGACCGTAACGACAGCTACTTGGAGACCTCAGCAACCGCCATCTACTGCTATGCCATCGCCCACGCCATTCGCAAGGGGTGGATAGAAGGCATCACCTACGGCGGCGTAGCACAGCTGGCCTGGCACGCTATCAATACGAAGATAACAGAGGACGGCAAGGTCGCCGGCACCTGCGTGGGTACAGGCATGGCTTTCGACCCTGCGTTCTATTATTACCGTCCCGTCAGCACCGCTGCGGCCCACGGCTATGGCCCTGTCATCTGGGCTGCAGCCGAGATGATCAACTTGCTCTGTGAATGGTATCCCCGCACCAATGACAGCGGTCTCCACTATTATGAGCAGGAACAGACAAACCCAGCCCCTCTGTTCTACCTCACCGAGGACGGCAAGGGTGAAGCCGTCAAATAACCCATAAGCCCCAAGCCCCAATAATTCATGATTGACAGGCAGACAGTAGATAGGATTCTGGACGCGGCGAACATCGTGGATGTCGTCTCGGACTTTGTGACCCTGAAGCGCGCAGGAGCGAACTTGAAGGGCTTATGTCCTTTCCACGATGACCGTACGCCCTCGTTCATGGTGTCACCGTCGAAGAATATCTGCAAGTGCTTCGCCTGCGGCAAGGGCGGTACACCCGTGCACTTCATTATGGAGCACGAGCAGCTGACCTATCCCGATGCGCTACGCTATCTGGCTAAGAAATATCACATCGAAATCAAGGAACGCGAACAAACCGACGAAGAGAAGGCCGAGCAAAGCGAGCGCGAGAGCATGTTCGTGGTCAATGAATGGGCAAACGAATGGTTCCAGGAACAGATGAACGACACGGTTGATGGGCGTGCCATCGGCCTGGCCTATTTCCGCCAGCGCGGTTTCCGCGATGACCTCATCAAGAAATTCCAATTGGGCTATTGTCCTGACAAATATGATGCGCAGTGGCAAGCAGGTAAGGCCGCGGGTTATAATGAGGAATACCTGCTGAAGACGGGCCTTTGCATCCGCAATGAGGTCGGCAAGACCTACGACCGTTTCCGCAACCGAGTCATTTTCCCGATTCACACCATCTCCGGCAAGGTCGTCGGCTTCGGCGGACGCGTCTTAGACAGCCGCACAAAAGGTGTGCAGGTGAAGTACCAAAACTCGCCCGAGAGTGCCATCTATTCCAAGAAGCGCGAGCTTTATGGTTTATTCTTTGCCAAGCAAGCCATTGTTAAGCAAGACCTCTGCTATCTTGTAGAAGGCTACACCGACGTGATGGCTATGCACCAGCAAGGCGTGGAGAATGTGGTGGCCAGCAGCGGAACGGCGCTGACACACGAACAAATCCGCCTGATTCATCGTTTCACAGAGAATATCACGGTCATCTACGACGGTGATGCCGCCGGCATCAAAGCCTCGCAACGAGGTATCGACATGCTGCTGGCAGAAGGAATGACCGTACGGCTGCTCCTGCTGCCCGATGGCGATGACCCGGACAGCTTTGCCCGTAAACACACAGCCACCGAGTATCAGGAATACCTGGCCGAGCATCAGGTAGATTTCATCCGCTTCAAGACAGACCTGCTTTTGAACGAGGCACAAGGCGACCCCATCAAGTTGTCGCGTCTGGTCAACAATATCGTGGACAGCTTAGCCGTTATCCCCGATGAAATCACGCGTACGTTCTATATCAAAGAAACATCCCAGATGCTCGCCATTGAGGAGCGCATCATCACTTCGGCTGTCGCCAAAGTGCGCAAACGCCTCAGAGAGGAACGCCAGAAGGAACGGGAGCGCGAACACAATGCTGATGACACGTCCGCACAGACACCACAAGAAACAGTACCTGCAGATGATCCTCAGGACACCGTTCCCCCACCCCCAATTGATATTGCACCCAAGCCCAGCCACTCGCACGAAGATGAGAAAATCGTAAATATCGAGCGCCTGCTTGTACAAGTGGTGGTGCGGCATGGTGAGAAAGTGATGTGCCAAGTGGAGGACGAAGAAACGGGTCAGGAACGGTCTCTGGAGGTAGTAGAATATGTATCCTATGCCTTGGCCAACGATGGTCTGCAGATGCGTAGCCCCCTGCACCGCCGTATCCTGGAGGAAGCGTTGCAGCATTATCAGGAAGAGGGATTCCGCTGCGACCGCTACTTCGAGAACCATCCCGACATGGAGATTGCCGATTTAGCCAATGATTTGGCGCATGAGCCGGAAGCGCTGAGTAAGATTCACGAGAAAGGCATCCCCGTCAGGCCGGAAGAAGAACGCCTGGTAGATTTAGTGCCACAGCTCATGACGGCGTACAAGTTAGCCATCGTGAGAGCACAACTGCGTTCCCTCATGCAACAGATTGGCGACCCCGAAATTAAAAAGGATCAGAAGCGCGCCGATGAGCTTATGCGCCAGTTCATGGAGCAACAAGCCATACAAAAAGAACTCAGTCACCAATGCGGTGACCGAGTTATCAATCTGTAATCCTTTACTAGATTGGTTCCTTGCCCTTGCGAGCCTCTCCGGGAGTAATGCCGAATTTCTTCTTGAAGATGGCAGAGAAATGGGAGACATTCTTGAAGCCGACATCGAAACAAGCGTCCGATACGCGACGCCCATGTTTCAGCAACTCGAAAGCTGCAAGCAAGCGACGATTGGTGAGCCAACGCTCCGGTGAGAGAGAGCTCATCCGTTTGAAATCCCGCTTGAAGGTGGAGAGACTTCGTCCAGAGGAAGCTGCAAATTCACTCATAGACATATCGCACCTGAAGTTCTTCTCCATGAAAGCCTGCAAGTTGATTTTCTGATGATGTTGATGATTGCTGGTGTCAGGCATACGATATGACCTAATTTGTGAATAATGTGTTGTTTGCAGGTGCATTATATCACCTTGCGCTGCAAAGATACGCGATTCAAATTGACTGCGGTTTGTTTTACGGGTCAAATTCACATCAAGTTATCTTTTTTATGCTATTAAATTGTCTATTAGGAACTTTTTAGAACATTTTCAGCAGAAAAGTTGGCGCACTAATATGCTTTTCATGAGTTTTTGTGTACTTTTGCCTCATCAACTCATGAAAAAAGAATCATTATGAAACGTTTTGCATTTAAAATGTTCCTCAAGCCAGGCTTCGAGGAAGAGTATGAACGTCGTCACGCAGCCCTGTGGCCAGAACTGAAAAAAGGCATCAAGGATGCCGGCGTCGGGAACTATAGTATTTACTGGGACCGAGACACCAACATTCTCTTCGGCTATCAGGAAATAGAAGGTGAGCAGAGCTCACAGGACATGGGTGCTGACGAAACGACAAAGCGCTGGTGGGACTACATGAAAGACCTCATGGAGACGAATCCAGACAACAGTCCTGTCACGATTCCTCTCCGTGAGGTCTTCCATTTGGACTAAAAGCCGTTATCGAACCGCCACCTTCCTTCCGTTCACGATGTAAATACCGCGTGGCAGACCGCTGACGGAAGTGGTTCCCTGACGGACGACCTGACCACTGATGGAATAGACGGCGTTCTGAGCCTCGGAACGTGTCTCATCAGCCAGATCACTAATGCCAACAGGATAACCATTGTCGTTGGTCTGGCCATAGACATTGGTCTGGTAGAAGTGTACGCGGTAGGGCCACTGCTCTGTCTGCCCTTCTTCATCCCAAGATACCCAATCACGTGTCCAATAGGCTGTAGGCGCGCCGCTGACCACCAGCCATAAATTGGAGCAATCATCAGGACATTCGAAGGAGACAACACGGTTGGCGTCACTCGTGGTGGCGCTGGCGACATCGCCATAGACTCGTGTACCATCTTGCTGCAAGGCCACAAAGCCTATGCGCCATCCTGCACGTGACTTATTGTAATTAGTATAGCCATCAGCGCCTGCCTTTCCTTCGAAATCGGCGTAAACGGTCTTGGCATTTGCGGGAACATTCAGGCGAATGGCATTGTTACCCCAGTTCTCGATACAGTTGTCTGCTGTGGGCCACCAATAGCCATCGGCGTCCTTTGTCAAAGCCGTCTGATTGCGCTTGTTGATGGTGTTTGCCCCACGTTTGCACAACTGATCCATGTCGAAGGTGGTCATGCGAGCACCATACTCCCACATCTCCGTGCCGAGCAGCTCCAACTTTTTGGCGGTTGTTCCTGTCATGGTCAAACGCATATAGGCTTGCAGCGGATCTTCAGGACTGCGCGACTTGTTCCATAGCTTTCCCAAGAAGTCCATGCCATGGCGATGACACATATAATCCTGGATGAAGTAGTTGTTATAGCGCAGGTGTACGCTCAGCGGATGACGGTGCAGACCATTGAGGGTTTGGGTGAGCCATTCGTTGTCGAACTGCATATCCGGGTAGAACTTGTAGGCTTGCCATTGTGCACACATCTCCCAGAAGACATTATAAGAGGAGGTACCCCAATTGTACATCCAACCGTTCATGTCGCCGTTGTCGCAGTGGACTTGGTACTGGAAGCAGTGGCCTATCTCATGAGCCATCGTCTGCCCGCCACGTGATTCAAAGGCCCATCGTGAGAGCGTCAGCAGTCCAATTTGATGGTCAATACCACTGCCGCTGGCTTCCCAATCCTCGGAGGAACGCAAGCGAATTATCATCTTGTAGCTATCAGTCTTTGAAGAGCCCTGGTTGATGGTAATGTATTTCAATGAGTCGGCATAGAATTCGAAGATCTGATCGACCGTTTCCAAAATGCCGTCAATGCTGGAAGGCTTGCTCTCGTAGCCCTTATCCCAGAAAAGAATCCAATGCTTCGACTGCGCACTGCGAGCATAAGCCCATTCACTTTCAGGATTGTTGAGAGCTGTGCCATTGCCGATGGTTGCCGGGGTCTGACTGTTCTCGTAGATTTTCTTGTCAACGGCTTTCACGCGGGTGTTCAGCGTGTTTCGTGCGTTCTGAAGTTGCGTGTCGGTCAGGCTGTAGTCAGTCGCAGTCTCTTCAGCCGTAGCGATGGCTGTCTCAAGTGCTGCCCATGCAGTGGCTTTGGAGGGAACATCGCGCCACCACTCTAACACTTTAGAGGCATAAGTGATAGCCTCACGCAGATTCGCATATAATTCATGGGAAGCCTCAGCCTGTGAGATAGCGGTTTTCATCTCACTAATGGAAGCCTGCAAAGCACTCTCGTCAAGAGGGTCGGCACTGACGACCTCACGTGCTGTAGTCAGGGTGGGATTGACAGCTTCACGTACAGAATTCTGTACGCCTGAAGATAGATATGCTTCTAATTGATTGATGAGTATTTGTAAATTCGAAGCCAAAGCCTGTGCATCGATGCCACCGGTGTAATAAAGCTGAAAATAATCAATACAGAACCAGTTTCCCGTAGGATTGTTGAGCCGTGCACCCAGCGTGACATCTTCGTTCTCATCCAACACGGCAAAATTCAACGTGTAGGCAGCATTGGTCGTGATAGGAGTCTCATAATCCCCGGCATAGACCACAGCCCCGGTCTGCGGATTGCCATTATTGGTGACACTATTGGCTTGCTTTTGCTGGATATGCAAGCCTCTTGCTGTGAGACGATATTTCCCTCGCGGCAGCGCCTTGAGGACTTGCTTGACATAAGCATCACTGATATGATTACCTATGGATGTCCACGTCTCCAAATAGGTATTGCTATGTTTTTTGGTAAAATACTTATTGGTTTGCGTTTTCAAATTAGATACTTGCCAACCGGTTGTACCCGATTCGAAATCATTATTGACCAACCACTTGGAGGTTATGTCCAATGGGCTGCTTTCCGAAGCATTGGCATAGGTATAGCTTTCGCTGACGGCGGTCAGGTCCTTATAACATTCCAGCAAGGTGGCGAAAACGCTCTCCTCGTCATCGTAGGCGGCCTGAGCTACATCAATGTGCTGTTTCAGGACATCGGCAGAAATGCCCGTTCCCTCTCCATAGAGCTTGTTGGCAGTTGATATTGCTGTCTTCAAGCGCGAGCGAACCAGTTTCAGAGCCTTGGCATCGTCCATGAGAATCTTCACATAATCCAATACAACCTTGGCGCTGTTCGACGAAGCTCCTGCGACAGATTTGAAACCGATCTGTATCTTACCCGTCTTCTGTCCGGAAAGGGTGAAAGTCTGTTCTTCTGTTGTCCAGACATTCTTATTGAACTGATTTAAAGAAGAGAGCACAGAGGTGCCGGAATTGGGAATCCATCCGACTATGCTCTGCCCTGCCGTCTGATTGCTGCCGTTCCACCAAGCGGTTTGAATGGTGTATGTTCCGGCAGGCAGGGTCACGGCCTGCGAATAAATGAGGCTGTTATCCCATCCTGTACTAAACGCCAAGCACCCGGCGGAACCGTCGTAGCCCTCAGCAGGGACTTTCCCATAAGTGTTGAATGTCTTATTAGTGCCAAAGGCATAAGTGCCCACTATGGTGTAGTCCAGTCCATGGTCTTTTGTCCATCCTTGAATGTCCAGAATCTCTTGCGCCACATTTCCCGTAGCAGCTTGACCATAATTGATATCTGTGTCGAAGCCCCAATTCTGGAGAAACAGATCACTGACATTGGTTTGAGCTTGCGTGGCTGTCAGGGGAAGAATAGCCAGCAGAAAGGCGAAGAAGCGATGTTGTGTGCGAAATGATTTCACGTTCATATAGGATTAATCAAGTATGTATTTGAAAACGAAGGGTAGAGGCATCAAAGTCAATGGCTGGCCCTGAGAAGAAGCGGGATAAGGCTCCGCTCTCTGCCAAGACGTGCGGTGTTCCTATTTCCAGAGAAGTCTTATCCAAAAGCCATAGCAGGTCGGCCGTTTGCAAGGCCATTTCTATGTCGTGGGTAGAGAGAAAGACCGTTTTCTGCATCTCATGAGCCAGCTGACGCAGCAAAATCAACATCTCAGCTTTTGAGGGGAAATCGAGGAAGGCTGTGGGTTCGTCCAGGAAGATGATGGGTGTCTGTTGAGCCAGCACCTTAGCGATCATCGTTTTCTGACGTTCTCCATCAGAAAGCGACTGCACACGCCGACGATGCAACGCCTCTATGCCGACGAGGCTGATGGATTCCTCCACTGCAGCACGGTCTTCTGCCTGTAAGGCTCCCCAGAAGCCCGTATAAGGACTGCGGCCCATAGCCACCAGTTCTCCCACGGTCATGTCTCCCACATTAGGCCGCTCAGTCAAAACGACACCTATGCGTTGGGCTATCTCTTTGGGGGTAAAGTTCTCTAAAGGCAGACCGTCCAACAACATCTCTCCCTCCAACGCTGGCTGGAAATTTGCCAGTGTACGCAGCAGCGTGCTCTTACCGGCACCATTGGGGCCAAGCAGGCAGGTAAGGCAACCAACTTCCAGTTGTGCAGAAATATGTTGAGCTACCACGTGCGTTTGACGACGCCCATGGTAGCCTGTAGAGAGATCTTTCAGTTCGTAGGTCATCTGATGGTTTTATTCAATCTTACGGCAGTAGTTGATGCCAAGGCGGTCATAGAGACGGAGCATCCGAGGCAAGCGGGTCTTGAAATCCTCGAAATCCTTCTGATCGGAACGACACCACTGGACTTCACTGATCGCATCCAGACGCGGTAACAGCATATAGAAAACATGCTGCGGAAAACCGACATACTCCGTCCATAAATTCACCTGTGGGCCGAGAATATACTGCTGTTCCTCCTCACTAAGGTCTTCAGGGAGCAATGGCTCGAACGAATAGACCTTTGAGGTGGGCAGGTAACCACCGATAGCTTCCGGTTGCTGGCGCTGGTCCTTCAGCTGATAATAGTCGATATAGCAATAGGAGTTGGGAGCCATGATGACGCGATGATGCTGTTTTGCAGCCTCAATACCGCCTTTGATGCCACGCCACGACATCACAATACCGCCATCTGTCAAGCCACCTTCGAGCACCTCATCCCAACCTATCATGTCGCGACCGCGTTCACGCAGGAAAGCTTCCATCTCATGGTTAATCCATGTCTGCAGTTGGTTCTCGATACTATGCTGGTCGTCTTCCTTCAAACCGAGTTCCACGGCCTTGGCCTGACACTTCGGACAATTCTTCCAGCGGTTTTTAGGACACTCATCGCCACCAATATGGATGTATTTCGATGGGAACACATCGCAGAGCTCACCAACCACGGTCTTGAGGAACGTCATCGTTTCAGGATTACCGGCACAGAGCACTTCGTGGCTCACGCCCCAATGATCCCACACGGGGTAAGGACCTCCCGTGCAGCCGAGATTCGGGAACACATGCAGAGCTCCCATCATGTGACCTGGCATGTCAATTTCCGGGATGATATTGATATAGCGTTCTGCGGCATAATTGACAATCTCACGGCACTGCTCCTGAGTATAGTAGCCGCCATAGCGTTGACCATCATAGACACCTGTGTTGTGACCAATGACAGTCTGCTCGCGCACGCTTCCCTTCTTAGCCAACTCCGGCAACGCTTTCACTTCAAAGCGCCAGCCCTGGTCCTCGGTCAAGTGCCAGTGCAGCTGATTGCAGCCGTGCAGCGCCATCACATCGATATAACGTTTGATAACATCCAACTTAAAATAATGACGGGCGCAATCGAGCATAGCACCCCGATAGCTGAAGCGCGGCTCATCTTGAATCTGAGCGTATGGAAATTCCAGGCTGATAAAAGACTGACCCTTGTTCACAATCGGCAATGCTTTCCGCAGTGTTTGGGCTGCACGGAAAAGGCCAACGGATTGGCGTGCCTGCAACGCAATACCACTTTTGTCAATGCTGATGGTATAAGCCTCCATTTGTTGGGCTGTCGGTTCAGCGTCCTTCTTGGCTTTCTTACCTTTCTTATCGGCAACAAGGGTGAGGCGAATAGCTGCTTTCTTATCAGCAGGTGTCATCTGCAGCTGAATGCCTGTCAGTTCCTCAATCCATCCGCGCAGGAACTGTGCATTACGAGCCTGCTCCGGGTCACTGGCCTCGTAGGCTATGCCCATGCCAGCCCGCAATGTAAACAATTGGGTCGAATCCGTTTGCACACTCTTGGGCAAAGGGATGATACGGTAGTCGGCACGCTCGGCCATAGCATAAACTGTTGCAAGAGCCAACAGTACACTGAACAGAATCTTTTTCATGAGAATGTTATGGTATTGGTTGATATACTTTTCATTTGCGCTGCAAAGACAGTCATTCTTTAGGAAAAGGAGGCTGTGCCTTGAATGGACAGACACAGCCTCCTTGATAAGAGATGATAGACCAAAGGTCAATTACGACGGGTTGCCGAGTAGTTGATCTTCAGTGCCCATGACTTACGCAGGACTTCCTTGATATCGGTGATGATACCCATCTGGGTATGCTGGTCGATCTTCATGGACATCACCTGCGAAGCGGGGTCAGACATCGTTGTACGCTCCTGAGCCACAAAGTCCATCACTTCGCGGGGCTCTGCATAGCGGTCGTTCAGCTGAATACGCGTTCCGCTACCCATCTGAGCACGCAACTGGTCTGTGGGCGGGCCTACATAGATAAATGATACGCACGACTTCTTTTCCAGTTTCTCGAGTTCCGTACCAGAGGGAACCGTGAACTTCACCTTGAGCGTCACTTCACGCATGGTAGTAACGATCATGAAGAAGAACAGAATGGTGAAAATCAAGTCGGGGAGAGATGAGGTGTTCATCTCAGGCATTTCGCGTCCTTGTTTCTTAGCCATAATTAGTTTCCTCCATAGTTTTTAGGTTCGGCCTCAGAAATCTTCTGGGGATAGTAAGTGCGGATCGCCACTTGCTCATCCTCGCTGAGGCGGGCATAGGGACGGCCGAACTTGGCAATCGCGAGGTCATCGCGAAGCTCGTTGTATGCAGCCACCAGCTCGTTCTGTACTTGGAAATAGATATTGTAGGGCGTACCACGGTCGGTCTGCACGGAGATGACATGCTTGTCGGTGACATAGCAGGTTCCGAGCAGGTCGATTTGCTTGGCATGGAGCTCTGGCAACTTCGGATTGTTGTTCTTGTTCTGGATGAACTCCTTGGCGCGGGCACGGAGCTGAGCGATATCGATGAAGTCATGGTTGACCATCAGATAGCCGGCAGCGTTCAGGCGCACATTGAGCACATTGCGTTCCTTCACATCAATCTGAGCATCCTCCTGGTCCTTCTCAGGCGGCTGGGGCAGGCGACGTGCCAAACCCATATCGGTGTCCATAGAAGTGGTCACCAGGAAGAAGATGAGCAGAATGAAAGAGATGTCCGCAGTTGAACTCGAGTTCAAGCCAGGCACTTTCTTTTTCTTTCTAGCCATAGTTTTATTTATGGTTTAAAGATTAAACTTTTTATGCCTTCGGCGTAGCGCTCTTGGTGAGATAGCCACTCATGCTGACAACCACTGCAGCAATAGCAATGACAGACAGGATGTAGATGGCCCACAGCCACATGTCAACGACAGTGACCATGCCTGCAGAGGTGGTAACACCTGAGACAGTCGTGTAGGCTTCCTCGCCCAGACCTGCAATCAGACCAATCACGAGGGATACGATGACTGTGCCCCAAGTGCACAACGTCACTTTTCCACTGGGGATACCCGTGGGGTTGGGTCCCGTATTTCCGGAATTGATGGTTGCTCCACGTACAAGGCTCCAGATGGTAAGACCGGCTGTAACGATGAACAGCAGGTACATCAGAATAAGTACGAGATCCGTCAGTGCCGGAGAGACATGCACGCCGTCAAAATCCATGTTGCTGTAATCCACCAAGAAGAACAAGGCGAAGCACAGAACACCGATTCCGATGCAAGCGTACAGTGCAATATTTGACAACTTTTCGAGTTTCATAGTCTAATTTTACGTTTTAACGATTTACTTCTTGCACTTCGGAGACTTCACACACATATCAAGCAGGCTCATAGCAGCCTCTTCCATGTTGTTGTTCAGAGCCTCTACGCGGCTGAGGACGTAGTTGTAGAACACCTGCAGAATCAGTGCAACCACGATACCGAAGATAGTTGTGATAAGGGCGACCTTCATACCACCGGCAACGACGGTCGGGCTGATATCACCTGCGCGCTCGATATCATCGAAAGCCTGCACCATACCAATCACCGTACCAAGGAAGCCGAGTGAAGGAGCCATGGCGATGAACAGGGTAATCCATGAGCAGTTCTCCTCAAGATAAGCACCCTGAACTTCAGCTTCGATATTGATGCTGCGCTCGATGGTAGCGATATCGTTCTGGTCATTGCTGTTGAGGTTTACCATAGCCTTCTTGGAAATCTGAGCCACGGGGCCACGAGTACCAGCGCAGAAGTCAATAGCCTCCTGAATCTTGCCAGCCTCGACTTTCTCGCGAAGGCTTTCCATGAACTTACGAGTGTTCACCTGAGCGAGTGTCAGATAGATGACGCGCTCAATGCAGAATGCCAGACCGAGGACGAGAGCGATAGATACAAGGCTCATGAAGCCAGCATCACCCTCGATAAACTTTGTCTTCAACGTCTTGTGCAGACCCTGTTCCTCTTCAACGGGAGCTACAGCCTCCTCCACAGCGGGAGCTTCAGCCTCAACACTGTCAGCAGCCTCTTCAGCTACGGAATCAACCTGCTCGGCAACAGCAGCCTCATCAGCCACTTCGTCCTGAGCCACTACGGAAGGTGTCATGCCAAAGGTGAAGGCAGCCACCATTGCAACAATTGCAAAATACTTTTTCATTTTGTTTTTGGTTTAATGATGAATGAATTTGTTATATTTAATCTTGTTTTCGCGTAAATATCTCGATAATTCGGGACAAAAATATCCTTTTTTTTGCTTATCCTCATCATTTTCGAGGAAAAAGTTTACATGAAAGTGCTTTTTTCTTCGTTTTAAGGGGCAAAAAGGGCTAAGTTTGTGCTTTTGGGAAAGTGTTTAGTGCATTTCTGGTGGTGATTGCGGCCACTTCTTCGACTGTGCAGTCATAAATATCAGCCAACCTCGTCGCGACTTCGATGCAGAAGGCACTTTCGTTGCGTTTTCCGCGATAGGGAACGGGAGCTAAATAGGGAGAGTCTGTTTCCAGAACGATGCGGTCAAGCGGGACGACAGCCTTCAGCACTTCGGGCAGCGAGCTCTTCTTATAAGTGAGTACGCCGCCAATGCCCAACATGAAACCCTGAAAGCTGAGCAGTTCCTCGGCCTCATCTGCGGTACCACCGAAGCAATGAAAGACACCAGACAATTTACAATTTGACGATTTACAATTTGACAATTCTTCACTCTTCATGATGTTCACCATCTCACGGTGAGCGTTGCGGGTGTGTATCATAAGGGGAAGGTGATAGCGGTGGGCCCAACCGATTTGAATGGAGAAAGCCTCCTGCTGCTCCTCGTAGAGCGAGCGGTCCCAATAGTAATCCAATCCCACTTCGCCCACAGCGATGAAGGGATGCTCGGGGCAAGCCAATAGAGCCTCCATACGAGGCAACACCTCACGCCAACTATGCCCTAAATCCTCGGGATGCAAGCCAATCATCGGGTAGAGACGCCCCGGATGCTTACCCGCCAAAGCCAGCATTGGCGCCACGCTTGCAGCATTGATATTAGGCAGGAATATTTTAGCAATGTCAACAGCTTGTGCCCGTTGGAGCACAGCATCGATGTCATCTGAGAATTCAACACCGTAGAGATGGCTATGAGTGTCTATGAGCATTGGCTGTTGGCTTTTAGCTGTTGGCTATTTGCTTGAGTTAATGCTGTCTGCCGAAAAGGCCAAGGGCCAGAGCACGTAGAGGTTGCTTACGCTCAGCAGGGAGTTGGACAGCATCGAGGTGGGCAAAGGCGGCATCAAAAAAATGCTTGATCTTCTCCTCTGCCAGCTGGCGGATACCTATCTGATTGTACAAATCAGTGACAGCGGCTATCTTGGCGGAGTCATCAGAAGATGTCACGAGCCAGCGCTCAAGAGCCTCGCACTGTGCGTCGTTGGCCAATCGGAAGGCATTGATGAGCATATAAGTTTTCTTGCCTTCGAGAATGTCGCCGCCTATCTTCTTGCCGAAAGTCTTCGGGTCGCCATAGACATCGAGCAAATCATCTTGCAGCTGGAAGCCCAGTCCCAAGCTCTCACCAAAGGCATAGAGGTGCTCCTGGTCGGTTGCCGATGCGCCGGCCTGCATAGCTCCCATCTTGACCGCACAAGCTAATAGCACCGATGTCTTCAGACGAATCATTTCAATATACTCCTCCTCGCGAACATCCATGCGTTGTTCAAATTCCATGTCATACTGCTGTCCCTCGCCGATCTCCAACGCAGTCTCGGTGAAAAGGTCGAGAACTGCCTTCAGGTGCTCTGCCCTCGCCTGCCCCATCAGCTGATAAGCCAGTACGAGCATCGCGTCGCCTGAGAGGATAGCTGTATTCTCATTCCACACCTTATGAACCGTTGGTTTGCCGCGTCGCATATCAGCCCTATCCATCACATCGTCGTGAAGAAGCGTGTAGTTATGGTACATCTCCAGCCCCAGTGCTGTGGGGAGGATCGTTTCCACATCATCGCGATAGAGCTCATAGGCCATGAGCATCAGTACAGGGCGAATGCGCTTACCGCCCAAGGATAGTTCATATTTCACAGGAGCGTACAAGCCTTCGGGCTTACGGTCGAAAGGGAGTGCTGCCAAACCTTGGTTTACAACGGCAAGCATCTCTTGGGCTGTTTTCATAGGTCTCAATCTTTTTTGATGAAAAGAGGCTGCACTTCATGGCGCAGCCTCCTTATTCTTGTCGATAATCTATTACCTTATATATATAATAAGGTGTATTTTTCGTCTTCTGCTTACTGCAAGCGGAACATGACAGGCAAGTTAAAGCGTGAGCGCACAGGCTTGTTGTTCTGGCGTGCGGGCTTCCACTTCGGCATTTCCTTGACCACGCGCTCTGCTTCCTTACCCAGTGAGGGATCCGGTGCACGAAGCACTTTCACATCCACGATTGAACCGTCCTTGTTCACGACGAACTGCACCATCACACGACCTTGAATACCTTGTTCCTGAGCAATGGCAGGATATTTGATGTGCTTGGAAAGCCACTCGAAGCAAGCAGCGTCGCCGCCTGGGAACATAGCGTTCTCTTCTACAACTTCGAAGATGCGGTCATCATCACCTTCCTCACGTACAGGACCTACAGGAGCAGCCACAACAGCCGTGGGAGCACCATCACCTGTGACGGTGGAGATAGCCTGATTCACTTCCTCAGAGGTCTGCACCTCTTCCTCTGCCAGCTCCGTCTCATCGTCCACGATGTTCAGGATTTCTGCCACCTTGGGGGCTGCGGCAGGGGGAGGAGCCATCTGCTCCTTCTGAGTGGTGATAGGAATCATATCCTCCTCGAAGGCACTCTCATAGATGGGTTCCAACTCATCATACTTAATCTCGCGGGTCGTGTACTCGAAAGCCACGAACAGAACTGCCAACACCAGCACATAACCGAGCAAAAGGCTTGTGCCGCGCTGTCCGCGCAGTTCATCAGTCATTGATTTGATTTCTTCCATAAGGATATTTAGCGTTTTTATCTATTTGCGAAGTCAAAAGAGCACACTTTTGCGTGTCAATCGCCACAAAAGTATGACTTTTTTTCGATACATGAATTCCTTTGAGGCTTTTTTTTTCATTTCTTGGCCCTTTTTTATGAAAAAAGTACGTTTCAGCACCTCAAAACGGCCTTTCTATTCGTTATATTAACGAAATAATGCCTACCTTTGTGCGCGAAAACGACTTATGCGACAAAAAAAATTCTTTCTTACGCTTCTGTTGACCGTCGGAGTGAGTTCCATGGCGTCTGCCCAGACAGAGAGCACATCGGTTTTCAACTTCCTGAGCCTGCCCAGTTCGGCTCACGCTATGGCGTTGGGCGGTGCCAATGTATCGTTGCCCGACGATGATGCCTCGCTGCTCTTCCAGAACCCTGCGCTGATGTCCAACGTTAGCGACAAATCCATCAACTTCAGTTTCCTGTCTTACATGCAGGGCTGCAAGGTCGGCAACGCCTCATGGGTAAAATCCCATCGCGAGCGCGGCACATGGGGTGTAGGCGCACAGTTTGTAAGCTACGGTTCTATGCGCGAAATGTCGGCTGAGGGTGTGGAGCTCGGCGAGTTCTCTGCTCTCGACATGGCCATCAGCGGAGGCTACTCCTACGCGCTGACCGAGAATATCACCGGCGGTGCCGTCGGTAAGTTCATCTATTCTAAGTATGGAAGCTACTCCTCTGTAGCCGTGGCTGTTGACCTCGGTTTCAACTATTGGAACGACGATGAGAACTTCTTCGCTTCGCTCGTGGCCGCCAACTGGGGCGGACAAATCAAGCCCTTCGGCGACAAGCGCGAGCGATTGCCGATGGACTTGCGCTTAGGCCTTACCAAGCAGTTGGAGAATGCGCCCATCCGCTTCTCCATCACCTTCGTAGATCTGCTTCGCTGGAAATCATCGGATTACTACAGCACATCGGGCGAATTATCCAATGGTCGCATCTTCACGAATCACATCGTCTTAGGTATAGATATTATGCCTATGGACGTTTTCTACATCTCCGCCGGCTACAGCTTCCGCAGAGCCTTCGAACTCAAGGCTGCAGGCGCTGCCCACGGCGCAGGTCTTACCTGCGGTGCCGGCTTCCAGCTCAAGCGCTTCAGCGTAGGAGTGGCCTATGCCAAATATCATGTTTCCATGCCGGCCCTCATGCTGACGGCACAGTACCATCTGTGAAATTGAAAATTGAAACATTGAAAGATTGAGAAATTGAAACATTGAAAGATTGAGAAATTGAAAATTGAAACAATATAATGAACCAGAAGACTAAAATCACCATTGCCATCGACGGCCATAGCTCGTGCGGCAAGAGCACGATGGCCAAAGACTTGGCCCGCGAGATTGGCTATATCTATATCGATAGCGGTGCGATGTACCGCTGCTGCACGCTGTTCTGCATCGAGCAGGGGCTCGTCAAGGCTGACGGCACGCCCGATGCCGAGGCGCTGGAACGCCGGATGTCGGAAATCCATGTCTCCTTCCGCCTGAACCCTGAGACAGGGCGGCCAGACACCTACCTGAACGGTGAGAATGTAGAGGCCCGTATCCGTACGATGGAGGTGTCGGGACTCGTCAGCCCCGTGGCTGCCCTACCCTTTGTGCGCGCTGCCATGACGGCTCAGCAACAGGCGATGGGTCAGGAAGGCGGCATCGTGATGGACGGTCGCGATATCGGCACCGCCGTGTTCCCCCATGCCGAGATGAAAATCTTCGTGACCGCCTCCGACGAGATTCGTGCTCAGCGACGCTACGACGAGCTCGTCGCAAAAGGCGAACATCCCGACTTCGAGGCTGTGCTGCAGAACCTGCGCGAACGCGACCGCATCGATTCCACCCGCGCTGTAGCTCCCCTGCGCAAGGCAGATGACGCCCTCGTGCTGGATAACAGCCACCTGACCATTGAGGAGCAGAAACAATGGTTGTTGGATATATTTAAGGAGAAGACCCTCTCCCCTGCCCCTCCCTTGTAGGGCGGGGAGTAATTACCTGACAAGATTTATTTTATTTAAAAGTCAATGAACGGCAAGGAGCAAGTAGCATCAGTGACCACTCCCCTCCCTACAAGGGAGGGGCAGGGAGGTGGGTCTATCGAAATAGACTCCAAGTCCGGCTTTTGCTTCGGCGTGACACGCGCCATCGGAAAGGCAGAGGAGGAGTTGCAGCAGGGATGCACGCTGTACTGCCTCGGCGATATCGTGCACAACGGTCGCGAGGTGGAACGCCTGCGCGAGCAGGGGCTGACTACCATCGACCATGAGCAGTTTGCCCAGTTGCGCGACGCCCACGTGCTCTTGCGTGCTCACGGCGAGCCTCCTGCCACTTACGCCTTGGCCGAGCAGAACCAGATTCACCTGATCGATGCCACCTGCCCCGTGGTGTTGCACCTGCAGGAACGTATCAAACGGGAATATATAGCCGATGCGGAGCACCGCAAGCAGATTGTCATCTTCGGCAAGCGCGGCCACGCCGAGGTGCTCGGCCTCGTGGGCCAGACCGAAGGCACGGCCATTGTCATCGAGACACCCGAGGAGGCTGCCCAGCTCGACTTCACCCGCGACATCGCTCTCTACTCTCAAACCACCAAATCCCTGGAGGGTTTCCGGCAAGTAGTGGAGTACATTCAGGCACACATAGCCCACACCGCCACCTTCACCTATTCCGACACCATCTGCCGACAGGTGGCCAACCGCATCCCCCACATCCGCGACTTTGCCCGCAGCCACGACATTATCCTCTTCGTCTGCGGCCGCAAGAGCAGTAACGGACGGGCGCTCTTCCAAGAATGTGCACGCGCGAACGCGCAATCCTTTATGATAGACAGTCCCGCAGAAATCGATACGCTTCAACCCCTCAAGGATGCAATGGGGCAAAACAAGCAGCTCTCCATCGGCATCTGCGGCGCCACCTCCACTCCCAAATGGCTGATGGAACAATGCAAGCAGCGCATCGCCGACACGATGACATAAAGACATGAGAATCATTAAGAAACTGGACATATTCATCTTGAAGCAGTTCTCGCTGTTGTTCGCGGGAACGTTCTTCATCTGCCTCTTCATCTTCATGATGCAGTTCTTGTGGCGCTATGTCGAGGATCTGATTGGCAAGGGCCTCACGTTCTGGGTGTTGGCGAAGTTCTTCTTCTACGCAGCCATGACCCTTGTGCCCATCTCCATTCCGTTGGCATTGCTGCTGGCAGCGCTCATCACCTTCGGCAATATGGGCGAGCGACTGGAGCTGCTCGCCATGAAAGCCGCCGGCATCCCACTGGTGCGCATCCTCCATCCGGTGTTCTTGTTCTCAGTTGTCGTCTCCTTTGCATCTTTCTACTTCCAGGATGTGATAGCCCCCCAGTCCAGCAAACAGCTGGCGGCACTCCTCTACTCTATGCGCCAAAAGTCGCCCGAACTGGAGATTCCCGAAGGGGTATTCTACAATGAGATACCGGATTACAACCTCTTCGTGGAGCACAAAGATGTGGAGACTGGTATGCTCTACGGCATCATGATATACACCCAGGGCACCAACTTCGATGACACGCAAGTCGTCATCGCCGACTCCGGGCGCCTGCAAACCACGGCCGACCAGATGCACCTAAAGCTCACCCTCTACGACGGGCAGCGCTTCCGCAATATGCAGAACACGGGTAGCGCCCTCGACCAGAGCACCGTGCCTTATCTGCGTGAGACCTTCAAGAAAGAGGTGGATCTGATTGCCTTCGACAACAACTTCAGCGTCATCGATGCCGATTTCTTCAACGACAATGCCCAGACCAAAGGTCTGGATGCCCTCTCCCATGGCATCGACAGCATCAGTCAGTTCCTCGATTCTCTCGGCAGGACACAGTACGACCAATACCGCTACACCTTCCTCTCCTCCACCCGTCTGGAGGGTCGCCCCGACTCCGCAGAACTGGCCCACAGAGCCATGGAGCAGCCGCAGGACTTCGACACGCTTTATGCCTCCATGACCGACCATGAGCGCAGCCGCGCGATGCGCGTTGCCCTAGAGCGCGTGCGCAGCGGCGAGGTGCAGACGGAGATGATGAGCGACTATAGCTACAACCAGAACCGCACGCTACGCGTGCATAAGCTGGAACGCCACAAGAAGTTCACCCTCTCGCTGGCCTGTCTGGTCTTCTTCTTCATCGGCGCACCGCTCGGAGCCATCATCCGCAAGGGAGGCTTGGGTGTTCCGGTGGTTATCTCCGTGATTTTCTTCATCTTCTATTACATGGTGAACATCTCCGGTGAGAAGTTGTCGAAGAGCGGCGAGTGGGACGTGGCCTTCGGACTCTGGCTGAGCACCATGGTGCTGGCGCCCATCGGAGCCTGGCTCACCTGGAAGTCGAATCAGGACTCCGCCGTCTTCAACGTCGAGGGTTACCGCCGTTTCTTCCGTCGTCTCTTCGGCCTGCGTGTGAACCGTTCCATCAATCGCAAGGAGGTGATTATGAACGAGGTGGACGCCGAGAAGATGATACCCGCCTTGGATACCTTCTGCCAGGATTGTGCCAACTACGTGGAGACCCGCCACCTGTGGCGGATGCCCAACTACTTCCGCATCTTCTTCCGCTATGAATCCGACAGCGTCGTCATCGGCTTAGACGAGCGCTTGGAAGAGATGGTGGAAGAGCTCTCCAACAGCCGCGATAACCGCATCATTGGTGCCCTCAACGAGATTCCTATCCTGGAGCCCGATGCCCACACGCGCCCCTTCCGCAATGCGAAACTCAACAACCTCATGGGTGTGCTGTTCCCCGTCGGCATCGTGCTGTGGATACGTATCTGGCGCTACCGCCTCCGCCTCTGGCGCGATATGGAACAGCTGCAGAAGCAATGCCGCTATATCATTGAGAGACTGAAGAAAAATTAGGGCATTGATACGCTGCTGACGCAGTTTTCTATGGTACAGCCTGCGGCTGGAAATCCTACAAAATCGATACAAAATCTAACATAATAAATTGTAAAATCGTAAATCGTCAAATTGTCCAATATATACAATGGATCAGAATACAAAGAATACTACATTGCTCGCCTCCATCCCGGAAGCTCTGGAAGACTTCAAGGAGGGTAAGTTCGTGATTGTCGTCGATGACGAGGACCGTGAGAACGAAGGCGATTTCATCATCGCCGCCGAGAAGATCACGCCCGAGAAGGTCAACTTCATGCTGCGCGAGGGACGTGGCGTGCTCTGCGCCCCCATCACCATCAGCCGTGCCGAACAACTTGAGTTGCCACATCAGGTTCAGGACAACACCTCCATGCTGGGCACGCCTTTCACCGTAACGGTGGATAAGCTCGAAGGGTGCACCACGGGCGTGAGCGCCTCCGACCGCGCAGCCACCATCCGTCATTTAGCCAGCCCCGAGGCCAAGGCTGCCGACTTCGGGCGCCCCGGGCACATCAATCCGCTCTATGCACAAGACCGTGGTGTGCTGCGCCGTGCCGGACACACCGAGGCTGCCGTGGATTTGGCGCGCCTCAGCGGACTGCAACCTGCCGCCGCCCTTATCGAGATCCTGAATCCCGACGGCACGATGGCACGTATGCCTCAGCTGCAGGAGGTAGCAGCCAAGCACGGCATCAAGATTATCACCATCCGCGACCTCATCGCCTACCGCTTGGAACGCGAGCAGATGGTGGAGGCCGCTCCCGAGGTGGATCTGCCCACAGCCTACGGCCATTTCCGCGACATCACCTTCCGCCAGCTCTCCAATGGTCTCGAGCACGTGGCGCTGATCAAAGGCTCATGGCAGCCCGATGAACCCATCCTTGTGCGCGTACACTCCAGCTGCGCCACGGGCGACATCTTCGGCAGCCAGCGCTGCGACTGCGGCGAGCAGCTCCACCGCGCCATGCAAATGATTGACCGCGAGGGCAAAGGCATACTTCTCTACATGAATCAGGAGGGTCGCGGCATCGGCCTCTTCAATAAGATGAAAGCCTATAAGCTGCAGGAGCAGGGCGACGACACCGTGGAGGCCAACGTCCACCTCGGCTTCCGCCCCGACGAGCGCGACTATGGCGTGGGCGCCCAGATTCTGCGCCAGCTCGGCGTGCATAAGATACGCCTCCTGACCAACAATCCCGTCAAGCGCGTGGGCCTCGAAGCCTATGGACTCGAAATCGTGGAGAACGTCCCCATCGAAGTGCAGCCCAACCCCTACAACGAGCGCTACCTGAAGACCAAGCAGCAGCGCATGGGCCACACCCTCCACTTCAACAAGTGAAGCGTGCTTCCACTTTTTCCGCAAAATACTTTGTTGATTCACGAGTAATCCCTACTTTTGTGGCGTGAAAGTCAAAAAGGATGGCTGATATTCAAATCATACAGCAAAAGATTCATGAAATACGAGGTCAGCGAGTCATACTTGATCGCGACTTGGCTGAATTATATCAAGTAACAACTGGCAACTTGAATAAGTCAGTGAAAAGAAACATCAGACGTTTTCCTTCAGATTTCATGTTCCAACTATCCAAAGAGGAATTTGACAAGTTGAAAAGCGACTTGATGTTCCAAATTGGAATTTCAAGATGGGGAGGTACACGCTATCCGACGTATGACTGCCGCGCTACCTCCTACAAATGCGAATGCAGACATCGCTCAATTACGTCAAGATTTCGAGGAGTTAAAGCTTGACATAGAAGAGATCCTTTCGAATCAGAATGACATCAATGAGGACACACGCGCGCAACTGGAACTCATCAATCAGTCGTTAGCCGCTTTACAGGCGAATCCGAGACAACCCCGTCGTCCCATCATAGGTTTCAGTATGCCGCCTAAGGACAAGGAATAATGATAAACCCCTTAAACTATTGAACCTCTTAAACCATTTAAATAGAAACAGACAGTAGATTCATCATACAGACAGAAGCGTCCGCTTAGATTCTTGTTCCTGAAAATCTGCAAATTAAAGGAGCGTACAAGAGTAAAAGTCTCGGATGCTCACGCCGATGGCGTGGGCTTTTACTCGTAAATGTACGCACAGGTTTTTGCAGATACCTCAGGAACGTAGACGAAGTAAGTAGTCCACGTTTTCTTTTTGTATGCTTTGAGCAAACAAAGAACTTAACTAAAAACTGAATAATATGAAACTGAAACTTTTCTTTCTTGCACTACTTGTGCAAATGATTCCAATGAAAATCCATGCTTGGGATGCTCGTGTTAATGTTAATGGTATCTTATACGAGGTGACAGGATCTGAAGCAACAGTTGTTTTTAAAGGTCCTTTATATTCAGGCTCTATAATTATTCCAAGTACTATCTATTATGATGGTAAAACATATATTGTCACCAGTATCGGTGATGAAGCTTTCCGATTTTGTACTGAACTGACATCAGTCACTATCCCCAATAGTGTTACAAGCATCGGCAAAAATGCTTTCTTGGGCTGCTACGGCCTTACGTCCGTCACCATCGGCGAGGGTGTCACTAGCATCGGCGGTTATGCATTCGATAGATGTACTCGCTTGACCTCCATTACTATTCCTGAGAGTGTCACCAGCATCGGCAAGAGTGCTTTCCAGTATTGTGAGAGTCTGACATTTGTCACCCTTCCCAATAGTATCACCAGCATAGACGAAGATGTTTTCTTGGGCTGTAGCAACCTGACCTCTATCACCATTCCCGAGAGCGTCACCAGCATCGGCGAGGGGGCTTTCGCTAGCACGGGCCTATCATCAATTAACATCCCTGAGAGCGTCACCAGCATCGGCAAGTCTGCTTTCTATGGTTGCAGCGGCCTGACATCCATCACCATTCCTGAGAGTGTTACGGACATCGGCAAGAAAGCTTTCGGCACATGTATTTAGAGACCTCTAAACAACCATAAACAATGAAAAACATATAGAGTTAAACCTTTGTATTTCAACCACTTTTAGATTTTAACACTTCGGACTTGCTTTTTGGTGGTTCTCAAAAATCCGCTTACCTTT
>JAEEGL017353146.1_pt1 | contig 22797 bp, 35 predicted proteins | sample 9134231 | NCBI WGS metagenome assembly JAEEGL01 (sample SAMN16246548, study PRJNA631951) | gut metagenome | biome: gut microbiome; feature: rumen; material: fiber-attached | host: Bos | place: Iran: Karaj | collected 2018-10 | reverse complement strand
TCGCGCGAGGTGGTTGGGCAAACATGCCTAGAGTAATTTGGGACGATCGTAATGAAGTTTCATTTTAGATGATAGAAGGTGTTATGTCCTCAGTTGGTATGAGTATTTTACTTAGTGCCAATGTCTTATCAAAAGAGAAGGATTAGCCTTTGTATATACATAAAAAGGAAGGCCCATTTAAAGTCGGAGCTGATAGATATATATATTTGAAGCATTGGCCCGTAGCTTCTGATATAAAGAAAACATTTATCTTTGACTTTGATAGAAAAGCCGTTTAGAAAAAAATTTATGGTAAGTTAGTACCTGGAATGACTGACCCACTAGGCCAAGAATTGCATTGTATTCAAATTTTTGAGGATAAAAATTGTGAAACTCTAGCAGATAATAGTAGAGAATATTTAGTTGATTACTACTATGAATATGAGAAGGAAGCGCTTATTTATAGTGTTTAGAAAGAAAGATTCAATGGTCTTTTCACTTTAGAAGCGAAGTTCTACTCAAAGGATGAAAATGAGGGTATGAATTATACAAACGTATTATTTATGCCGAAAGTTAGGATTGTAAGTAATATTAACTTACGATTGGGAGAAAGGGCCGATCCCACTGTTTCTACTTTCAATATCATTGGACTACCAGAAACTGTTGGAGATTATAAGAGTTTAATTATGGATATAACGCGTCTTGGATAGGACATAGATGCGGATATTTGATATTAGCCACTTTCTTCGGAAAGTGGCTCTTTTTTTATTATTGTTGAGACAAAGGAGATGAGAAGACATGGAGCAATCAATTAGCGTACCAGTAAGATTGTAGGTTGAAAATTTACAATCAATTATAAATGAACTACAAGCTAAGCTCAGTACATTAAAAGTTGGCTCCAAGGGTTTTAAAGAAGTATAGAGTATAATTACTTCTATGCAACGTGATATGGATAAATTACAGGTTGCAACTTCTAAACCTTTTGTAAGTCAAGGTCAATTCGTTTCCGCAGAAAGATCTGTTGGAAAATTAGAGGATGAGTTAGAGCGCGTTCAAATCACTATGAGTAGAATAAAGTTTAGTGATTTGGAACTTAATCCTGGTCAACTTGCTCAGTTAAAAGAATTTGATGAACAAATTAAAACTATCAAGAACAGTATTAAGAATGTTAAAGAAACCGCTAAACAGGAATTTTTAGCTAGTGATAGCGGGTTAGCATGGCTCGGCTTTAGCGAAAAAAATGCGGTAGCAGTTAATTAGACATTAGCGCAAATTACTACATCTATTAATGCCGCTTTTGCACAACAAGCAAAAGCAGTTGAAGAGGCTAAAGCTAAATTAGAAGAGTATAAAGCTGCCATGTCTTTATCTGGTAAAATTGAAGATTTTACCGCTCAAATAACTAAAACTAGTTCAGTAAAGGACACCGCTAAGATTTTTGGTGATATGTATAACCAAATCTTTACAGTTTCCGGTAATGCTTTTAAAACTGGCGGAAAAAGTGTTCTTGCCACCTGGCTTACTGAATAGTTCTAGCTAGATGAAACTACTGTTAGGTCATTAGTACAAGAAAGTGCCAATAAAGTTCTTAATTCTTTAAAGAACGGCGAATTATAGGCGCTAATTAATAGTAAATTAACTACACTTTAGAATAATACTTCTAAAACAAATCGTGGATCATTAGAAACAGATTTAGCTAATAAAGAAGCAAAATTAGCAGAACTTAGACCTATTCTTAATGATATTAAACTCGCAAATGATGGCGTTGGTACTTCTGAAGATGAATTAAAAAAGAAGTTAGCGGCAGTTAATGAAGAACTTGAAAAATATAAAAGCACACAAGAAGCTGCTGCGCATAATACGCAAAGCTTATCTAATATTTGTCAAAGAGGACAATCACAATTAAATGGTTTTAGAGATCAACTTGCTAGTACAAATGCTCAGTTTTTACGTTTAGAAAGGGCGCAACGTAGTTTTAACTCTCTAAAGATGACTGTAACTAATTTTATGGGATTTACTCAAGTTTTAAACTTGACAAGAAGAGCAATTAAAGAAGCAGTAAATCATATCAAAGAATTAGATGCAGTAATGAATAAAATTGCCATTGTTACTCAAATGAGTACAGGTGATTTATGGAATCAAATTGATCAATATAGTGAAATGGCGCAACGTTATGGTACTACCATCCAAGGCGCCTATGAAGTATCTCAAATTTACTATCAACAGGGCTTAGAAACAAACGCAGTTTTAACTTTAACGAATGAAACATTAAAATTAGCAAAAGTTTCAGGTCTTGATTATGCTCAAACTACTGACTATATGACAACCGCTATGCGTGGTTTCAAAATGGAAATTTCTGAAGCCGCAAAGGTTGTTGATGTCTACAGTAATTTAGCAGCGCACACAGCTGTAACCCAGGAAGAACTCGCGGTTGCTATGTCTAAGACTGCATCTTCTATGGAAAGTGTAGGTTCGACATTTGAAGAAGCATCTGCTATGATTGGTACAATGGTAGCAGTTACTCGTGAATCTGCAACCAATATTGGTTCTGCGTTAAAATCTATTGCAGCTCGTTATGGTGAAATGAAGAAAGATCCTCTTCAGTTAGTCGATTCTGAAGGCGAGGTCATGTCTTATAACAAAGTTGATGCCGCATTACAATCTGTAGGTATCACTCTTAAAACTGTTGATGGACAATTCCGTAGTTTTACTGATGTTATCCTTGAATTAAGTGACAAATGGGATCAATTAGAAAGTACTCAGCAACGTTACATTGCTACTCAATTTGCAGGTAACAGACAACAGTCTCGTTTCTTAGCATTAGTAAGTAATGCAGACCTACTAAGAAGTAATCTAGATTATGCAGAAAATAGTGAAGATACTGGTACTTTACAAGCATTAAAAGCGCTAGATTCTATCGAATCTAAATTAAATCAAGTACAAGTTGCTTATCAGCAATTCTATACTACAATGGGTGTAGAATCTATATGGAAAACTTTACTTGATGGTACAAAGAATGTTATTAATACATTAAATAGTTTTCCTAAATTATTTGGTAAAATTCCTGTTGCTGCAATAGCTGCAATAAGTAGTGTCATTACTCTTATTAAAAATTTAGGAATTCATATTATTAGTGATATTGCTAATGTTATTAGTGGTAGTCTATCTAAAGGTTTTAGCACTACTGAAGCTGCGGCTACCGCGAATAATTTCTGGACTTCCTTTAAGAATACTTTAACAGGGAAGCAGAATGAAGCTAAACAGATAGGCGCCACTTTAGGTGCTTCTGTTACTGCTGGTATTGATGCTACTAAACCTCGTGCAACAGTAGATAATCTAAATGCAGCTGATAGAGAAACATATACAAAGAATAATAATACTATTAATATGCTATCTTAGGTTGCGTCTAAAGATGACATTGCTGCGAATGCAGCGGCAGTCGCATTATTAAATCAAGGGAATATTACTTTAGCTTAGTTTGGTAAGTTACATAATTAGGGCGCAGAAGCCGCTCATAGGATGGCTGCCTAGCTAAAACAAGAAAATCAAGATTTACTTAATCACGCTGCAGCATTAAGACAGGCAACTGCTGAAACTCAAGTTAATACTGGAAAAGCAAAAGAATGGATAATCGCGCATAAAGGATTAGGTACTGGTTTACAGTCTTTTGGTTCAGCATTAAATATGGTAGCATTAATGATTAATACTACTGCTGAAGGTGGAAAAACTTTAAGTGGTACATTAATGACCATTAGTGGTGTTGCTACTTTAGCTGGCGTAGCAATTAAAGCAGTTGCTGCGGCGGCGCAAGGGCTACAATTCTCTATGCCATGGATGGCAATTGTAACAGGATTATTTGCCGTTATTAATGGTATTTCTACTTTAATTGTTACTCCAGAAGAAAGAATTAAAGAATTAGAAGAAAGAGCAGAAGAATTAAATAATAAAGCCAAAGAAGCAAAAGCTAATTATCGTACTTTAGATAATTCAGTTAAGAAAATTGAGGAATTAAGGGAAAAACGACATGAAAGTGCTGAAGCCGCGGAAGAATATTAGACTGCGGTTGATGAGTTAGCAGAAAAATTTCCTCAGTTAATTGCCGGTTTTGATGACGCTGGTAATATTATTTTAGACACTACTGATGCAGAGCGTGTCTTAGCGGAAGCCCGTGAACGTTCTAGAGATGCAGCATACGAAGCTGCGAAAAAAGAGCTAGAATTAGTAGCAGCATAGAAAGAAGCTGCACGCGGAAAAGTTCAGTAGGCTTTGAATAAATTAGATACAGCAAATTATACAGCAACCGGTGAAACGAAAGAAGAAGCTGGTAGACGTAGATTCTTCTATAATACAATATCTCCAGATAGTTCTATTGTTTATGCTGATAGAATGAATGGAGAAATGGGAAGAGTAATTGCTACTGCATCTGAATGGCAGAATGAAATAACTCCCGATGAATTTGCCCAAGGCGTAAAAGAATTAAATGAAACATTAAAGTCATATGGAAATGATGCCTTTAGTTTTCTTGATGAATTTTATGGATATACCGCGGACGCACTTAAAGAATATATGGCCAATTATAAGACATAGGCCAAAGCTGCAGGAACTGAATTACCTCCAGAATTTTATGAAGTTGAAAGATTACTTGATGATAATGGACAAGAACAAGCAAGTAAATTATATGAAACTGTAAATTCTGAAATTTTAACATTAAAGGGAATGACCCCGGATGATGTTAATCTTGATGATCAAGTATAGAAAACTAGAGAAGCTATTGAAGCATATAAGCAATTTGTTGGAGAAGGCTCTGCAACATATAATTTATTTGATCCTGTATTAGAAAGTCTAAACACTGTTAATGGTGCTATTGGTGACTATATTGATATGGGTCAAATTTATAAGGGCAATTCTAAAGCTGTAGTAAGTGCATGGCAACAATCAATTTCTGCAGATACTACCGCATGGGAAAGTCTATAGAATAGTAGCCTCGCTGCGGCTATGGTTACTGAATAGATTGTTAATGACATTGGAGATCAAGACTTTAATGTAGTTTCTGCTGATAGTACAGCTATTGCAAGATGGCGTAAATATCAATAGAATATGGCTGCATTTATTGATTCATTAAGTGAAGATGAATTAGAAAAGTTTAATTCAATGTTAGAAGATACAGATAACTATACTGCTGAAGATATCATTAGTAATTTTGATATTAAAGATGATACAATAATTAAATATATAACAGATTATTATGCAAATGGTATAGATTCTATTCAAACTCGTTTGCGTCAGTAGCTTGCAAAAGTTTCTGGCAATACTTACGACAATGAATCAAAAACATTTAGTAATGATTTTACAGATAATTTCTATGCAGATTTTGCAAAAATTACTAATGATAATTTAACTAATGTTGAAGAAAAATATTTAAATGGTATTTTAAAACAATATGACTCATTAGTTGAAAGTGGATATAAGAATCAGTCACGCACTTTTGGCAGTTCTGCTATAGCAATATATAAAGATATACAAGAAGAAGATGCAGATACTTAGAAAGCATTATGGACATTAATTGAAGAACACGGAATTACTACTCTTGAAGGTATCCAAAGTATTAAAGCTGAAATTGAAAATAATAGTGGTCTAAAGGATACAATTAATTTAGATCTTCTTGATGCATTATATAATAATATTGTTCCTAATATTAATTTAGCTTTATAGACCGCAACAGCTGAATTATTAGATACTTGGGAAGATACTAGTAAAGAATTATCTTCTGCTTTAAACGGCGGTGTAAGTTTAAAAGATGCTGATTCTTTAATTGCGAAGGCCTAGAGCTTACATTTAGATTTTAATTATGATAATTTCCAATTAGTTGGAGATAAATTAGTTTTAACAAAAGAATCCTTTGATGCTTATTATAAAGCATTAACAGAATCTAATACTACTGCATCTGAAGAATGGCATAAAAGATTAACTTAGACCGGAAATACAATTAAAAATATTAGTGAGCAGCAAAAAACATTAACTAAGGAAACGATGGGTTCTGACGCGTGGGAACCTATTCGTAGTCAGTTAGATGCAATCGGTTGGAAATGGGAAACTGAAGGATACTGGGATGAAAATGGTAAATTAAGTACTGAAGGAATAGAGGCATTAAATAAAGCCTATGATGATGATATTCAGTATTTAAAGAACTTTGATGATGCTGCACGCATTGCTGCAGAGCAATTAATGACTTCATATGAACAGTCTTAGGGTATATATAAGATTGATGATAAAGTTGCTGGATTTACAGCTTTATCAGAAATTGCATCTTCAACAACTCTAGAAGCAGACGAATATCAGAAGCGTCAAATTAAAGAACAACTAAATTCTGTATATGATTCATTAATCTCTGATGTACTATCTAAAGGATTTGAAAATGTTAATTTTGCAGATTATGAAGGCTTAATCGCATCAGATGATATGCTTGAAGTAGCAAAATCGACGGGCGATTATAAAGGTTTCGTAAAACGCTATGCAGCGTTAGCAGGTAAGACTTTAGATGAAACAAATGAACTCTTACTTACTGCAATTGAAAAACAATATGAAAAGATTGGTTCTGAGTCACTTAAGGATCTAAAGTTTATTGGAAACGGTAAATTTACTACTACAAGTAGTGGTCTAAAAGAATTTGTAAATAGATTTGATTTAGATCTTTCTGACCTATTAACCTCTCGTATTGTTGAATATGATGAGAATTTAGAAGAATATGTTGTAGATTATTCAAGACTTGATACATCTAAATTCGATAGCGGCGCGATTGAAGGCTTCCAAGAAGCTGTTGCAGATAGTGTTACTGAATTATTTGAAGACCTTGCTAAACTTGTAGAAGATGGTATTAAAGGTTCTTTAAGTAATATTGACAAGAAGAGTTTAATTGATAGAATGGCAAGAGAATATAATGTTATTCTATCTGATGAAGATTTTATTGCAACTAATAGTGGCTTAGAGTTAACTCTTGAAGCAACTGGTAAATTACTCGTAGCAATGAATGGTAAAGTCCAATCTGTTGCTGAAATGAACAATCTAGTACTTGCCTACTATGATAAACAGTTTGAGCAACATACTACTGATAGTTTAAAGAATCTATAGTTTGTGGATGATAGTCATTTTGCCGCATCTAGTGATAATTTACTTAAACTAGCAGAAGAGTTTAATCTTGATCTTTATCATTTATTTAGCGAAGGTTTTATTACCTATGATGAAGTACTAAAACAATATGTAGTTGATTTCTTACATATAGATTCCTTAGTTGAAGATTTTGGTACTATTGATAATTTCCAAGAGTTTGTTGGTGATAGTATCAATGATTTCTTTGGAGATATTAAAGAGTTAATTGAAAAAGCATTCAAAGGTAGCTTATCTAATACTGAAGCTGCGGATTTACAATCCTACTTAAGTAAATATAATATTAAAGATATGACCTTTGAGAAAACTGCTGATGGTTTAAAGATTTGTACTGATTCTGCAATAGAATTAAATGCAGTACTTTCTGAAACAGCAGGACTTTCTGATGCTATTACTTTTGAGATGATGCGTGAAAACCTTGAGGCAAGTAATGAACAGTATAAGACTGTTACTGGCACAATGGGTAGAATGGCTGATATTCAAAAGGAAATAACTGATTTATAGAGAGAAGAAACTCAATATGCTACAGCTAAATAGGAATATAATGCTGGCTCCATGGGTGGACGTAAGCCGACGATTGAAGCATTTGAAGATCTTACTGGTAATGTTAATATGTACAATCGTCCATGGATTGACAATGCTGATGGAAGTCATTCTTCTCTATTAAGCACCGGTTATACGGCAGAACTCGGAGAAATGGAAGCCCATGTATTATTAACTCCTATTCCAGAATGGGCAGAAACTGAAGATGACGTCTTAGATACAGAGCAGTTAGATAAGTATTTCGACGCTCTAATGGAAAAGAATCCAATAGATGTTGATGCTTTACTTAAACTTGATAGTGAGGGAGTTGAAATAGAAGGTAAGCGTATTAAAAATATGCTTATTGATGTAAAAGATGCTTCTAAAACAAGTATTGAGGCTATGGATGCTGAGGCGGTATCACTTCACGAATGGAGCGATGCATGGGAAAAAGTACGCCGTAATAAAGAGGCCCCAGATAATAGTGAACGTATCAATGCATTAAAGAAAGAGTATCAAATTGCTTGTGATATTAAAGCTATTCGTTCTACATCTGAAGATGCTTCTTTTAAGTTCATGGAAAACGATATTCCAGGTGGACAAAACAATCCTCTAAACTACTATGAAAACTGGGCAAAGGCTTATCAAGAACTACAAGAAGGCTTTGCTGGAAAAGGTATTGATTATACCAGTTGGTATAATATTATTAATGAATTTACTAATGTTGCTAAACAGACTCAAACCTAGTTTGATCTTGGCGGCGAGATTATCGATGGTAGCATGGAGCGTTGTGCTGAACTTATTGAGAAAGGCGCAGCCGCACTACGCGATATTGATAAGAATGGTAAATTAGAGGTTGACTTAGGAGAACTTGGACTTGATGTAAAAGCTGGCAGTAAGAAAGCCTCTGAAAATGTTGCTAATGCAATTAATGCAATTGCAAAAGATTAGATTGACGCATTAGATGCTATGATTGCTTTACTTGAAGTTGTCGTAGCCATGGAAGAGTTAAAAAATCTAGACTTAGATGAAGATAATGAAATTGATCTTGGAGAAATTTTCAAATTAAAAGCAGATAAGTCAATTGAGACAGACGCAGAAGGTATTGAATTATTTACTGATAAGTATCAACAAATCTGCAAGAGAATTTTGGAAATGGCTGAAGACAACGGAGATCTTTCTAAAGCTCTTGATCAAGTAAAACTTAATAATATTACAATGCGTCAAATCTTTGAAGACGGCACTGACGGCTATAATAATTTATAGATTGATGCTGTTGCATTAAAGAAGGCAATGAATGCATTCTATCAAATGGCTTTATCTGACGATTACGATCTTGATAACATGGCTGAAAGTCTTAAGAAGGTCATGTCTGCTGCGGGATTAGAGGATATAACTGTTGATGTTGGAACTAAAACATTCTATTTTAATGGTGATTTAGCCTTTGAAGTCGACTGGGGTTCTGACGCAGCTAAAGAAGCAGTTACAGCCTTAAAGAAAAATACAAAGTTTACTGAAGAAGAACTACACGATGCAGTTGCTGATTACAGTAAAAATGAGTATGATGCTGGCGACGCAATGCTAACCTATGTCTTGGCTGTACGTCAAAAGATAAAGTTAGATGATAAGGGTAATGTTATTGAGGTTAATGTTGGTGGACATAAATATACTCAAGAGGATTGGGGAGACGATCCTCAAGCATATCTTGATGCCGCAACATTAGAAGATTTTGGTATAAAAATTCCAGATGATTTTGCAAAGGATTACGATAAAGATATTGGCCTTAAGGTTAAGACCAAACTTGGTACTAAGGAAATTAAGGTTGTCGGAAAAGATGGTAAAGTATTTTATGAGGCTCCTGATGGTACTCAGTACTCAAGTGAAGATGAATTACTAAAGGGTGAATATCAGAAATGGCTAGATGAAACTAATGGTAAGAGTCGTGAAGGTCTTTATAACTCTTAGGAAGAATTTAATTATGGTGAATATGGTATCCGTGGAAAAGTAAAGTATAATGTTACTTTAGACGGTGAAGAAGTAGACGTTACTAATGATCCGGGTTCACGTGAGGCATTACATAATAAATTAGAAGAACTTAAGGGCGAAACTGAATTGGCTCTTAATAAAGAGGGTAATCTAGATATTGAATTAGATAACAATATGCACGTTACTTTAGATGGCGATTTAGTTGTTGATAGTAGCGGTAATATTGATAAAGCCAAAGTTGTCTCGGAAATTCAGAAACTATTAGGACTTGATGCTGGTTTAGTAGAAAATATTACTCAAGGATTAAATGATGCCTTTAGTGGTGAAACTATTAAACAAAGTATTGCAAGCTCTATTGCAGAAGGTATTAAATCTGCTGCTGGAGAAGGAATTCCTCTTGATGCATTAACATTAAAGCCAACTGCGTTAGATGTTGATACTGAAGGATTGACCGCGGCGGCTGAAGGCGCAGAGGCTATGGAAGTTGAAGTTCCTTCACTTAAACTTAAGCCAACAACAGTAGATGTAGATACTACTGGTTCTACTAATAGTGTTGCAGCTAATGAAGGCGGAACTTCTGATATTCCAATTGATTCTATTACACTTACTCCCGCAGAGGTAAAACTTAATCTTGAAAATATTCAAGGAGAAAGTATTGGAGAACAAATTTATAATAGTATTCAAGGCTATTTAGATTCCCATGAACTTACTCCGAAACTTGGCTCTATAGATGGAGGAAATGAAGGAGATACTTCTACTAATACATCTATATTTACAGGAATTAATAATGCAATTTCTAATATTGCTAATTCAACTAAAAATATTGATGTTTTAAAGGCTGCAATGCTAGCCTAGTCTTCTAAAGCTATTAGTGCTGATGCAATTAATAGAGTCAAAGACGCAGCTGAGCAGATTCCAGATAATAAAATCAAGAGTATTAGTGAAGCAATTTCTAATGTCAAAGATGCAGCAATTGTTGCCGCAACCGAAGCTATTACAAATGTTTCTTCTACATCTATTTTAGCCGCGACTAAAGCTATTACAGAAGTCTCGGCCCAAGGAGTTTTAACAGCTACTTAGGCATTACAAACTGCTGTAAATGCAATCAACACTATTGATCCTGGTCCAGCATAGACCGCTTCAGCTACTTTAAGTAATTTAAAAGTTGCAACTTTAGCTGGTTCATTAACATTAAGTTATACTTTAAGTGGCGGTGCTCATGCTAAAGGTAATGTTGGTAAAGGAAGAGCTCTTGCCGGTGGTACTACTAAGACTCTTATGGGTGAACTTGGACCTGAATTAGTAGTTTCTGATGGCCGTTATTATATGGTTGGTCAGAACGGTGCCGAGTTTGTAGATCTTGCAAGTGATGCAATTGTATTCAATCATTTACAGACTCAACGTTTGGTAAAGAAAGGGTCAATTACAGGTCGCGGTAAGCCTAGAGTAAGTGAACGTGAATCAGTATCTTTTGCTAAGGGTACTGGTCCAGCAAAGGAAGGCGGAACTAGTGGTTTCTTTGGAAACTTAATTTCTAGTATAGTATCGGCAGTTATTCCAACAATTACTGATGTTTCTCTTTCTCCAACCACTCAAACTTGGTCACCAATAGTTACCGCGGGTGCAACTGGTAATATGAGCGGTCCCGCAATGGCAAGCGCTAAAGCATTACTTGCTGCATTGAAGCAATTACGCGCGCAATGGCAAGCATTAGCAGGACTTGGCGCAGCTGATCTTGCTGGACTCGGTGGCTCCGGTGGTGGCGGCGGTGGCGGTAAAGATAAAGAGAAGGAAATGAAAGCCTTCATTAAGCAGTTAGAGATTTGGTATAACTGGTTACAACGCATTGCCGTATTAGAACAAAAGATTAATTATGAGGAAGCAAAGCGTAATGAAATTGCTTCTAGCTTCCATCCTAATGGTAAAGACTATGTAAATAGTTTAAAAGAAAGCTTAAATTACTTACAAGAACAAGCTGCTGTACATCAATCTCTTGCAGAATCTCAACAAGAGTACTTTGATAAGCGCCGTGAAGAACTTAATAATAATAATGGCCCATTTGATCAACTTTATACATTTGATGAATTTGGTCAACTTAAGTATAAAGATGGAAAATTAGAAGAATTATCTAAAATGTCCGGACGCAATGAAAAGGGTAAACCTAATAAAACTGCGGCAGAACAATATGATTATATTGTTAATGAGCTTGGCATTGATCCATCTTATATGCAATATGATAGTTCTGGTAATAAGATTGATAAGACTCAAGAAGGTTGGGAAGCGCAAGCAGTCCAGGCTTTCTGGGATAAGATTGATGCTGATCAAGCAGAAATGCAGAACTTGCATGACTCTATTGAGGAACATAAGACTGCAGTACTTGAGGCTCAACAGAAACAAAATGAGATTATTAAAGAAATTGAAGATAATCAAATTGCAGTTGAGAATAAAGTGCTTTCCGCTATTGAAGAATCTCGTCAACGTGAAATTGATGAGCTATAGAAGCAGCGCGATGCTTTACAAGAAGCATCTTAGAATGTAATTGATGGACTTTCTGAACAATTATAGAAAGAACGTGATATGTATGAGCAGCAACAGAGTGGAGATGAACTTACTAAACTACAAAGATAGCTTGCTATCTTACAGCGTAGTGGTGGCTCTGCCGCACAAATTGCTTCTCTACAAAAAGAGATAAGTCAGAAGCAACAAGATGCATATTTTGATATGCAACAAGCACAAATTGATGCACTCCAAGAAGCATCTGATAATGAGATTGAGAAATTAGATAAGCAAATTGATCTAATGACCGAGACATTAGAGTATGAGAAACTTCATGGAATGCTATGGGATGAAGTGTATGAGGTATTAGCAAAGAGTCCCGAGGAAATTGCTAATTTCATAAGAGATAATACTGAATCCTATTGGGGACAATCCCCAACTCAATTGGCGCAGACAATGCGTGATGACTTATTTGAGGCAGAAAAATTTAAGGCTGCTGCAGCATCATTAGGCAGTATCGCAGATATTGTAAAGAAATATGATGAAAAGGCAACCGAAGAAGAAGCAAAGAAAAAGAGAAAAGAAGAAGAAAAAGAAAAGAAGAAGAAAGAAGAAGAAGATAAGAAGAAAGAAGAAGAAGAGAAGAAAAAGAAGAAGAAGAAAAAGAAGAAGGATGATTCTTCTTCCAGCAGTAGCAGTGGCGGTGGTGATAGTACTCCTGCAGCTCCTACAGTAAAAGATGAATATATTAGCAATAACGCATGGACACATGCTCATTATAAAGTATATTCTGACGGACGTAGAGAGAAAGTTGGAGATGAGCCACATAATTTTATCGGAAACTCAAGAGTATGTGCTCAATGTGAAACTACAATTCCTAAAGTTACTGGTAATGCATTTGCTAAAGGTAAATCACTATTAGGTGAACTTGGTCCTGAAGCGTGGGTTTCCAATGGACAATTCCATATCTCAGGTCAATCTGGTGCAGAAATGGTCAACTTACCAGATGATGCTATTGTATTCAATCATCAGCAAACAGCAAATCTTCTACGTACTGGTCATACGATTGGCCGTGGTAAAACTTCTAATGTTGATCTTGCAATTGGTAATAATCAACGTGAAAATTTCATTTCTTCTTTCTGGAATTCTGTAAGTTCTAATTAGACTAGAATGAACGCTTCTTTCGCTACTCTTGGTCTTACAGATATTTCTGCTCTTAATAGTGCAGCATTAGCAAACTCTGGTTCTGGTTCTGCTGTTATTATTGAAAATGCTTCTGTTAATATGAATGTTTCTAAGATTGCAAATGATTATGACGCACAGCGTGCCGGTGAACAGGCTCTAGAAAAGATGGTTCAGATTGCGCGTAAAACGCAAGGATAGAACAGAATAGGGAGGTAAATGAGCTATGGAAACGTATTATAGAGATTACGGTAGTTTAGCCGGATATGGTGCGCCCAATAATGAGGTACAAGTAACTCGTAGAAGTCAAGTATATCAAGCAACTCATGGGGGAGACGGAAAACGTCTCCCCCTTATGAATAGATCTTTTATTAGCTTTACCTTTGGAGGTAAGCCGATTGAAGATTTTAATTTAATTGCTACTATTGATGGTGATAGTCTTAATCGTGCGGGATATGCTGCTTTTGAAGATACAGTAAGTACGTATAGTAATTTAGACGGTTAGCAATATTGGGCGACACATTTTTAGAATAATAGTCTAGAATTTACGCTCTCTACCGATGGTATTGATCAGTAGATGCTAGATAGTTTTTTATATTGGTTTCGCGCGGGAGATACTAAAGAATTAATTCTCGCAGAACATCCCAATCGCGCGATTCTTGCTCGTGTGTCTGAACCTCCACAATTAAATCTCCTTCCTTTTGAACAGCAAGTAACACATATGATTGCATCTGTTCCATATAAAACAAGTACAACACTTTATAAAGGTAATATTACCTTAATGCTAACAATGGATGAACCGCATTGGTACGCTATAATGAATGTACTTGGTAGACGGGATAATGCTCGCGATCGCTATGTTGATGAATGGTGGGATCCTGTTAACGAAGAATGGGTAAACGTTACAGATTCTAAAGATGCATTAAAAGTATTATATGAAGATGGTATTCCACTCGGTAGCATGATTAATAATAATATGTTACTTGGTAATGGTTCATATGCCAATGTTGAAGATAATACTGATTCTTTAATTTGGAGTGTCCCTGAAGCAGATATAGTATGGGATGAAGGTGAACCTAGTGGTCGAGGCGCAAGAATTAATGGTACTATTACTAATCTGTAGAATGTTGTAAATTCTCGTTTTTCTATTGGCACAGAAACTTATGCTGGCCCGTTAACTATGGAAGATGGAACTATTCTTTCTTTTGATCGTCCAATGACAGATAGCCCAGCAAATGGTGAAATTCTTATGGATGAAACCAGTGAAATGGTAAATACAGAAGAAGATGAGAATATGACTATTGAGGCAACTTTAGCCTTTGTTTCTGACTGGCGTGATTATGCTCCTGGAACATATAATGCAATTATTGCTGGCCCAATTATCAATGATGATGGGACCGGTATTGACGGACTTGCTCGTTTACAAAATGGATATTTCTTCTATTCCGGTACAGCACCGGCGCCTACTGTTATTTCCTTTACATTATAGCCTTCTATTAATAGGTATGTATATATTACTATCCCAGCTAATTCATATGTAAAAAATGAAACAGATCCATATAATGTACTTACTATTGAAAGTGTTAATAAGTAGGAATTAAGATTTACTACTCCTAATTTATTTACTAGCTTTAATAAGGTTAATGAAATAGCAACTAATTATATTGATGTTAATAGTAATAAGGCTTGGATTGATCTGCGCGAAAAGTTTAGAGAAGATGTACGACATCCTCGTATTCGTGAATGGGCAAATAAAGTAATTGATGATTTTGAACTATAGAATACTCCAATTAACGATGGTAGTGATGTAATAGGAGCTTTTAGAACCGCTATGCAAAGAGTATTGAAAACTGACAATGGTACTATGTATACAGTTTCATTTGTTTTTAATAGTGAAACAGGAAAGGCTCTTGGAACTTTTAAATATCGTTTAGTTTCCAGTCCTTAGAATTTTACTACAGTAGAAGAAGATGTTGGAGATATGTTACGCTCAAATTACATAATTATAAGAGATAGAAATTATGCAACAAACGATGGACAGATTGTTGCATGGAATTCTGCTCATCCAGAATATTCTCACAAGATTTATCATAATGTAAATGGTATTATGACTAACTTGTAGGTATTGTATAAAAATATGTATTTATAATATGAGTAAAAGGAGGAGAAGACATGAGTACGAATTTAGATTTAATTAATGAATTTAACAATCGTATTCCTCTACTTCAACAGTAGTATTACGATCGTGGCATTCTTAAAAAAGAAGTTCGTAGTTATGAAGTCTCCCTATGGACACTTTAGGACGAGTTTATAACCGTCCTAAAGTGGTCCGATGTGGAGCAAAAAGGACGAATTGAATCTCCCATGTTAACAATAAATGTAGATGGTACATAGAGATTTACTTTTTCAATTCCAGCACAATATAATTTGAATGGTGTATTACAAGATAATCCAAATTGGTATACTGTTCAAACAGGACAATTAATTATGGGATTAAGAAAAGTTAAGATCATTTTTAATAAGGGAGAAGAATATGAAGTAACTGATGAAGAAGAACAGGCAAAAATACGTTCTTCCAATGTATTTGAACTTGTTATTACAAAAGTAACAGAAGATCATGAAAATGATTAGACACGCTGCGAAGTAGAATGTGAAGGATTAGCTTTCCATGAGTTGGGAAAGGTTGGATATAAACTTAGTTTAAGTCAAGAAAATTTTGAATTAGACAGAGAAGAATATGATACTAATGGATATTGGATTCGTTATGATAATAGTGAATGTAATACTGAACCAAACGAAACAGTACAGTATTGGTGTGAAGAAGGATGCCACTTATCTCCTCGCCCGGCTGATCGCGCAGAAATGAGTGCTTCTCAGTGGTATTATGATATATAGATGAATTGGGGCTCATTTAGTGATATGACTCATCGTGCTCCAGATAAAATTTACGAAGAAGAATATGTTTCTTCGTGGGATAGCAATTTAAAACCTACATCTATTGAAACTTTTAGAGAAAAAGCTCGTCCAGTTGAAGCAAATGAAAGTAATTTATATAATATTACTCAAAATATTGCGGAGACATTTGGTATTTATTGTCGCTATGAATATGGATATGATGATAATTATCATATTATTTCTCGTCAAGTTATTTTTTATAATAGTTATTTTGATGAAACTAATATGATTAGTTTTACTTATCCTTATTCTATGGAAAAAGTTTCTCGAGAATTAGATTCTACTGATGTTACCACGAAGATGTATGTGCGCGCACAAGATAGTGATGTAGTAGCGAGTGGTCAAATTACTATTGCTGATTGTCCAGCTAATCGTACAAAAGAAGATTACTTATTAAACTTCGATTATATGAAACTTTGTGGCGCAATTAATGATGAGCAATATAATTATATTCCTGTATTTGAGAAAAAAGTCCGTGAACTAAATGAAGAATTAGAAAGTTTAAGTTTACAGATTGCCGCAAAAGAAGAAGAGCGAATTGAAAATGAGGCCCTTGCAAATGTGGCAAAAAATTCTATTGCTTTAGATTAGGAAAGTATTGATTATAATACTGAATTATATAAGCGTTTAGATGCTTCAGATGGAGTAAATGATGGATATTTTTCGCGCGTACCCGCAAATCCATATAGTACATATATTAGAGAACGAGAAGGTAAATTTTATATTCCTCTTAGTACAGAAGACAAGGGCGTAATTAATACTCAACAAGCGCCTATTTATATTTATAGATACTATCAGGCTTCTAAACAAACATTTAAAAATAGAATTACAGACTTTACAGTAATAAATGATAAGTATGGATATCCTACTGAATTAAGATTGAATAACTTTGAAAAGACATTTACTGTTGGTAGTACTACTTATACTTTTGATGTTCAATCATGGAGCGCTACAGGAGTAGAGGATAAAAAATATACAGCAAGTACAAGTAATAGTATGCTTGTTTATTTGCTTTATAAATATAAACCAGAGCTTTATTATGATAAAGTAAATCAAGTTTGGCTTACTAAATAGGCAGAAGATCAAGCTGAATATGATCGTACTAATGGTATTGCTACCGCCGCGAAGGAGGCGCTCGATGAATTATATGAAGAATAGAATGCAAAGTTAGCTGAAAAAGCTGCATTAATTAAGCATTTTGAGCAGGTTATGGGCCCTGCACTTCGTGAAGGTTACTGGCAACCTGATGATTATTCTGATTATGGTGATAAAAAAACTGAAATATTATCTTTGAAAAATGTATGCGATGAGAGTGTTTTAGTCGACAGTGCGCGTAATGAAGAAAATAATACATATTCAGTAATTAACTGGGATGAAGAATTATTTGATGGTGAAGATAATATATATTATGAAGAAGGCGCATTACGTAATAAAATATATTACCCATGTATTGCTATTGATTCTTCACTTATGAGTAAGATTAAAGGTTGGTATGAAGCTAATCAAACAATTTCTTTTATCTTTAATAATAACTATTATAAAGATCTTACCGCGGCGGAAAAGAAATTAGTATAGAACTGTACTGTATTCGCTTTAGGTAGTTAGATGCAGTTTGGCTTTATTAAAGGACTAAATCATGAAATTACTCCAGTTTTTGTATTAACTGGAGCGTAGTCAATGACCGAAGAATAGATTGCTTTTATGAAAAGATAGGATAAAGGCAACCCAAGAATTGGTGTAGTTACTAGCGAAATAAAAGAAGGCTAGAACCCTGGAGATGCGCCAACTGCAGAATGGACAGTTTGTAACAATGCTGAAGAAGTTGGTATTAAATTTATAGATAATCAATAGAATTATAAAATGGTATATCCCCGTATTAAAATTTCTAGTACAGAACTTAATCTTAATTCTATTGTCCTTAAATATAATACTATTCCATTAACTAATTATAGTGATTATATGATTCTTTCACGAGTTGTTACTCGTACTGAAAATTCATAGACTAAAGCATATCTTGAATATTTTATTACTATTAAACCTCATGTATTCTTTAAAGCTGGCTCTTATACTTATGATTTTAATCTTGCATATACGTTATCTAATGCTTCTACTTGTATTTATTTAGATGCACAAAAAGTAATGCAAGATAGCTCTAAACCAAGAGCGTCATATACGGTATCTGTTAGCGCGCTTAGCGGCAATTATCTAAAGACATTATATAGAAACTTAACTTAGATTATTATGATTAATGATACTAAGTTAAAGTTTGAAAATATTTTTGGTTATATATCTCAATTAGAATTGAACCTTGATGCTCCGTGGGAAGATGAAATCGAGGTTAAAAATTATAAAACCAAATTTGAGGATTTATTTACTACAATTGTGGCTCAGACTGAAAATATGCGTTAGAATGAAGCTGCAGTTGACGCGGTGACAGCTGGCCGCATTCCATTAAATGAAGATGCAGTAATAAAGATGGTTATTAATAATTCTTCTTTATTATAGGATTATCTAAATAATGGGCTTGAAAATAGTACTTATGTAAAAGCGCTATTGGCTGATGTATTTACTGAAGCTGGTATAATTTTAGGTGGTGCAAATTCTGCCTTAAATGAGGTTAAATCTTTAACATTAAGGAATGCTGAGATTTTGTCCGGCTTTATTAAGAATGTTACAGCTGAAGTAACCCCAAGAGTTATTAATAGCATAAATCAACCAACTAATTATAAAGTTGGTGATATCTGGAATGAACTTGACGAAGATGGCAATATTATAGGCCGTCATGTGGCAACTTCTAGTTCTGAAGACTCGGTTGAAGGTTTTACCAGGACCTTTGATGGGCATTTAGCTGCAATTAGAGGTGCTTCTCTTAATATTGATACTGTTGCTGGAACTACAGAATTATTAGCAGAAAACTAGATCGATATAAAGAGCGGCGGTAATGTATATATTGCAGCGAATGATAAAGTAGATATAGTTGGTAATAAGGCGGTTAATATTGGTGGTGGAACTATTAATATTGCTGGTTCTACTAATCGGTTAGATAATGAGTCTGGTGGATATACAAGTGGTGGTATTAATATAGTTTCTTCTCAACTTGATTTTACAACTACATCTTCAAGTTCAGTTGAAGATTAGATTGCAAACGCTCTTGCAGATGAAACCGGTAGTACTTCTAAAGTATTAATTCATCCAACAAAAATTGAAATGGCTAGCGCCAATATTTTAATGCATGGTTCAAATGCTATTCAGATGGTTACTTCACTTGGAGATCCAACAGGAGTTGACACATCTGCATTAAGTATTAGTCCTGACAATGGTATTTGGATCGGCAGTGGCGCAGGTGTTCGTCTTTATAGCGGTAATGTTGTTCTTTCAAAGAATACAGATAATGATACCTTTGAGATAGATGACGGAACCGGTGCGAATATCGAACTTATGCCACAACATTTATTAATGGGTGTTTCTAATACAGCAACAGAAGAAGGAACTGCTATTAAGATGACAGATGAATATATCATCTTGGCGTCGGGTAATAAGTTACATCATGATGTATGGCAAAAGAATCATGCTTATGTTGAAGGTAATGTTATTAATGTAAATAGCGTATTATATATATGTAAGCAGAACCATCCAAGTAGTAATTTTAGTACCGAACTTGAAAATCATTATTGGGAAGTATATGACGCAGATGCAGATTTAGAAGTAACCGGAACAATTGGAAGTCTAGTAGGCGCGAAATTTACTGCTACTTCTATTGGATTTGCTACTGAAGATCCAATCAGTCATGATATAAATGCTATCTTGATGAATGATAAAGGTATTACACTTGGTAGTGGAAACTTTGATTTAGATTCAAGTACCACAACATTGCGTACATATGGTTCAGCAGTAAGAATTGCGCCGACTGGTATTGATATTGGTTCAACGGGACATTTATTTATTCATACAGCAAACTTTATAATCGACTCTTCTGCTACAGGACCTAATACAATGTTTGCTTTAAAATATCCTGTCCAAGATAATGATTAGACTAATTGGCTGAATGCATTATCTTATTCTTAGAATGGCGGGCTATATGTACATGGTAATATTATTAATGATAATATGATTTTTGTTAATGGTAGATATACTTTACAATCGGGAGACACTTATTCTAGCGGTATTTATTTGATTGGAGATTCTGTTACTGGTACACCATTCTACATTGAAAAGAATGATGTTAGATATTACGCTTGGCAATTAGAATCATCTGGTAAAACATACTATTGTGCAAGTAATTCTGGAGAGAAACATGATGTTGATGCTAATGAGATTCTTTGGTATTATAAATCAGAAATTAAAGGTGTAACACCAAGATATGCCAGATTAATTGAAACAGTAACTGCAACTGAAGGGTATACCTATAATATAGAATATATTACAACTGATGGTATAAATGCTTTACTTGTAGATGGACAAAAAATCAAATATGATGGTTCAAGTTCTCCAGATGCAACTTGGTTTCTTTCTATTCCATCTAATTTACGTGATGAATATGTAATTATATATGAAAATGAAACAAGTACTTTAGTTTCAATTTTAGGCAGTGATTTAGGAGCCAATACAAAATTAGTACGTAATACTTATAGTACAAATTTTTCAGTTGCCGCAGATACTGGCATGACATTAATCAAAACAGGGCAATTAGGAAATTTCTATATTAGTCCTCAAGGTTTCTTTGGTGGAACAGTAAATAGTAGTCAGCTATCTAATAGTAAAATTAATAACTGTGATATTGAAAGTTATAATACAGGTTATTATGGTCGTTGTTTCTATGATTATCATATGAATCGTGATACCGGTATCTTAACGCTTAAACGTGTTGATGGTACAGAAGTTACTATTGATATTGGTACGGCAGCAAAAGTTGTCGTTGAAGGCGGTAGTACAGGTGATAGTAGTAGTAGTAGTAGTGGTGGTAGCAGCAGTGGTGGTGGAAGCAGTGGTAGTGGTGAAGTAAGTGGATGTACAAGCTGTGATAGTACTTGCACTGGCGGCTGTAGCACTACCTGTACTGGTAATTGTAATACCACATGCTATAAGGCTTGTGCAGATAGCTGTAAAACTGGGTGCGGCACTAGTTGTAATAAACAATGTAGTATTGAATGTAGTACCGGATGTTCTGCTGGTTGTGGAGCCGCATGTTCCGCTAGTTGTACAAATGCATGTAAGACAACTTGTAAAAATACTTGTAAGGGCAGTGCCAGTGGATGTGCTGGTTGCGCTGAAGGATGTAGTAACAGTTGTACTGGTAGTTGTTCTAGTACATGCGATAGCTAGTGCGCAGACGATTGCTCTACTACTTGCGCTACAGCTTGTCTGGGTAATTGTGGTTCAAGCTGTTCTACAGGTTGCTCAAGTGGATGTTATCTAAGCTGCTCAGGCGGATGTAAAACAACTTGCGATAGTAGATGTCAAAATAGTTGTACATTAACGTGTGCAACTGGTGCAGGTGCAGTAATCAGTTAATATAATAAAAAAAAGACCCTCTCTCTCGAGAGGGTCTTTCTTTTTTTTAATCATCAATTCCGTCAAGGAATGGCTTTAAAATAAAAATATCATTCGGTGTAAAACTCAGATCTTGCATTTGTTCAAAGTCTAATTTATTTGCATTTAGTTCGACTTCTGTATTAAGTAATTCATTCAATTCTTCATTGAAGGCAGTAACCTTATCAGGAGAAATCTTGCAATTTCCCGCATCATCGGTGATTAGATTATTAGTTTCATCCTTATCACCATATTTATTAATTAGTGAAATACGAGTATCATTAAAACTCTGAATTTCATTTTCTGCTGCTTTTAATAATCTAGCAACTTGCCATGCAAGTTTTGCTTTAAAATCCTATCTAGATAATTTTTGTAGTTGTTCTACACTATTAAGTAGATCACTAATTTTTACAGTAATCATATATCTTCACCCCATGTAACTTTTTTTACTTTACCACAAAAATATTTTCCAATACAAATTGCGTCTGCTTCATCTTCAGTACAATCCATATCATACCATATTTTAACTTTAGCTTGTGCTTGTTTCTTCTTTGCGCCGCGGTCTTGTTCACCATCATTAATGCCGCAATATGAACGCCATTCACTTGGGCGAACTAAGCCATGTTCAATCTTTGCTTCAAATAATGTATCAAGTATTACACCCTATAAATTCGCCAATGTTTGAAATGTTTTCACTTGAACATCTGTAGCCTTGTTACCATACTTCTATAATTGAATATTTTCTACTCCTACAAAATCTGGCATCCATGCACGAAGCGCGGCTTTTAACCATCCGTTTACTTGGTTAATGCGTGCCGTAGCTTCATAAGAAGAATTGGTTTTAAATGTTCCAAAACTTACAAGCACTTTGTCATCGTATATTGCATATCCTGTAACGCCAGTTGCTGCGTCAAGTACGAGAATACGTTGTGTATCAGCGCCTTTTGCAGGCACTTTATTTTTTTTGACTTTATATGGGTCACC
>JAEEGL016309470.1_pt1 | contig 22797 bp, 18 predicted proteins | sample 9134231 | NCBI WGS metagenome assembly JAEEGL01 (sample SAMN16246548, study PRJNA631951) | gut metagenome | biome: gut microbiome; feature: rumen; material: fiber-attached | host: Bos | place: Iran: Karaj | collected 2018-10 | reverse complement strand
CATATTGCCTTTAGTGTTGGAAGCAAAGAAAAAGTTGATGCCCTTACAGAAAGATTAAAAAATGACGGGTTTAAAGTAATTAGCGGACCAAGAACAACTGGCGATGGTTATTACGAAAGTTGCATACTTGGAATAGAAAACAATCAAATAGAAATTACTGTTTGACAAAATGCCGTATAGCAATTAGAGTAAAACATTGCAGCCCTAACCGCCTTATAGTTGTAAGGGATGGCGGCAAAGAATTTTATTTGCACTTAGCGCAGTAAAGTTTGGGATTCGGACGAAGAGAGACAAATAATGAAAAATTTAATTTTCGATTTAGAAGAAGTGATATTTCCTGAGTTTTATGTAAATAAGGATACACAAGGAAATGAATATGTTTTTATTAAAACATCAGAAAAAATTGATAATAAAATAATAGCTTTTCAAAAAGATAAAACAGCTTTGGAAGCATTTGAAAATCATATTCACTTATGGGATAAAATAAAGAAAAAGGATCAAAATAAATATAAATTATTGGGATTTAAAATTGCACAAAATTTAAAGAAAAAATTAGAAACTGAATTTCCCAATAAAAAATTTATTGTGTTTTTACAATTAGATTTTAATGAAAGTTCAATAATTCGATTTCATCAAATTTGGGATGGAGAACCCCTGTATTTTGATGCAAACGAATTTCCAGGTATTTATGAATTTTAATGTTGGTAATTGAATCCACCCGATAAGCCTACGCCGCCATGGAGGGGCGCACGTAAGTGCGTTGCCAGGGGCAATGGAGGCGAAAGCCGGAACCCCGGAACGGCGGTGGCGCAAAGGCCTATACGGTCGAATTAGCCAAAAGGCAAAATGGTAGAACATACAAAACTTCCGTCCAAAGAAGAAGAAAAAATCATGCCGAAAAATATGCACTATCCGCATAAAATAAGCAATTGACACGCGTAAATTTTCATTTTATTATGTAAGGCATGAACATCTACCAAAATATAAACGCCCTTACGTCATACGGTCTTGTTACAGGCCTTATTCATGAAGAAGACATAATTTACACCCAGAACCGCCTGCTTGAGCTTTTTAGGCTTGACGGTTTTGAAAGTACGGAGCAGGCAAGCGATATTCCTACGGTTAAGGCAGAAGACCTTGAAACCATCTTGAATGAACTCTTGAACCAAGCTGCCGAGAGGGGAATTCTTTCTGAAAACGGTATTGTTTACCGCGACCTTTTTGACACAAAGATTATGGGCTGCCTTGTTCCCAGGCCTTCGGAGGTTCAGGCGCAATTTTTGGAGTACTACAAGAAGTCGCCCAAGGAAGCTACGGACTGGTTCTACAAGTTTAGCCAGGACACGGACTACATTAGGCGCTACAGAATATGCAAGGACATAAAGTGGAAGTCCCGCACGGAATACGGCGACCTTGACATTACGATAAATCTTTCCAAGCCGGAAAAGGACCCCAAGGCTATAGCGGCGGCAAGGAACGCTAAGCAGGGCGGCTACCCCGAATGCCTTTTGTGCAAGCAGAACGAGGGCTACGCAGGCAGGGTAAACCATCCGGCCAGGCAGAACCACCGCATTATTCCGCTAAAGCTTGCGGGAAAGAGCTGGGCTTTCCAGTATTCGCCTTATGTGTACTACAACGAGCACTGCATTGTCTTTAACGCTCAGCATACGCCCATGAAGATTAACCGCGAAACATTCATGGACCTCTTTGACTTTCTTAAGCTGTTCCCCCACTACACCATAGGAAGCAACGCAGACCTTCCGATTGTGGGAGGTTCAATCCTTACCCACAACCACTTCCAGGGAGGCTGCTACGAGTTTCCCATGGCAAGGGCACCGATGGAGCAGAAATTCCAGATTAAGGGTTCGGAGGACATTCAGTGCGGCATAATAAAGTGGCCAATGAGCGTGATTAGGCTTAGCGGCAGGAGCACGGACAGAATCATAGACCTTGCGGACAGGATTCTAAAGAGCTGGCGCACCTATACGGACGAAGGGGCTTTTATTTATGCCCAGACTAACGGAGAAGCCCACAATACGATTACGCCCATCGTAAGGATGAAGAACGGCGACTACGAGATGGACCTTGTGCTTAGGAACAACATTACAACGGCAGAACATCCGCTTGGAGTTTTCCACCCACACGCAGAGCTTCACCACATTAAGAAGGAAAACATTGGCCTTATTGAAGTTATGGGGCTTGCAGTTCTTCCTGCCAGGCTTAAGGACGAGCTTAACCTGCTTGCCGGGGCAATTCTTGAAGGCAAGGACTTTTCTAGCGACCCCAAGATTGGCAAGCACTATGAATGGGTTCAGGAATTCCTTCCCAAATATGCCAGTGTGGACACGGAAAACATAAGGCAGATTCTAAAGGAAGAGACAGGCCACGTCTTTGCCCGCGTGCTTGAGGATGCAGGCGTTTACAAAAGGAATCCTGAAGGCAAGGCTTCCTTCTTGAAATTTATCAACACATTCGCATAATGGTAATCGTGCTTTAAGCGGAAAACGAAGGATTATGCCCGGCAAGTGCGGGTTTTCCAAGCCACCGCTTGGCAAGTAGGTATTTATATGTCTGAACTTTACATTCCAAAAGGGTACGATCCCCTGCTGAACGAAAAAGAGACCGAACATGCTATTGTTATGGTTAAAGACTTTTTCCAGATGGCTCTTTCCACAGAACTGAACCTTACCCGCGTTACGGCACCGCTTTTTGTGCGCTCCGGTACGGGTGTGAATGATGACCTTAACGGCGTAGAGCGCGCTGTAAAATTCAACGTAAAGGACATGGGCGACACCCAGATGGAAATTGTCCATTCCCTGGCAAAGTGGAAGAGGCTCAAGGTTTCCGAGATGGGCCTTATGCCGGGCTTTGGCATCTACACCGACATGAACGCAATCCGCGCAGACGAAGAGCTGGACAACCTCCATTCGCTTTATGTTGACCAGTGGGACTGGGAGCAGTGCATTGACGCAAATGACCGCAGCATAAGCTACCTAAAGGACACCGTAAAGAAGATTTTCCGCTGCCTTAAGCGTACGGAATTTTACATCTATGACCGCTATGAGCAGATAAAGCCAATTCTCCCCCAGGACATCACCTTCATCTATTCTGATGATTTGCAGAGGCAGTTCCCGGACAAGACTCCAAAGGAACGCGAGTATGAAGCCTGCAAGAAGTACGGTGCAATCTTTATCATAGGAATTGGTGGCAAGCTGCCAGACGGAAGCATCCACGATGGACGCGCACCAGACTACGATGACTGGATTACGGAAACTGGTGACGGCCACAGGGGACTCAACGGAGACCTTATGGTTTGGAACCCGGTTCTTAACAATGCAATGGAGCTTTCTTCCATGGGAATCCGCGTAAGCCCCCAGTCTCTTAAGGCACAGCTGGAAGAAAGGGGGTGCCCTGAACGCTCAAAGCTGGTATTCCATTCAGCCCTTTTGGACGGAAAGCTTTCCCTTACCATGGGCGGCGGAATTGGCCAGAGCCGTCTCTGCATGTACTTCCTGCGCAAGGCCCACATTGGAGAAATCCAGGTAAGCTCTTGGCCGCAGGAAATGCGTGACAGCTGCAAAAAGGCAAAGATAAACCTTTTGTAAACCTTAGCAAAGGAATTGGCTATGCAGGATGAATTTGTCCACGTAAAGACCGCAGACCTCTTGAACAAGCTTCCAGTTTTGGCAAAAAGGGGCATAACGGAATTTTCCGTGGAAGACATTCATCTTGCAGGCAACAAGAAATTCATAGCCTCTCTTTGCAAAACAGTGCAGAGCCAGTGCCCGGGAATGTTCATATCATTTCCGGTAAACGCCGGCATAATCGACAGGCCGCTTGTGGAGCTTCTTTCGGAGACCTACTGTTCAATAGACATTCCGCTTGAAGGAAGCGTAAAGCAGGGACAAGGCTCAACAGCACTACTCTTTGACAAAAAGCTTTATTCAACCAAGGCGGCTCTTCTTAACAATGCGGGAATTGTATTCGGTTTTTCCGCAGGCTACGGCATTCAGCCGGGGGACAGCTTTAAGGCCTTCCGCGACAGGCTGGACTTTGCACTTACGCTTTACCCCAACCACATAAACTTTCCCCAGTTTGCAGACGAAGCAGAAGGCAGGTCATCTGCCAGTGCATCACCAAAGCCAACCGGAACTTATTCATCCAAGGACCTGGACTTTTCCAGAGGCATTTCTTTTGCATGCAGAACCTTCTACACTTGCGGCAGGGCTGTTCCCTGGTTCAACTCGGTAACAAAGGCACTTAAGGTTTACCCTTCGGCCTTTTTTTCAGACTTTGACGAATGGCAGCAGTGCAACAACTGTTCCTTTATTACAGACTACGTACCGGAAGATGCTCCCCACACAGAGATAGAAAAAATGCAGCTTAGCTTTCTTTCGCAGAAGTTTGAAGAAAAGCACAAGGAGCACCTCTTTGCGGCTGTAAAAGACTTGGTTCAGCTTAACGGGGCATTTTCCAGGGTTGCCCAGGAAGGCGAAGAGTCTATAATCCAGACTTCCTACAACCCGGACGACCTGCTTTCTCCCTACTCACAGGACATAGCGCGCTTTGCGGACAGCACGGCAATGGAAATGTGCCGGGTAAAGGTCTTTGCTGGGGCTGATTCACCGGACTACAAAATACTGTAGAAGCAAGCAGACGAAAACTAAGGAACCACTGATTAATAGCATCGTGTCATTGCCAGGCTCGACCCGGCAATCCATAAATATTAATAATGCAAACAAATAGATTATCGGGTCTTTCGCAACGAAGTTTCCAGCGAGCCCGATAATGACATTGTTCTGGATTAATCAGCGTTTCCCTAATTTCCCGACTCTTAATTTGCTAAGAATGAAAATTGGCTCTCAGCGATTTTTGCCCCGAAAAAAGGCTTCCGCGCTACGCTTGTGCAGAATTTTTTTCGGGTCAAAAATCGCTTACGCCAATTCATTGTTATAACAATGAAACTAATCTCCGTGACTTTTTTAGCAATAATTAAGGTAAAAAAAACAGGCCCCGGTAACACCGGGACCCGCTTTTAGTATCAAGGAGTTTCTATGAAGAAAGGCAGGCGGTCATCAAACCTGCTTTCTATATATGTAACCACCAGCTCACCAAGTAGTTACAAAATAATTTATTTTTTTTTAGGCATAATTTCTGCTTTTACCAAAGTCTGGCATGGGACTGTCCAAGGTGTAAAAGGTCATTTCGACAGGCTCAATGACCGCGCCATCTAAACTTTTTAGGCATCCCCACCCAACTTTTATTTGTTAAGCTTGTAACGGCCTGTGCTGATGGTGTGTCCGCCAGAATACACGTCGAACCAGACTTCCTTGTTGCGGGAAGTGTCCAAGGCCTCGTAGAATTCCTGAACAGATTCAACCTTCTTGTCGTTAACAGCAGTAATAACGTCGCCATCCTGAAGGCGCAATGCCGCAGCCGGTGACTTTTCCTGTACACCGGAAACAACTACGCCCTTCACCTTCTTGTCTTCAAGCTTAATCTTCTTCTTTACTTCGTCTGTAAGCGGAGATGCAATAAAGCCTGGCCACAAGAGGCTGTTGTCCGAAGAAACCTTTTCCGTGCGCTCTTCAATCTTAACGCTAAGGTCAAGCTTGCTCTTTCCGCGCAGAACCGTAAGCAGGGCTGTCTCTCCGGCAGGAATGTTGCCCACTTCGCGGACAAGCTGATCCACGCTCTTTACGTCGCTTCCGTTTATTGCAACAATAAAGTCTCCGGCCTGCAAACCGCCCTTCATCGCCGGGCTGTTAAGGAAAATCTCGCCGGCAAAGGCACCGCTGGAATTTCCTACGCCAAGCTCCTTCTTGTATTCATCGCTAACATCCACAAGGCTTACGCCCATCCAGCCGTAGGTAATCTTTCCCTTGCTGATGAACTGGTCTATGGCAGTCTTTATGTTGTTGATCGGAATGGAAAATCCAAGGCCCTGGCTGCCACCTGACTGGGATGCAATCCAAGTGTTGATTCCTATAACCTCGCCCCAGATGTTTACGAGGGGACCGCCAGAGTTGCCCTGGTTGATTGCGGCATCGGTCTGGATAAAGTCGCTTATGGAACCAATCTGGCCGCCGCTTCTGCCGGTTGCGCTAACAATACCCTGTGTTACGGAAGCAAAGTAGCCGAGGGGGCTTCCCAGTGCAAGAACAATGTCTCCCTGCTGTACCTTGTCACTGTCACCAAGCTTTGCAATAGTGATGTTTGTGTCGTCGCTTTCAAAAGAAACAAGTGCTATGTCCATGCGCTCGTCTGCACCAACAAGCTTTCCTTCAAATTCGCGCTCGTCGTTAAGCTTAATCTTGATTGTGGTAGCCTTACCCGCAACATGGTTGTTGGTAAGAACATAATTGGTCTTGCCTGTCCTGCGAACAATTACGCCTGAACCCAAGCCCTTGTTCTCGTATTCGCGCTCACCGCTACCGCCACCTTCCCCTTCAGGGTTTCCAAAGAAGAAAGGAAAGTCCTTAAAGGGATTGTATGTCTTTACCTTGGTCTTTTCCGTAACGTCCACTTCTACAACAGCGGGAAGAACCTGGCTGCTTATGGAGCGGAAGGTGTTCTGCAAAGCCTGGGTTGTCGCAAGGGAATCCGCAGGAATTGGAACTGCAGCCTTTGGAGTGCCCTGTGCAAAAGCCACGTTTGCAGAGCCCTTGTTTGCCTTGCATGAAATAGCCAAAAGACCAAAAGAAACGACAGCTGTAAGAGCCCCAGCAAGAATATTTTTTACTACCGGTTTCATAAAATCAAACCTCCTGAAATCATTTGTTCAGATTGAAAGTGCAATCCGTAACGCAAACAGCGGACAAAAAGTCACTTGCGCATCCGACCGCCATTTTTAACCGTCATATTTTATTTAAAAATATAACGATTTTTGCTCGCAGAGTGTTACAGATTTGAATTAGAAAATGTTGTTATTATTTCACATGCTACTTTACGTGAGAATAAAGCTCGGACATTTCGTCCCTCCAGGGAAGACGGTGTTCCTTGTCCTCCCACTCGATTATCTTGCGGATAACAAAATGCTTAACGTCATGCGCATTGGGAAAATAAACCACGCCAAACCTGCCCTGGCCAATGTAGGAAATCTTTTCCCCCTCGCCAAGCTTCTCCTGACCGTCAAGAATTTCAAGTGCACAGTCAAAGTGAATGGGGTTTCCGTTTTCCAGTGCAAGTGCGGATGCCATGTCTGTTATTGGCTGACCGCAGTGTGCACAAAGGGGTCTATTTTCACTCTTAAAAGCCCTAATGGCCTCTTCATCATGTCTTATCTGTTCGGCAGTAACTGCCTTGGGCGGAACAAAATGCTTCTTCTGCTGGGAGGAAGAATTGTTTGCGTAAGTTCCGTTTTCGTTGCGGGAACTATTCTTCCAGTTGTTGCCCCGGTGTTTTGAATGCCTGTCTCTATTTCTCATAGTAAATATTTTATTCCAAAAACTATTATTTTTCAATAGAAGCAAGAAGAAGCCTACGCCCGATTGGAGTGGCGGCGAAGCCGTTCCCGGAAGGGAATGGAGCGCACAAGGCGCGGAACCACGGAAAGCGGGTGACGCAAGGCACGGGCGGTCGAATTAGCCAAAGAATAAAATGGTAGAGCTGTTAGAGTTACCGTCCTAAAAAGTAGCGTCCCATATTAGAGAAGGTAGGTCTGCATCTGCCCCTTGCCCTTTACTTCCACACTCACTGGCTCTCCATAGGGGAAGGCGTTTTTTGTCTGCTCGTAGGTTGTCCCGCTCACGTGTATCTTCATTGGAAGACCGGTGCTTTCCATCCTGCTTGCAACGTTCACAGTGTCGCCCCAGATGTCATAGATGAATTTTGACTTTCCGATTACCCCCGCCACCAGGTTCCCGCTGTTTATTCCCACACGGATTTGAAGGTTTATCTTGTAACGCTCATTGAATGCCTCCACATCCGAGATAAGGCCTTTTGCAAACCTTACCATGCGGATAGCCTCGTCACCGCGCGGATTTTCGCAGAGACCGCAAGCCGCCATGTATGCGTCTCCAATCGTCTTTATTTTTTCTATGCCCTCGCGCTTGGCCCTTTCGTCAAAGCGGGAAATTATGAGGTTTAGCATTGCAACCAGGTTTTTTGCCGTCATCCTGCCGCTCATCTTGGTAAAGCCAACTATGTCCGTAAAGAGGACTGTCGTGTTGGGATAGTGCTTTGCAACCGTTTTGCCGGGGTGGAGCTTCAGTTCTTCCGCTATTTCTTTTGGCAGTATGTTCAAAAGCAGGTTTTCCGCCTTTTCGTTGGCAAGCCTAAGTTCCCTAGTGCGCTCATCAACTTTTAGCTCAAGCTCCTCGTTGTATTTCTTCATCATATGAAGCCGCTCGGACTGCATACGGTTTATGCTGATAATGTTGCGTACGGTGTTCTCCGTCATGTTGCTAAAGGAGATGTAAAGGTTTTCCACCTCGTCGCCAGTCCTAACGTCAAGCCCCTTTATTTCTGAGACGCATTTGTTCATGCCTTCCACATTGCCCTGCTGCTGCATAAAGGAAATTGCGTGCCTTGAAATTCTGTTTATGGGGTTCACGAGGAACTTTGTAGAAATTACAAGCCCCAGGCCCACTATTACGACCACCACCAAAAATGACAGGATTACTGTCCTTAACAGGAAGTGCAGCCTGTATGTGCGAAGGAGTTCCATGGAAATGTCAACGCCAACGTAGCAGGCGCATTTTCCCTGGGAGTTGAAAACCGGGTGGTAATAGGTTAGAAGCCAGCCGTACTGGTCGTTTGACTCTATTGGCTCAATCTCCTTTCCCTCAAGCAAGTCTGGAACTAGGGGAAGGAAGGTTGGGTCAAATTCTATCAAGTCGTCAACGTTATAGGTTGAATTTTCGTTGTCCGTGTCAAAAATCACGTGGCAGCCGTCTTCGCGGATCTGGTAGGCGTAAAGATAGGTAATGTCCGGTATCTGCTGCTGAAGGCTCTTTAGGCGGCGGAAAGTTTCCTCGTAGCCACTTACAGCCATTCCATCCTGCTTGTACAGCTCAATGCTGTCTGCGTCGATTGCCTCTGCTGCAAGGATTGCAACCCCCTTTGCCATCTTTAGGTGAGAGGAGCGGGTGTGCACCGTAAAAAGTCCCAGCGCAACAAAGGAAATTGAAGCCGCAAGCATCAAGGCCGCAAGTACGAGAAGGACTGAAATTCTTGTCCTTAAAGAATGAATGCCTTTTGTATTTATCGCATTAGTCATATAGCCATTCCTTGGTAGGCAAAATGTATACCTTCCTTGCATTATATCACGCAAATGGCTTTTGTGGAATTATTCTTTGAAAAGTCAAAGCACCGTCCAGTCAGGGCCATTTGCCGTGGGGAAAACCCTGGTTCTGTTCTTCTCCCTGCCGCAGTTTGCAAAGAAAAAGGGAATGTCCGACGCATACTGGCTCATAAGATCATCCGGATGCCAAGAAAGTTCCAGCGTACATTCCTCCCCTTCACCCTGGCAGCGGGAAAGGGCTCCGTTAAGCGAAATTATGTCTCCCACCAGTGCCGTGTACTTTTGGAGCCCCCTGGACTTTAGCCTAAGAAAGACAAATTCCTTCTGCAAAGCCTCTATCTGCAACAGGGAAAGTCCTTCCGCCAAGCCCTTAAGCGCCTGCTTGCCGTCCAAAAAGCCTGCAAATCCTTCAAAAAAGACAGACGGTTTTTCGCGCATCAGCCCCAGCACCGAATTGAACCAGGGAACAGCCCTGCCCTCCGTGTAAAAGAGGTTCACCGCACGCGAAAGCTTTTCCGCCTTATTCAAATCGCCGCTTGGAAAGCTTGGACTGTTCAACACATGGTAAGGGGGAAAATCCTGCCACTCAAGCCCAAAAGACTTGGCATCTTCAAAAAGTTTTGTGCCGGGAAGAACGCTAAGGCAAAAAAGCTCAAGGTTGTTGGGGTAAAGTTCAAGGGCAAAGTCTATGCTCTTCTTAAATCCGGCAAGGCTGTCTCCTGGAAGTCCGTATATAAGGTCAAAGCCAAAGACAACGCCCTGCTCGTTTAGAAGAGACACGTTTTTCTTGAACTGGTTCTTGTTAAAGCTTCGGTTCACGTTCTTTAGAACCACAGGATTGCTGCTCTGCAAGCCAAACTGCACGCTGCAATTTATGGATGCAAAGGCTCTGGCAATCTCCGCATCTATGAATTCCGCCCTGGCTTCAAAATAGAAGAAGGTTTCGGGGCAGGTACGCCTTATCTTTCTAAGCATGTCCAGGGCACGCTTCTTGTCCGCATTGTATGTTGGGTCAAGCACGAACACCTGGGGAATTTTTTCTTTTGCAAAGAGTTCAAGCTCTGCGTCAAGCCTGTCTTGGGGAAAGCGCCGTATCTTTGCGTAGCCCTTGCTTTCGTAGCAGTATGAACACTTGAAGGGACAGCCCCTTGCAAGCTCCCATAAAGCCCCGCCGTAATCCCCAGCGCGTATGGTTCCGTCTAGCCATGGAGAAGAAAGCTCGTCTAGCGGTGCAGGAAGAGCCTTTGCGCCAACAGCTGCCCCTTCCAAGGATTTTCCAGTACCGCGCATGGAATACACACCCGAAATTCCGCAAGAACTTTCATTCACCCCGGAAGAAGAAAAAATCGAATGCAAAAGCTCAGGAACCGCAACTTCCCCTTCACCCGCAACAGAAAAATCAACTCCCTTCATTCCAAGTGGATTGGCCGTAATTTCTGGCCCACCGGCAACAATCACTATGCCGCCTTTTTTTTCTTTTAGCGCAAGGGATGCCTTTTCAAGAATAGTCTTGCTCCAGACGTAAACGCTCATGCAAACGCAGGCCACTTCTGGAAATTCCGAAAGAATCTTATCCGCAATCTTTTCCGCCTTTTTGTCATCGGACAGCCCGCAAAGAAAATCATCCTCCATGGTAAGAGTAAGAAGCTGCGCCCTCACAAGATTTTTTGTAAGGGGACTGCTCTTTACGGCAGAAGCAACGCAAGCGGCACCCATGGGCAAGGCCTGCGGAGAACGCTCAACAAGTAAAGTGGTAAAAACTGCCAGATACTTTGTGTCTTCCATAAGATTCCCCTGTAAAAACAAAAGTCTTAAAATAACCAAAAAACGAATGACAAAATTCTTCCTTTATTGTATAATTAAATGCTTTTGAATCTCAATAGAATGGCAGGGGAATTTTATGAAAAAAATTTTTATGGCTCTAGGCGTGGCTTTATTTTGTCTATTTGCGCCAAGTGCTTTTTGCCAGGATTTTTTGCCATGCTTTAACCAAAAACTTACGGATTCACAGATTCAGGACTTAAAAAGCGGAAAGGTCATCATAAGGAACCTAAAATCAGCAGAAGAGACAAGCCTTAGCACAAGCAACGTTTACGCCAACAAATTCGTAAATGAACTAAAGTCAATCTCCCCCACCCACTTTGCAGAAGTAATACAGGTGCGCCCCTACAAGGACCACGAAAACCTTATCAAAGAGCTGGAAGAGCTTGTTTCCGACATAAAGAGCTACAAACAGATTCCCTACTACGCAGAACGGCAGGGTGCTTGGGCCGCAATGTTCACCAAGTCGGAAGTCCTTTCATGCAGCCGGGGCAAGCTTACAAACGTCTACAATGCAGTCTTTAGAATGCCACCATTTGCCCAGTTCAAAGCCCAGGTTTCCACCACGCAAATTGGCGACACCCTTTATTTTGCAACCGTAAACAAAGAGACAATCGAGTATAAGATTTTTGATGCAGTAAAAGCCGGAAAGATGGAATGCGGGCTTGTACTCTTTAGGCAGGGTGACTACTGGATACTATACGGAGCTGGAGCCGTAAAGACAAACGCTTCCTTCTTCTTAAAAAAACGCGTGAACACGGCCTTTGTTAACCGCATAAAAGATTTTAGCATGTATTTTATTAAAAAGCTTAACTAGCAATTGCAGATGCTTCTGATTCCCTCTGATTCTTTATGCGCAGCGTCAACTCGCGGTTTACAATCTTGGTAAGCAAATCACGCTCATCTTTTGTATTGGAATTCTTGTAGCACAAATCCTTTAGCAAGTCAAATTCATCGTCAGAAAGAGATTCCTGTCCGTTCCAAAAGAAACGCCAGGTAGCAGCACTGTCCAAGACCTTGTAGGTTTCCACATTGTCCCCACAAAGCTCACTGGCTTCATCCTCATACATAAATTATTCCCCCACTCGGACAAAATTCATCAGATAAAATTCAATGGAACCCCAAAAAGGCAAGCTTTAAGGAGTCCCATGAAAATTATCGGATAATCGGATAACAAAAATACTGCGGATATAAAGTTAGCCCTGTAAAAAACCCACCAATCCCCTACAAGGCAAGATTTTAATGAATAAATCTAATTCGAGAAAAAATAAAAATAGTGTTCCACAGACTCATCAGAATTAACTGCCTATTATCTGTGGAAATATGCCAACGCCTAAAACTATTTAAGTGCAGAACTGATTCTTTCCAGAACCTTCTTGCGATCCAATGGCTTTACGATATAGTTCTTTGCTCCGGCAAGAAGTGACTTCTTAACAAGCTCTTCCTTACCAAGGGCGCTAACCATAACAACACGAGCGTTCTTGTCAAATGCAACAATCTGCTCAAGTGCTGTAATACCGTCCATGCGAGGCATTGTAATATCCATTGTTACCAAGTCAACATTCGGGCAAAGTTCCTTATATTTATCAACGCCTTCTTTACCATCCTGAGCTGTAGCAACAATCTCGTATCCGTCGCTGCTCAAAATCTGCGTCAACTGCTTTGCGACGAACATTGAATCGTCAACGACCAAAACGCGGAATTTGCTTCCGTCGGCCTTAACACCTTCTGGCGGACCATCATTTATCTGCGCAAAATCATCTTTTGTTTTCATACCTTTATGCTCCTTATGTACGTTCGCGGATAGCGACGTTGACTTCTATTTTTCCAAATTCAGTAATGAGCGGAACAATCAGAGCTTCAACATTCTCCTCATCATTGCCACCCAATGCTGCAATTTCCATTTTTTCACCGGCAAAAAGGGCCGGAGGGGTAAGGTCAAACTTAAAACCAAGCTCGTGGAGTTTTGTAACAGCCTGAGCAGTAATTAAGTTTGCCAATTCGCTAATAGTAGCCTTTGCCAAATCATCAAATTCTGGAAGCTTTTCTCCGTTCATACGGGAAGCTATTGCAAGAGCCGTATCATAAGTCATATCAAACAAGACACGACCTTCTACATCACCGGCAAGGCCAACCAATGCTGCAACACCCATAACTGGCATTGCTGTTGACTTAAGATACAAATCGCCACGCTTTACGTCTGCATCACCCAAAACTTCTTTCAGAACCCTGTATGAAGTTTCAACAAATGGGTTAATGTACTCTACTCTCATTAAAATCCCCCTGCAGTTTTATTAACTAACCAGATTATTCCAATTTTTATTTTGAATATACCGCAACAGACCCAGACTGTTTTTTACTCCAGCCAGGAATTGCAATATTCTCATTTTCACCAACTATTATAACACCATTTCCCTTAACTTTCTCGCCAAAATCATCCAAAATTGACTTTTGTGATGCTTCCGGAAGGAAAGAGAAAAGATCCCGGGCAAAGACCAAATCGATTGGAGGCAGATTATTAGTATGAACACAGTCGTGGTATTCAAACATAATCATGTCCTTTATCTCTTTGGTAAAGGTATAGCTTCCGCCAGATGTCTTTGTAACATAAGGCTGGTACCAGTCCGTACTTACCTCGCTGCTTACCGTCATAAGCGGTGCATTGGAAACATTGAGCAAGTCAATGTCGTGAGCATAAATACGTATATGAGCATTAGGATAACGCTTTTTCAGCAAACATGCAAGTGAGTAAGACTCAAAGCCTTTGCCGCAGCCCGGATTCCATACAACAATGTTCTTGGCAGGATTGTCCGGCAATGCCTTTGCAATTTCGCTGGCATAGGGTTCGCTCCACCAAGTTCCGTTGAACTTAGAAAAGAAGGGCTTAAGGAATTCGTCAGCATCGCTTTCGTTCTGAAGCTGGGTATTTCCTTCTCCACGTTCCTTTTCCCACTGCTCATAGCGGGACTTTATCCATTCTTCGTTTACGGCAGAAACATAGAATTTCTTAAGATTCTTAAGTGAATCATAAATAAAATTCAAGTCTACAGCTTTTTTCTCTTCTTTTGCAGGTTCTTCAACCTTCTTTGCGGCATTCTTCTTGCCAGAGCTCTTTGCAGTTTCCTCTGCCTGCCTTGCGGCTTCTTCCCTAGCGGCAATTTCTGCTGCTGCTGCCTGCCTGTCTTCAAGTTGGGCACGGGCTGTCTCTGCAAGCAACCTTTCTTCTTCCGGAGTGCGGAGACCAAAAATCTTGTCTATGTCCAAAAGAATGTAAAGATGCCTCTGAGCTTCCACAACACCGCTGATATATTTGATGTTTATATCGCCAAAAAGTGGATGCGGCGGCTGAATAGATGACTTCTGAATACCGACAACCTTGTCGATTACGTCTACTACAACGCCAAAGAACTGTTCGCCAACCTGGACAATCAGCATATTCTCCAAGACATTTGAGTCATGCGGAGGAATTTCTATGTTAAAGAAGAGCCTCAGGTCGATTATAGGGATAATTTCACCGCGGAGGTTGTATACGCCAAGAACAAAAGGAAGAGTGTTAGGCACATAAGTAAAATTACCAGCCTTGGCAATTTCCTTAACCTTCATAATGTCTATGGCATAATCCTTACCTGCAAGAGAAAAGGTTACCATCTTGTAGTCAACAACGCTGGCGTTCTTCTTCTCTTCTTCCAGTTCCTCCTGGGAAAGGCTTTGAACAGCGGCTTCTGTTGTGCTTGCAAGTATGTTAAGTTTATCTTGTATCGTTCCCATCTGCCTACCCTCTGACTGTGCTCTTCAAGGCTATCTCTTCACGTGTTTTCTGCGCATTGATTTCCTGTTTTACGCCCAACTCCAAAAGCTGGTTAACATCAATGATAAGAGAAACCGAACCGTCACCCAAAATTGAAGCACCCGCAATACCCGGTGATGTTGTAAACTGGTCGCGCAAAGGCTTGATTACAACGTCTTCCTCTCCAATAAGGGCATCTACCATAACACCAATCTTCTTTTCCTGTGAACCTACGATTACTATGAAGCAGTATTCGCTTTCCACCGCGTCCTTGATGTTGAACAGGCGGTCAAGCCTCAGGATAGAGATAACCTCGTTACGCACGTTAAGTACTTCGTAGTTATCAATTGTATTGATGCTGTCACGCTTTACGCGCTGGCTTTCTATAACATTTGTAATCGGGATAGAGTAAACCTCTTTTCCGACACGGATCAAAAGACCCTGGATAATGGCCAAAGTGAGCGGAAGCCTGATGCTGAATTTTGAACCCTTGTGGCGCTCGCTGGTAACAGTAATGGTACCCTTAAGCTTTTCCACCATGGTCTTAACAACATCCAAGCCTACACCGCGGCCAGAAACATTGCTTATCTTGTCGCTGGTAGAGAATCCGGGAAGGAAGATAAGGTTAAAGGCATCCTGGTCAGACATAACCTTGTTGGGGCTAATAAGACCTTTTTTGATAGCCTTTTCGCGTACTTTTTCTACTTCTATACCCTGACCGTCGTCAATAATGTCTATTACAATCGTGTTGCCTTCATTTGCGGCCTTAAGGACAAGCTTACCTGTCTCATCCTTTCCGTGAGCCTTGCGCTCTTCCGGTGTTTCAATGCCGTGGTCTACGGAATTGCGTACACAGTGCATGATTGGGTCAAGCAGGTCGTCTACAACAGTCTTGTCAAGTTCTGTGTCTTCACCTTCTATTACAAGGTTAACCTTGCGGCCAAGATCGCGGCTCAAGTCACGCACAACGCGCGGGAAGCGGTTGAATATGGTACCAATAGGAACCATGCGGATTTTCATTACGCCTTCCTGGAGTTCGCTAGAGATGCGGCCCAAGTTCTGCGTAGTTGAGCGGTATTTGCTTGCCGTTAACTTTATGTCGTTTTCAAAGGCATCAAAGATTGTGGACATTCCCTGGCAGATTTCGCTTATCCTCTGGCGGATTTCCTTCTGGGAAGCACCAGCCTCTATCTGCTGGAGAATCTTTGGAATTTCTTCCATAATATGATGCTGCTTTTCCTTGTAGCTGGAGTTGAGCCCCTGGAGCATTACCTGCAGGTCTGCAAGATGAAGCCCCAGCTGGTTAAAGGCAGCCTTAGTAATAACGGTTTCGCTGACGAGGTTCATCAGGTTGTCTACGCGCTTGCTGTCTACGCGGAGTATTGAACCGCTCTGGTTAACCGCATGGCCTGAGCCCTGGGCGGCAGATTTCTTTGCCTGCTGAAGATTTGCCTGTGTTGCCGGTGCAGATGTTGAAACTTCCGCAGCCTGTTCTGGAACAGACTCTTCCTTTGCCTCTTCTTCCACCTGTGCCTCCGCAGAAGCTTCCACTGGAGCACTTTGCGCAGCGGGAGCCTCTGGAGCAGTATCTGCTTCCATGCAATGTGCATCCGCAGCAAGAGTAACGTCATCCAAGAAAGCCGTATCTTCCAAAGCTGAACCGTCAGATGCGGTTGCAACGTAATAAACTACCTGTGGATGGAATTCATCTTCGTAAAGAGCCTCAAAATCCGGAACAGTCTTTAAAACCGTACCGCAGTTCTTGAGGGCTGCAAAAACCTGAATTCCCCCTACACTGTTCATGGGGTTTGATTCGTCAAAAGTAACGTTTACATACCAAAGCTTCTGTCCATCCGGGCAAGCCTGCTTAAGTTCATTGAATTCGCTATCCGAAAGCGGCTTAACAGGAGACATTCCGTTATCCGCAGCGGCAGGGGCAGCTTGCTTAGGAGCGGCCTTTGGAGCTGCAGGCTTTGGGGCACCAACCATACCGGCAGGAGCCTTTACCGGAGCCTTTTTCTTTCCAGACTTCTGGGGAATAAAGGACTTTATCTTATTAACAATTTCGGAAACGTCTTCCTGGTACACGGATCCATTGCTTCTTGCGTCAAGCATAGCCTTTATTGTATCCAAAGAAGAAAGGAGCGTGTCTACGATAGGCCCTGTTACCTGAACCAAATTGCTTCTAAGGGCATCAAGAAGGTCTTCCACGTCATGACAAAATGAAGAAAGCTCGGTCATCTCAACAGTGGCAGAACCACCCTTTAAGGTATGAGCCGCACGGAAAATTTCATCTATAGCATCATGATTTGAAGGGTCATTTTCTATAACAAGAATGTTGCTTTCCAAAGTCTCGTACTGCTGCTCAGCTTCAGAAAAGAAATCTTTGAGAAGTTCCTCGTTATTAGCGTCAAGATAATCACTCATATTATCTATTTTAACCTCTTCCAAACATAAGTCAAGTCAAAACGACTGATTTTTGCAACTTTTTTAATCTTAATTTATTATACCTTAGTTTCAAAAAAAATTCCAGATAAAATGTAAAAAAATTGTAGTTCAAGTTCCCCTTTTATTCACCTTTTAAAATACCGATAAATCAAGAAATGAGTGGGCTGTTTTTTTAGGCCTCATATTTCTTTCTTGGAGTTCCTGATGAAAAAGAAATTTATTCTATTATATTCAGCAATATTCCTATGCACAAGCCTTTTTGCATTCGAAGATTCAACCTTTAGCGGCTACCTGGGGCTTTTGGCGGACGCACCGGCAAAAAAAGAGCTCTATTCCGAAGGATTTGTAGCAGGCCAGCTTGATTTTGGCGGAAAAATCATCTTTAGGGGCGAAGTCCAGCTGCAAACAGACGACCTTCTGGAAACAAGCCCCCTTAAAAGAAAGGAAGACCTAAACACGGTGCTTAACCTAAACGAACTTTCCGCAACATACACCTACAACCACACGGCTTCCACCCACTTCTTTAGCGCCTACCTCGGAAACTTTGAAGGCGCAGGCTCAGACATATTCCTTCAGAGGCAGTTTGGAATAAAAAGCATAGCATCCCCCCTTACGGAATCCTACAAGGGGCTTGGAACTTCACCCTTCAACGAACAGTACGGCGCAGGAGTTGCATACACGGTAAAGTTTGCATCCCCACTGGCGGCAGGAGTTTACATTACGGTAAACAAGGACAACGCTACCGGGGACGAAAAAAAGGCCGTCTGGACAAACTTGCGCTTTGCAGGCTCCTACCCCTACATTACCTTTGACATAAACGGTGGAATCAACTTCCCCATGGAAAAGGAATCGGAATCCGGCGACAAGGTTATCTTCCTTGTAAAATACCTGGTTGTGGACGGAGGGGCAAACCTTCTTATAGGAAACCGCTACACAACGTCGCTTTTCCTTCAGGGTGGCGTAAAAAACATAGTCATAAACTCTGATGATACAAGCAAAAGCAACATAGACAAGGGCTCTGCATACTTCCTTAGCGAAATGAGGATGGTATTCCCTAGAATGCAGCTGAACGGCACAGTCTTTAGCATTCCTGACGAATACTTTTCCGAAATGGTCTTCTTTAGGCACCAGGCAATAGAAGCCATGAATAAGGCAATAGAAGCGCCAAGGGCAGCCGACGAAGACTCCTACTCAACACTGGGATTTGACGCAAATCTTTTTACAGAAAGCATTTACCTTGGTTCACGTCCAACAACGCTCGGAGCCCACTTTACGGTAACAACACCGGGCTGGGGACTCTTTGACGCTTTGGAAGACCTTAAGAAAAAAAATCATGAGTTTACAAAGTGCGACAAAACCTTCGTACTTTCCCCATACATAAGTACACCGCTTCTTTCTGGAAACCTTACCGGAATTGTATCTCTTAACGTTACGGCACTAAAGGACAAGGACAGGGAAAAGAGGGAGGCATTCCGCTTCCTTTTGGGCTACAAGGCACAACTGTAGTAATTTTCTTCTTTTTCTGGAGCGGCCTTAATGGTTAAACTGTTCCCGGCACTACGTGACCGGGAAAATCCATGCAATTTCTACCAATCGTAAAACCAATAGCGCCACGGACGGCGCGTTAAATGTTAGCAGAACGGCTGGTGAGTTTTACGAAGTAAAACTCACGGGTAAAAATTGCACGGACGCAATTTCTACCCGCTTGCGCGGGCCCTTCCAATCGGGGCTAGGAAGTATAGGTTTTCGCTTTTACCTTCTGTTCTATAGAAACAGACCTGAGTGTGCCGGTAAAGACAGGACCTGCAACCTTTTCAGAAACAGACTTCTTACCGCCAGCCCCAGAAGAAGCTTTATTCTTCTTGCCGCTAGACCTGCTTTCAATAAAAGCTGCACATACACCGAGGGCTGGAGCTAAAGCCAAAAACGCCAAGATTACATGCTTCATGTAGCCAGCAGTTTCTTCATTTGCTTTTACCACGGAAGCTTCCACCGCTGCACCTTCCACACTTGCACCGCCCTGCAAAGGCCTGTCTTCTTTTCCAATAAGGATAAGCGCAACCGCACATGAAAACCAGAATACCATTGCAAAAACCTTTATTCTTACGCTCATTTTCCAGCCTCCTTCCTCTTGTCAAAAAAGTGGGGGACAGGTCTTGAACATGCAAGATTGTGCACCTTTACCTTTGACGCAATCGAAGCAAAAATTACGATGATGTTTATTATAGTCGCCACATACCCGGGCATGACACTTTCTTCCCCGGCACCTTTTACGATTATATAGGCAATCACAAGTGCTATTATTAGCTTTACCTGTGTAAAATCAATCTTTTTCTTCTTTTTGTCGGAGTTTCCTGACTGCAAAGACCTGTAGCCCTTGTCATCCACACGGTTTATCTCGTTGTCAAGCTTTTTAAGGTAAACCCTTCTGTCCAGAAAGACTTCGCCAAGAGCAGCAAGCAGGGTATAAAGCCAGAAGACATTTGCATTTTTGGGGTTTGCAAAGTCATAGTGAAATACAGGTCCAAAAAGAAGCTCCAGCACAAGGAAAAATGGTATTGCGACAACCAAGGACCAGAAAAGGTATTTCTTTACGTCCACCGGAATAGCGGCAAAAATCTTACCCGTAAAGCCGTTTATTACCGAATAGAAGACCCGCTTTTTGTTCTTGTAGGTTAAAAACCAGACAGGCAGCATTGCAAGCCTTGCATCCACGTTGCAATAGCCTTCAGGATTCTGTCCAATAGCAGGATCGGTAAAAAACTTTGCAGACTTTCCGTATTTTACATCTATGTGAATTGCCTCTTTTTCCTTTACCTTATCCTGTATTTTGCCAGCTACGGCAGTCAAGCCCTTTGCACAGGCATCGTCTGTATAGGTTTCGCTCCTTACATCCGCAACGTCTGCATAGGAACCGGCCATTAAAGCCCCCTTAAAAGGCTTTAGACAAGCAACCGGGAAGTCCTTAATCTCTTCGCTGATTCTGTCGTCCAGGTTTGAAGAAGCGTCAAAAATCATGCCGTCAACGCTGCCGCTTACCTTTGCAGTGGCAGTGTAGCGCACAAGGCCAGTATCATGCCTCTGCCTAAATTCGGCATCTTTTTCCGTGTAATCAACAGTTGTCTTGAATTTTACGTCTGCATCAGGCTTGAACTTTTGGCTGTAGACCCAGAAGGGAATGTAAAAGTTCTTAAGGTTGCTCTCCGCACTTTCTGCATTCATGTATTTGGGAAGGAAATAGCACTTTTTTAGCTCTTCCTTGTAAAGCTCAATGCATTTTTCCTTGGTAATGTTAAAAGGCACAATGTAGGACGGCTTTTGAATCCTTGCAAGGCGGCTTTGCAGAGTTACAAAGGTTCCGCAGTATGAGCAGTATTCAACCGCATCCAAATCAGTAGCAAAGACTTCCGCACCGCAGTTGGGGCAGGTGAATATCTTTGCCTCCATTGATTGGCCGTTAAAGCCAAGCCCTTCTTCGGCAGGCTTTACTTCTTCTATGCTGCCTGAGTCAAATTCGCTATTGCAGTAATCACAGACAAGCTTTTGTTTTTGTATGTCAAACCGGAGCGTACCTCCGCAGCTAGGACATCTGTTCGCCATACGAACCTCCTGGCCTAAATGTTAACGCAGAAAAAACCGGCTTTCAAGTTTAGCATGACAGGTTTAGGAAGGTACTTGATATAAAACCTACGCCCGATTGGAAGGGCCCGCGCAAGCGGGTTGCCGTAAGGCAATGGAGCCGAAAGGCGGAACCCTGCAAAGCGGGAAATTGCATGGATTTGACCGGACACGGAGTACCGGGCACAGTTTTACACGGGGCACTCCGTCCAAAAAAAGAAGAAAAACTAGAGCTTGAATTTAGAAAGGCGTGAACAGGCTTCTTCCACATCCTCTCGGTGGCCAAAACAGCTAAAGCGCAGGTAGCTTTCTCCGGCAGGTCCAAATCCGCTGCCAGGGGTTGTTACCACGCGGCATTCGTCCAAGATTCTGTCAAAGATGTCCCAGCTCTTCCATCCGGGGAAGTACACCCAAAGGTATGGAGAGTCGCCAGTGTAGTAAACCTTTACGCCAGCATCAGCAAAGTTCTTGCCGGTAAGAGCCTCTTTCATAAGCTTTGCGTTTCCAAGGTAGTAGTCCACCAAAGCAGTTGTTTCCTTGATTCCCTCTTCGTCCAGGGCTGCAAGTCCGCCGTGCTGGGCAATGTTGCTTGCTCCGTTGAACAAAGTGGTCATTACGCGGTTCCAGTCGCTTATTACGCTGCTTCCGTCCGCAAACTTAATGTCCTTTGGAACTACAGACCAGCCAAGGCGTACTCCGGTAAATCCAGCCAGCTTGGAGAAAGAGTTTATTTCTATAGCACACTTTCTAGCACCCTCTATCTCGTAGATTGTGCGCGGAAGTTTTGAGTCGCGGATGAATGCGTAGTAGGCGCTGTCGTAGATGATTATGCAGCCGTTTGCAAGCGCATAGTCAACAAGCTTCTTAAGCTGCTCCCTTGTGCTTGCCGCTCCGGTCGGGTTGTTGGGGCTGCAAAAGTAAATGAGTGTTCCGCTCTTTATTACGCTAAGGTCGGGGAAGAAGGAGTTTTCTGCTGTACAGGGAAGGTAGGTAACGCCCTTGTAACCAGAACCGTCAGCGTTTGCTTCCCCGGCGGCACCAGTAATAACGCTTCCGTCAACATAAACCGGGTATGCAGGATCCTGAACCGCAATGGGGGTGTCTCGGCCAAAAAGGGTCTGGATTCTTGCAATGTCGCACTTTGCTCCGTCGGAAATAAAAATCTCGTCTTCCGTAGCCAAGCCACTGTACAAAACCTGGGCAATCTTTGCACGCAGTTGGGTAAGTCCCTGCTCGTCACCGTAACCGGAATAGCCTTCCTTGGTTCCAAGAGAAGCTGCATAGTCTGCCATAGCCTTGCAGATGTGCGGAGAAAGAGGCTCCGTAGTGTTGCCTATGCCAAGACTTATTATTTTTGCGTCCGGGTGGGATGCCTGGTAAGCCTTTCTTCTTTTTGCCACTTCTGGGAAAAGATAACCCGCCGTTAAATTTGCAAAACCTTCATTTCTCTTTATCATAATAAGCCCCTTAAAAAAAATATAAAGAATGGGTTAACTATATTGAACGTAGAAACAAAAGTCAACATACACGGAAATCAATTTTGTGTTCCAGTCTTTTAACATAGGAAAAATAAAAGGAATTGATTCCCGTGTCAACAAGAAGGCATCATAAAGGTAAATTCCGCATACTTGCCCTCTTCGCTCTTTACCGTAATCTTGCCCCGGTGGCTGTCCGCAATGGACTTTGCAATGGTAAGGCCAAGACCGTATCCGCCGGTTGAACGCGCACGGGAGGAATCTGCCCTGTAAAAGCGGTTGAATATCTGGGGAATGTCCTTTTCCGCAATACCGCGGCCCGTATTGTAAACCGTAAGAAAGCCCTTTTTGCCCTCTGCCCTTACGGAAATCTTAATAACAGCCCCCGCATCGGAATTCTTAAT
>JAEEGL015056103.1_pt1 | contig 22797 bp, 18 predicted proteins | sample 9134231 | NCBI WGS metagenome assembly JAEEGL01 (sample SAMN16246548, study PRJNA631951) | gut metagenome | biome: gut microbiome; feature: rumen; material: fiber-attached | host: Bos | place: Iran: Karaj | collected 2018-10 | reverse complement strand
GCCATGAGGGCCCCTCCGCCGTTGTTCTCGGCGGCGTGGTTGGAGACGAGGGTGCTGTTGAGGAGGGAGAGGACGCCGTTGCGGGAGTATAAGGCCCCACCCATGCCCGAGCCATTGGAGAAGAAGGTGCAGTGGTCGATATGGAGGTGCGCGGCGGCGTAGTTTGCCACGGCGCCGCCCAGGGCTGTCAGGGCATAGCAGCCGGAGAAGGAGCAGCGGGAGATGACGGCGGAGTGCGAGGCGGTGCCTTCGATGTAGATGGCGCCACCGTCGCCGACGGCCGTGTCATCGATGAAGGCACAGTTGTGGAGGAGGAGGTCGGACTGGTCGGCATGGAGTCCACCGGCGCGTGCGGCCACACCGCTTGCGGGGGCTTCGGCGAGGTTATGGGAGAAGGTGGTGTTGCGGAGGGAGAGGCTGGACTGTTGCGCGGAGAGGGCACCGCCATAGCACTTGACAAAGGCAAGGATGTCGGAGTCGGACACACGGGCTTTGTTGCCAACAAAGAGGCAGCTGTCGAGCAGGAGTGGTGAGGAGAGTAGGCGCAGGGCGCCGCCGTGGCTGTCGCGGCCGTCGGTCAGCACTTGGTTGCCGGAGAACCGGGAGGCGGTGATGCGGGAGGTGTCGCAGTTCTCCAGTACGATGGCGCCGCCGTTGAGGCTGTGGTTGTCCTGGAACAGGCAGCGGATGGCGGTGAATCGGGGCGGCGGGCCTGCCGCGGTGGTGCCGCAATAGACGGCGCCGCCGCTGTGGAGGGCGATGTTGTCGCGGAACAGGCAGTCGCGCAGTGTCAGGGAAGCGCCGACGGCATTGACGGCGCCGCCGGGGTTGCCGTTGCGACCGTTGAGGAATAGGAGGCTGTCGATGGCTATGTGTCCGCCGAGGAACAGGAGCAGGCTGTGGCTGCCGCCCCCGTCGAGGGCGACGCGGCCGGTGTCGGGGCCGTGGTTGCTGCCGTTGATGTAGCAGCGCGGTGCGGTGACGGCGGGCAGGTTGGCGGAGAGGGTGACGGTGCGGTTGCTGCCGAGGGGGAGGGCGAAGAGGATGGTGTCGGGGATGAGGCCGGCATTGAGGTGGAGGATGGCTTCGCGCAGGGAGGTGAGGCCGTCGGTGGCATCGACGGTGTCGAGAGGGGTGGTGACGAGGCGGGAGGGTGTTTCGGTGGGCGGGGTCTGGGCGCGGAGGCCGGTGAGGGAGAGCAGCAGGAGCAGGAGTGGCAGGAGGTGTGCGGCTCGGGACATGGCGGGGCGGAGAAGGGTCAGTAGTTTTTGCTCCAGACTTCCTCGAAGTTGGAGCCGCCGTAGTTGATGAAGACACGCACTTCGACAGGGGCGGCGGGGTCGGCGGTGTCGTGGATTTTGGCATCGGCCATGGTGGCGAGCTTGAGGGTGAGGGAGCGCACGTCGGCGCGCGTGGTGTTGCGAGCCCGGACGGTGTTGTCGTTGACGCGCTCGTAGAAGTCGAAGAAGGTCTGCTGGAAGGCTTGCTCTATCTCGTCGGGGGTGATGTATTTGGCGGGGGTGTAGAGCTGCCAGTAGATGGTGCAGTTGATGGTGTCGGGTTTTTGGCAGGAGGAGGGGGTTAGGAGGAGTAGTAGGAGGAATAGGGGTGATGGGTGTTTCATGGGGTTGGGGGGTGATGGAATTAATGGAATTAATTGAATTGATGGAATTAATTGATTCTTTTTTCAATTTTCAATTTTTTTCTTTTTTCAATTTTCAATTTTCAATTTTTTTCGGGGTTTAGTTGGTCTTTTTTGGACCAGTGGGCCATGAAGTCGTCGTAGTTGCGCTGGAGGAGGTTGGGGGTGTCGAGGTTGTAGGGGCATTTGTCGCGGCATTGTCCGCAGCGGAGGCATTGCTTGACTTGCTGCATTTTTTCGTAGAATTCGTCGGTGAGATAGACGCTATAGGGGGCGCGGCGGAGGAAGAGGTACATGCGGTTGCAGCTCTCGATCTCGATGCCGGCAGGGCAGGGCTGGCAGTAGCCGCAGCCACGGCAGAAGTCGCCGCTGAGCTCCTGACGGTCTTTCTCGATGCGGGCACGCATGTCGTCGGTGAGGACCGGGGGATTGCTCTGGAAGGAGATGAACTCGTCGAGCTCGCTCTCGCGCTGGATGCCCCAGATGGGCTCGACATGGGGGAACTGCGCCAGGTAGGCGTAGGCGGTGGCGGCATGGTTGATGAGACCGCCGGCGAGGCTCTTCATGGCGATGAAGCCCATGTCGTGCTCTTTGCACAGGTTGACGAGGTCCAGCTCTTTGTCGGATGCCAGGTAGGAGAAGGGGAACTGGAGGGTCTCGTAGAGGCCGCTGTCGATGGCTTCGTGCGCCACGGCGAGGCGGTGGTTGGTGATGCCGATGTGGCGCACTTTGCCCTGCTCGCGGGCTTGGAGCATGGCCTCGTAGAGGCCGGTGCCGTCGCCGGGCTTGGGACAAAAGGCGGGGTTGTGGAACTGGTAGAGGTCGATGTAGTCGGTGCGCAGGAGGCGGAGGCTGGTGTCGAGGTCGCGCCAGAAGCCGTCGGCGGTGGTGGCGCCGGTCTTGGTGCTGATGACGACACGGTCGCGGCGGTCGGCGAAGGCGGCGCCGAGTTTCTCCTCACTGTCGGTGTAGAAACGGGCGGTGTCGAAGTAGTACATGCCGTTGTCGAGGGCTTTATGGAGCAGGTGGACGGTGTCGGCCAGGGAGATGCGCTGGATGGGGAGGGCGCCGAAGCCGTTTTTGGGGACTATTAGTTCCGATTTGCCGAGTCTAACTTTGGTCATTGTTTTGTTTTTTTAGATTTGATAGATACGATAGATATGATAGATTTGATAGATACGATAGATTTTTCCTCTTTTCACTTTTCACTTTTCACTTTTCTTAGGCTTCGTTGCGGCCGCAGCAGTTTTTGTATTTCTTGCCGCTGCCACAGGGGCAGGGGTCGTTGCGGCCCACCTTTTTCTCGACGTGGACGGGCTGGGGCTTGGGACGCTCGCCGGTTTGCTGGCGGGCGGCCTGGTCCATGGCGCGCTGGGTGTCGGTGGCGGTGCTGTCGTGGCTGGCCTTGAGGCCTTTCTGCTGCGAGCGGGGCTGGCGAGCCTCTTTCATCTCGTCCTCCTCGCGCATGGGCAGGCTGGCGCGGATGAGGAAGGAGGAAATCTCGCGGTTGATTTCGAGCAGCATCTTCTCGAAGAGGTTGAAGCTCTCGAATTTGTAGATGAGCAAGGGGTCTTTCTGCTCGTAGGAGGCGTTCTGGACGCTGGTTTTGAGTTCGTCGAGCTCGCGCAGATGGTCTTTCCAGAGGTCGTCGATGATGGCGAGGGTGATGCCTTTCTCGATGCTGAGCTGCACCTCGCGGCCCTTGTTCTCATAGGATTTCTTGACGGGGGTGACGACGTTGAGGGTCTTCTTGCCGTCGGTGATGGGGAAGGCGACGTTGATGTAGCGGGTGTTCTCGTAGATGCGCTTGATGAAGGGGTAGGCGAGCTCGGAGATGCGCTGCATGCGTTCCTTGTAGGTGGAATAGACGAGGTCGAAGAGTTTCTGGACGGCGTCGTCGTGGCGGGCGTTGAAGAGTTCGCGCTCGGAGAAGGGGATATCGAGGGCGAAGACGCGGATCATCTCGAGTTTGAAGCCTTCCCAGTCATGGTTTTCGAGGGCGTCGTCGTAGATGAGGGAGCAGGTGTCGTAGAACATGTTGCTGATGTCGATGCTGAGGCGGTCGCCATAGAGGGCGTTGCGGCGCTTGTTGTAGATGACGGTGCGCTGGTTGTTCATGACATCGTCGTACTCGAGCAGGCGTTTACGCATGCCGAAGTTGTTCTCCTCGACTTTTTTCTGGGCTTTCTCGATTTGCTTGGTGATCATGCTGTGCTGGATGACCTCGCCCTCCTGCAGGCCCATGCGATCCATGACGGAGGCGATGCGGTCGGAGCCGAAGATGCGCATGAGGTCGTCCTCGAGGGAGACGAAGAAGAGGCTGCTGCCGGGGTCGCCCTGACGGCCTGCACGGCCGCGCAGCTGGCGGTCGACGCGGCGGCTCTCGTGGCGTTCGGTGCCGATGATGGCGAGACCGCCGGCCTCGCGGACGCCGCCCTTGAGCTTGATATCGGTACCACGGCCAGCCATGTTGGTGGCGATGGTGACGTGGCCGGGCTCACCGGCGTGGGCGACGATTTCGGCCTCTTTCTGGTGGAGTTTGGCGTTGAGGACGCTGTGTTCGATGCGTTTCATCTTGAGCATCTTGCTGAGGAGCTCGGAGGTCTCGACGCTGGTGGTGCCCACGAGGACGGGACGGCCGATGCCGATGAGGCGTTCGACCTCGTCGATGACGGCTTTGTATTTCTCGCGCTTGGTCTTGTAGATCATATCGTCCATGTCGATACGGGCGATGGGGCGGTTGGTGGGGATGACGACGACGTCGAGCTTGTAGATGTCCCAGAACTCACCGGCCTCGGTCTCGGCGGTACCGGTCATGCCGGCGAGTTTTTTGTACATGCGGAAATAGTTCTGCAGGGTGATGGTGGCGTAGGTCTGCGTGGCGGCCTCGACCTTGGCGTTTTCCTTGGCCTCGACAGCCTGGTGGAGACCGTCGCTCCAGCGGCGGCCCTCCATGATACGGCCGGTCTGCTCGTCGACGATTTTGACCTGACGGTCCTCGGTGACGATGTAGTCGATGTCTTTCTCGAAGAGGGTGTAGGCCTTGAGGAGCTGGTCGACGGTGTGGACGCGGTCGCTCTGGATGGCGAAGTCGCTGTAGATTTTCTCTTTTTTGGCGGCTTTTTCCTCGGGGGAGAGGTTCTCGTGCTCGAGCTCGGCAATCATGCTGCCGATGTCGGGGAGCTGGTAGAAATTGCGGTCCTCGCCGAGGCCGGTGAGGAAGTCCATGCCCTTGTCGGTGAGCTCGACGCTGCGCTGCTTCTCGTCGATGGTGAAGTAGAGGTCGTCGTCGATGATGTGCATGTATTTGTTCTGCTCCTGCATGTAGAAATTCTCGGTGCGCTGGAGGATGGCCTTGACGCCGGTTTCGGAGAGGAGCTTGATGAGAGCCTTGTTCTTAGGCAGACCGCGGTAGCAGCGGAGGAGGAGTTTGGCGGCTTCCTGGTCGGGCTTGGGGTCGGGGTTTTCGGCGAGGCCGGCCCTGGCGTCGGCGAGGATTTTGGTGACCAGCACGCGCTGGGCGTTGTAGAGTTTTTCGATGACGGGTTTGAAGCGGTCGAACTCCTGGTCTTCGTCGTCCTTGCCGGTGGGGCCGCTGATGATGAGGGGGGTACGGGCATCGTCGATAAGCACGGAGTCGACCTCGTCGACGATGGCGTAGTTGTGGCCGCGCTGGACGAGTTCTTCGGGGTTGCGGCTCATGTTGTCGCGGAGGTAGTCGAAGCCGAACTCGTTGTTGGTGCCGTAGGTGATGTCGGCGTTGTAGGCTGCTTTGCGCTCGTCGCTGTGTGGCTCGTGCTTGTCGATGCAATCGACGGTGAGGCCGTGGAACTCGAAGAGCATGCCCATCCACTCGGAGTCGCGCTTGGCGAGGTAGTCGTTGACGGTGACGACGTGGACGCCCTTGCCGGGCAGGGCGTTGAGATAGACGGGGAGGGTGGCGACGAGGGTTTTACCCTCGCCGGTGGCCATCTCGGCGATTTTGCCGCTGTGGAGCACGACACCGCCGATGAGCTGGACGTCGTAGTGGACCATGTCCCAGGTGATCATGTTGCCGCCCGCCATCCACTGGTTTTGATAGACGGCCTTGTCCTTCCCGTCGTTGCCGGGGACGATGTTGACGCTGTCGCGTTTGACGGCCAGTTCGCGGTCGTGGTCGGTGGCGGTGACGACCACCTCGCTGTTTTCGGCGAAGCGGCGAGCCGTTTCCTTGACGACGCTGAAGGCCTCGGGCAGTATGTCGTTGAGGACTTTCTGAGTCTTGTCGTAGGAATCTTTCTCCAGTTTGTCGATGCGCTTGTAGATTTCCTCTTTCTCGTCGATGGGCATGTCGTACTCTTCCTCGATGCGCTGGCGCAGGGTGGCCAGTTCGTTCTCCTCGGACTCGACCTCCTTGCGGATGCGCTCCTTGAACTCGATGGTTTTGGCGCGGAGCTGGTCGTTGGAGAGTTTCTGAATCTCGGGATAAATCTTAAGGGTGGCGTCGAGGTAGGGTTTGACCTCTTTCAAGTCGCGGTCGGACTTGGTGCCGAACAGTTTGGATAGAAAGTTTGCCATTATTGTGTTTTCTTTTTTTACTAATAATTTATTATACAGAAATTTGTAGGGTCACGACATACGAGACCGAATTTGCAAAGATACACAAAAAAATCCACACGGAAAAATCTGAGCGGGGGCTTTAACGATATTTGTAAAAGAAAGGATACGAAAGCGAGGTGGCGCGGCCTTGGCCGCGCCACCTCGCGAAGTGTGCCGCTGTGGGCTGAAACCCGATTTGGGGTTTATCGGTTGCTCTCTTCGACAGACTCTTTGATGAGCTGGAAGGTGGCTTCGATGTCGTTGTCGAGACCCATGCTGAAGCGGATGAGGCCTTCGCTCATGCCCATCTCTTTCTGGATGTCTTCGGGCACTTCGGAGCTGGTGCTCTTGCCGCTGTTGGAGAAGAGGGTCTTGAAGTAGCCGAGGCTGACGGCGAGGTAGCCGACGCCTTTCTTCTGCATGATTTCCATGATGCGGCTGGCCTTGTCGGCAGTGCCCATGTCGATGCTGATCATGCCGCCGTAGCCGTAGCCTTCATTGCACATGGAGTTGAAGAGCTCGTAGTCGGGGTGCTCGGGCAGGCCGGGGTAGTTGTATTTGAATCCCACCTCTTTGAAGCGCTTGGCGAGGTACATGGCGTTTTCGCCGTGTTTCTTCATGCGGATGTGGAGGGTGTGGAGGTTCTTGTTGATGGAGGCGGAGCGCATGGGGTCGAGCACGGGGCCGAGGAGCATGCAGGTGCCGTTGTTGACGTCGATGAGGCTGCCGATGTATTCAGCGCTGCCGCAGATGGCACCGGCCACGCAGTCGTTGGTGCCGTTGACGTACTTGGTCATGGAATAGACGGTGACGTCGGCTCCCAGTTTGCAGGGGCTGAAAATCATGGGAGTGAAGGTGTTGTCGACAATGAGCTTGGCGCCGGCGGCGTGGGCCATCTTGCTCAGCTCGGGTACGTTGGCGATGCGGAGTAGGGGGTTGTTCATGGTCTCGGTATAGACGACCTTGGTGTTGGGGTGCTCGGCAAGGGCTTTCTTGACGGCGTTGAGGTCCTGCATGTTGACAAAGGTGGTCTCGACGCCGAATTTGGGCAGGTAGTTGGCCAGGAAGGCGAAGGTGCCGCCGTAGGTGGTCATGGAGCTGATGATGTGGTCGCCGGTTTTCACTTCGTGGATGAGGGCGGAGGTGATGGCTGCCAGACCGGAGCCAGTGACCCAAGCTGCCTCGGTGCCTTCCATGGCTGCGAGAGCCTGGCAGAGAGCGAGGTTGGAGGGGTTCCAGTGGCGGCTGTAGAGGAAGAAGCCTTCGGTTTCGCCGTGGAAGGTCTCGGTCATGAGGTGTGCCTCGGGGAAGGTGAATGTTGCACTGTCGCAGATGGCGGGGTTCACGCCGCGGTTGGCGTCGCGGCCATCAAGACGCTGGATAGCGGTTGCGGGGTCGAATTTTTTCATGTTTTTTTTATTTTTGGGTTGTTATTATTGATTTTTTATTTTTTAGGATGAACTAGGATGTATTAGGATTTTATAGGTTATTTATATAGGAGGAAGATGGTGGGGCGTTTGTGGAGCTGGGGCGGGTCGTTTAGCCAGAGGCGCGCCATGCGGGTGCGGATGTACTGGGTGGGCAGGGTGAGGTCGCAGGCCACGCAGATGCGCGTGGTGGGCTGCACCCGTTTGGCCAGGAATGCCAGCAGTTTGTCGTTGCGGTAGGGGGCTTCGATGAAGATCTGTGTCTGGTTGTCGCGGTAGATACGGGTTTCGATGTTTTTGAGCTGCTGGAAGAATTTGTTCTGGTCGATGGGGGGATAGCCGTTGAAGGCGAAGTTCTGCCCGTTGAAGCCCGAGGCCATGAGCGCCAGGAAGATGCTGGAGGGACCCACGAGAGGCACGATTTCGATGTTTTTGCGGTGGGCCATCTCGGTGACAAGGTTGCCGGGGTCGGCCACACAGGGCAGCCCGGCTTCGCTCATGAGACCGATGTTGTGGCCTTCGGCAATGGGGTCGAGGTAGTTGATGATGTCGGTTTCGGCGGTGTGCTCGTTGAGTTCGAGGAAGAGGGTGTCGTCGATAGAGCCTTCGTAGCCCAAGGCGCGGAGGTTGCGGCGGGCTGTGCGGATGTCCTCGACGATGAAGATGCGGCAGCTGTTGAGCATCTCGCGGTTGTAGGGCGGGATGCACAAGTCGGGGGAGGTGTCGCCGACGGGGACGGGGAAGAGTATGAGCTTTCCGGCCATCAGATCATTTTTAGGTATCCTACTTCCTGCTCGGTGAGCTCACGGTAGCGGCCGCGGGGAAGGTCTTTCTTGGTGAGTCCGGCGAAGACCACACGGTCGAGTTTGTGGATGTTGTAGCCCAGATGCTCGAACATGCGGCGGACGATGCGGTTTTTGCCGGAGTGCAGTTCCACGCCCACGATGCGTTTGTCGTTGGCGCCCTCGACATACTGGATGTCGTCGACATGGGCGGGACCGTCTTCGAGTTCGATGCCTTCGAGGAGTTTCTTCATGTCGTCGCGGGTGACGGCGCGGTCCACTTCCACATGGTAGATTTTATACACTCCGGTGGAGGGGTGGGTGAGACGGCGCGCCAGTTCTCCGTCGTTGGTGAAGAGGAGGAGACCCGTGGTGTTGCGGTCGAGACGGCCGACGGGGTAGATGCGCTCGGGGCAGGCGCTGTCGATGAGCATCATGACGGTTTTGCGCTCCTGCGGGTCGTCGACAGTGGTGATGTAACCTTTGGGTTTGTTGAGGAGGAAGTAGCGTTTGCGCTCGGAGCGGAGCACTTCGCCGCCGTAGTTGACCACATCGCCTTCGTGGACTTGGAAGCCCATTTCGGTGACTACCGTGCCGTTGACCATGACACTGCCTGCGGCGATGAGTTTGTCGGCCTCGCGGCGCGAGCAGATGCCGGCGTTGGCGATGTATTTGTTGAGGCGTATGGTTCCGTCATAGGCTTTGGGAGTGGGCGGCGGAGTCTTGGGCTTGCGCTGCATTGGTTTTCTTGCCCGTGGCTTCTTGTCGGTCTGCTCAGTGCGCGTGGTGTCGGGTTTGCGACGGGGTTTTGCAAAGGGCTTTTCGTCGCCGTTGCGGCTGCTGCGGGGTGTGCGTCCCTCTTTCTCGGGGCGGCTGTTCTGCTCGGGGCGGCTGTTTCTTTCGGGGCGGCCGGAGCGCGGAGCGGGCTTGGAGGTGTTGCGCTTAGGGCGGTTGCTGTTGTTATTGTTGTGTTCCATGGTTTCAGAATCGCATTTTGTAGGGATAACTGGAATCTAATTCTTGTTTGTTGCGGAGAGCGGCCACTTGGTTGGCCAGGCGCAGCAGTATGTCGAGCTGCATGAAGCGGAGCCAGGAGAGCGCTTTGTCGTCGTTGCGGCAGGCAAGGGCGAACATGAGGTTGGCCTCGTGGAGGTTCTGCTGCACCCATTGGCGGGCGCGGCTGTCGCCGTCGATGGCGTGGCTGAGGAGTCCCAGCCAGTGGTAGTTGTGCTGCACGAGCCATTGCTCGGCCTCGATGTCGTCCTGCAGGAAATTGCTGAAGGCGGCCAATTCGACATACCCGGCATCGACAAGCCACTGGAAGAAGTCTTTGCTTCCACCGATGGCTTGCTGCAGTGCCAGAAGCACTCGCGGGCTGTATGACAGGAGGCCTTTCTGCATGGGTTACTGGCGCACTTTGGCGTTGAGCTGTGTTTCGAGGTTCTTCTGCAGTTTGGCCATGACGGCTTCAATCTGCTTGTCGTTAAGGGTCTTGTCCTTATCCTGCAGGATGAAGCTGACGGCGTAGGATTTCATGCCCTCGGCGATGCCTTTGCCTTTGTACACGTCGAAGAGGCTGACGCGCTTGAGGAGTTTCTTCTCGGTGCTGTAGGCCACTTGCTCAATCTCGGCGAAGGTGACTTTGTTGTCGAGAATCAGAGCGAGGTCGCGGCGCACTTCGGGGTATTTGGGTATTTCGGCATAGGTGACTTCCTTGGTGGGGTAGCTCTTGAGGAGGAGGCTCCAGTCGAAGTCGGCGTAGAAGACCTGCTGCTTGCAGTCCATGCGCTTGAGGGTGTCGCGGTTGAGGAGACCCAGGGAGCAGAGCGTCTTGTGGCTGTCGCGGAAGACAATGTCGATGCCTTCGGCGAAGCAGTGCAAGGCTGTGGGTTGGAACTGCAGGCGTGTGATGTTCATCCTCATGCGGTGCAGGATGTTCATCACCTGGGCTTTGAGGAAGTAGAAGTCGGTGTGCGTGGCAGGGGTTTTCCAGTTCTCGGGCTCCATGTCGCCGGTCATGAAGATGGAGAGGTGCTGAGTCTCGATGTACTTCTTGGTGACGGGGATGTCGTCGCCGGGTTTGGCGTCGGGGTTGAGCTGGTAGGTGCGGCCGAACTCGTAGAGTTTCTGGTCGTGAATCTTGTAGTTGATGTTGCGCACGATGCACTCCAGTCCGCAATAGAGGAGGGATTGCCGCATCACGTTGAGCTCCTTGCTCAGGGGGTTGAGGATGTGGATGCTGCGTGAGGGGTCGAAATCGGGGTTGTTCTCAAAATATTCGGCCTTGGTGAGAGAGTTGTTCATAATCTCGCTGAAGCCATTGTAGGTGAGCATGTCGCTCACCACGTTCTGCAACTTGACGGGGTTGGGCTTGGTGCTGAAGGAGAGGCTGCTGCTGATGCGCTCGTCAACGTGGATGTTGTTGTAGCCGTAGATGCGCATAATCTCTTCCACCACATCGCACTCGCGGGTGACATCCACCTTGCATGTGGGAATAAGCAGGGACATGCCTTCGGCGTTTTCCGACACAATCTCTATGTCGAGGGAGGTGAGAGCCGTGCGGATGGCCTCGAGGGGAATGGGTTGCCCGATGAGGCTGAACACGCGCTGGAAGTTGATGTCCACGTTAGCCTTGGGAATGGGGTTGGGATAGATGTCAACCACTTCGGAGGCCACGGTGGCTCCTGCCAGTTCCTTAATCAGATAGACGGCGCGTTGCAGTGCCCAGCGGGTGATGTTGGGGTCGCAGCCACGCTCGTAGCGGAACGAGGCGTCGGTCTTCAGGCCGTGTCGCTTGCTGGTCTTGCGGATGCTCACGGGGTTGAAGTAGGCACTTTCGAGGAAGACGCGTGTGGTGTTGTGGGTCACGCCGCTCTTCTCACCGCCGAACACACCGGCAATGCACATGCCTTCCTGTTCGTTGCAAATCATCAAGTCGCGGCGGTCGAGCTTGCGCTCCACACCGTCGAGGGTCACGAAAGGCGTGTCCTGCGGCAGGGTGCGGACAATGACGTGATTGCCCGTAATCATGTCGGCATTGAAGGCGTGCAAAGGTTGCCCCACTTCCATGAGGACGAAATTGGTCACATCCACCACGTTGTTGATGGGACGGATGCCCACGGTGCGCAGTTTGTTCTGCAGCCACTCAGGCGAATCGGCCACATGGACATTCTCCAGCGTAATGCCGGTATAGCGGGGGCAGAGCTCCGGCTCTTCCACGGTGACGCGGACGCCGTTCTTGCCCTGGGCATCAGATAAGTCGGCAACCGGGGGCCACTGTATGTGCTTGTCGGCACCGTTGCGTGTGTTGAGCACGGCCACCACATCGCGGGCCACACCGATATGGCTTGTGGCATCGCTGCGGTTGGCGGTGATGGCCACTTCCAGCGTATAGTCCTCTTCCAGATGGAAATACTCCTTGGCGGGCATGCCCACGGGGGCGTCGTCGGGCAGCACCATGATGCCGGCGTGATCGGAACCCAGCTGCAACTCATCGGCAGCGCAGAGCATTCCCTCGCTCACCGCACCGCGCAGTTTGCCTTTCTTAATCTCATAAAACTCCGTGTCGGAAGTGTAAATCTTGGTGCCAATCTGTGCACACACAACTTTCTGTCCAGCAGCTACGTTGGGGGCTCCGCACACAATGTTGAGGGGTGTGCCGGTACCCACGTCCACCGTGGTGAGATGCAGGTGGTCGCTGTCGGGGTGGGGCTCGCAGGTGAGCACCTGGGCTATCACCACGTGCTCCAGTCCGCCTTTGATGCTTTCTACCTTCTCCACGTCTTCAATCTCCAGTCCGCTGAAGGTCAACAGGTCGTCAAGTTCGTTGGGGGTGAGGTCTGTATCGACATACTCACGCAGCCATTTGTACGATATTTTCATTATTATGTGTTTTTATTTTTTCAATACGTATAGTTTATATTGTTGTGTGGGTAAAGGGGTTTCGGCATACAGGTCGGCGGGGATGTCCACACTCCCGTCGGTCAGCAGGTGCTGGGGAAGCGGTTGCTGGACTTGAGCGAGGTCGGTTGTTTTCAAGTCGATATGTTTCTCGCGGTAGTAGTATGCATATAGGCTCCATTCCTGCGACATGGCAGGAGGGATACCCACCTGTTCTCCTTCTTCCAGCAGCGGTGCAATCGTCCGCATATCCTCCTGCAGGGCCACATCGCGGCCCGGTTTCCCACAGTTGACGGCGTTAAGGGCAACAGCCCCCACAACCGCCAGCACGGCAACGGCAATCAGTGTGTTACGGCGCTTCTTGCTCTCGGTGCTTGTCCAGAGGGTCAAGGGCTCCTGCATGATGGCCCCGATTCCCACAGCCAAGATTGGATAGACGGTCAGAATATAAAAACCGCGCTGTTTCAGGCTGATGGCTATGGGTAGCACACCCGACAGAACCAAGAGGAAGCAAATCCAGAACACCCTTCTGTCGGCGCGGCTCACGCGCTTGCGACTCTTCGCTTTCACGACACCCACCACCACAATGGCCAATGCCCAGAGGATGATGGTCTGCTCGAAGAATTTCTTCACGATAGTCCAGCGGTTGTCGACAATAGGTGTGTTGAGGTTGCCGAGCACTTGGTGCGAAAGATAGGTCTCGAAGTAGGTGACTGCATCGGGGAACAACAGCCCCGTGGCGGCAAAACATAGTGCAAAAGTGCCCACGGCCATTAGCGTGTCGGACAGGGCTCGCAACAGGGCACGACCCACATGGGTGTGCTGCCCCATGGCCCAATCGACCGCCCACACAATCATGGGCAGGGCGAAAGGATAGAGACCGGTGAATCCTTTGCACAGGAATGCCAGAAAGAGGAACACTCCTCCCAATGCCGAGTGCAACAGCCGTTTGCCTCCTTCGCGGGGAAGCAGGCTCAGCACCGCCGCCAGCACAAAAATCACCATGGTGCATTCCAGCATATTGTCGTGGGCGTTGCGCGACATGGCGGGAATCAGCACCCACAACAGCAGAGGCAGCCAGCCTGTTCTCCGGTCGTAGCCCATTCGGTGCCACAGCCTCACGGTGAGCCATGCGGTCAGCACAGTAGTCACCATGGTGAACAGCCTCGTCACCCAGATGTGGGTGCCGAAAAGCTTGTAGAACGCTGCCAGCAGTCCCATCGCCAGGGGAGGGTGCTCATAGAAGTCGGCATGCAGCGACGGCGAATGCGTGGGGTGCCAGAACGTGCAGGCACCCGATGCCATGTTGTCCGCCACATTGCCGTAAATCAAGCCGTCCATAAACATACCCGTAGTCAGCAGCGAACCGCTGATTAGCATCAGGAACACCGATGCCACAATCGTGTATGCAGGCCAGCTTTGTTTCATATTGAATTCGTTAGATACGTTGATATGTCAATCAATTCTCAAATCTCAATTCTCAAATCTCAATTCTCAGCTCTGGCTGATCTTGGCCCAAGTGTCCTTCAGCGAGCAGCTGCGGTTGAACACCGGATGCTCGGGTGTGCCGTCGCGGTCGGTGCAGAAGTAACCCATGCGCTCGAACTGGTACCGCATCGGTTCCTCAATGCCCTTCTCGTTCACCACCATGTGGGCCTCGGCCAGTGCGGGCTCAAGCTTGCAGCCCTGCAGCACTTGCAGGCTGTTGGGGTTGAGGTTGTCGAGGAAGGTCTTGCCTTCGGGAGCCTCGTCGGGAGCCTCGGTGGCAAACAGGCGGTCGAACATGCGCACCTCGGCGTCGATGGCGTGCTGTGCGCTGACCCAGTGCAGGGTGCCCTTCACCTTGCGGCCGTCGGGGGCGTCGCCGCCACGGGTGGCGGGGTCGTAGGTGCAGTGGATGCAGGTGATGTTGCCCTCGGCATCCTTTTCCACGCTCTGGGCGGTGACGAAATAGGCATAGCGCAGTCTCACCTCGCGGCCTAGGCTCAGGCGGAAATACTTCTTGGGAGCCTCCTCCATAAAGTCCTCGCGCTCGATATAGAGCTCGCGGCTGAACGGAACCTGACGTGTGCCGTCGGCCTCGTTTTCGGGATTGTTGATGGCGGAGAGCATTTCGGTCTGTCCTTCGGGATAGTTGTCGATGACCAGCTTTACAGGGTTCAGCACTGCCATGCGGCGGGGGGCCACCTTGTTCAAGTGGTCGCGCAGGCTGTTCTCCAGGCGCACATAGTCGATGATGTTGTCGCGCTTGGCCACTCCGATGTCCTCGCAGAAATTGCGGATGCTCTCGGGCGTGTAGCCACGGCGGCGGAAACCGCAGATGGTGGGCATGCGGGGGTCGTCCCAGCCGCTCACATAGTTCTCCTTGACCAGCTGCAGGAGTTTGCGCTTGCTCATCACCGTGTAGTTGATGTTGAGACGTGCAAACTCGTATTGGTGGCTGGGGAAAATGCCCAGCTGCTCGATAAACCAGTCGTAGAGCGGACGGTGGATGTCGAACTCAAGAGTGCAGATGCTGTGGGTGATATGCTCTATAGAGTCGCTCTGCCCGTGGGCGTAGTCGTACATGGGGTAGATGCACCATTTGTCGCCCGTGCGGTGGTGGTTGGCGTGCAGGATGCGGTACATGATGGGGTCGCGCAGCTGCATGTTGGGGTGCGCCATGTCTATCTTGGCGCGCAGCACCCTCTCGCCGTCGGCAAACTCGCCGTTGCGCATGCGCTCAAACAGGTCGAGGTTCTCCTCGATGCTGCGGTCGCGCCAGGGGCTGTTCTTGCCGGGCTCGGTGACGGTGCCGCGGCCGAGGCGGATCTCCTCCTGCGTCTGGTCGTCGACGTAGGCCAGTCCTTTCTTGATGAGGACCACGGCCCACTCGTAGAGCTGCTCGAAATAGTCGCTGGCATAGTGCACACCGGCCCACTCAAAGCCCAGCCAGCGGATATCCTGCTGGATGGAGTCGACATACTCGGTGTCCTCCTTCACGGGGTTCGTGTCGTCGAAACGGAGATTGGTCTTTCCGCCATACTTCTTGGCGAGGCCGAAGTTAAGGCAGATAGACTTGGCGTGGCCGATGTGCAGATAGCCGTTGGGTTCTGGCGGGAAGCGCGTCAAAATGGATTTGTAGGTGCCCTCGTTGAGCCCCTGTTCGATGATTTCTTCCAAAAAATTAAGAGACAAGTTTTCTTCCATCTTTATAAGATTCTCATTATATAGTTATTATAATAATATACTCCAAAAACATCAATCCACAAAAATACGAAATAAATCTGTATAATCAAACTTTTTTCGTTGTAACGCCAATCCTTATTCCCTCCCTTTCCTATCGTTCTCCGTCATTACTCCCTTTTAAAAGGGAAAACGATAGGAAACAAATCGAATAAGAAAGGGAAAAGGATCGACGTTACAACGGACCAACAACGATTTTAAAAGGCAGCAAAAAAGCCCTCCTTGCGAGAGGGCTTGGAGTTGACATAAATGCTTTACGAATTGATAATTGAAAGTTGAAAATTGAAAGTTGAAAATGGCTGCAGCACCACGGGTCAACAAATTTCAAATTTCAATTTTCAATTTTTAGAGGATGTAGCCAAGACCGACGAAGATTCCGGAAGTCTTGGAAGTGGTTTTGTCGCTCTTGTTGATGTCGAGCAGACCCAGGCGGTAACCGCCGAAGAGGCGGAAGGCTTGGAATTCAAGGGCTACACCGGCGGCACCCAGCAGGTCGAACTGCTTGTAGTTGGAGTTGTCGCCGTACCATTTGTAGTCAGTGCTGGTGTTGAGCACATTCTCGGAGATGTTCGTGTTGCCGTTGAGGGCATAGCTCAGCACAGGACCGGCAAACACGGCCAGGCGTGCGTTGCCGCCCAGAGGGATGGCGAAGTTGAGCAGCACGGGCACATCAATGAGCATCTGGGTGTATGTGGTGGTCGTGGTAGCAGAGAAGACGGTGGTGGCGGTCTTCTTGTAGTTGTAGCGCAACTGGCCGCCGAAGGAGATGCCGATGTTGCCGGAGAGAACGTGGTTGTAGTTGACACCGCCGAAGAATCCGGCCATTTCGCCGGGAGTGAAGTTGGTGGTTGTCTGGGGTGCGTAGCCCAGGTTGATGCCTAAGCTTTGTGCGTTGGCTTTTCCTGCAAAGAGCAGAGCCGCTGTGACGGCGATGATAAGAATTGATTTTTTCATGTTGTTTGTAGTTTGATTTGTTGATAAATTGTTTCTATCGTTTGGCGGGAGTCCTGCTTGCTATTTCCTCAGCAGGAATCCCGAGAGTGTCTGGCGTATCTCCTTGTCGGAAAAGCGCGTGCCGTAGGAGCTGACAAAGAGTTTGACCGCTTCGGGGTCCAACCGCTTGCCTTTGATGAGCCGCCAGCGGGCTATGGTTTCGGCAATGGTTTCCTCTTTCGGAAAGCCGTCGATTTCGATTTCGGCAGTGGTGTCGAACCCTTTGAAGGCAAAGACGTAGTAGTTCACTGTTCCGCTTTCGGGGTGGTTGGGCATCATGCGGTCTTTGTCGCGGAAGCTCTGTGTGGTGACAGCGATGAGGAGGTTGTCGTTCTCGTCGGTGATGAAAAACTGGCAGTCGCTGCTGAGCATTTTGCAGCCCACCTTCTCAATATAGGCTATCACCTGGTTGCCCACAGTGATTTCACCGTGGCGGTTCACATTGACCTTCTGCTTTTGGGCGAAAGACGATGCGGCTACGGCAAACAGCAGGGTCAGGAGCAATGTTTTTTTCATGTCGGCGGATTTAGAACACGAAACCGGCACTGGCAAAGGCGCGGTAGGCCTTCTGGTCGATATCGTTCTTGTAGTGCTGGTTGAACAGGTTGCCCGTTGCGCCGAGGGTGATGTTGACAAAATCCAGCTTGAAGCCTACACCGAACATGATGCTGATGTTGTAGCGGCGCATCTCCTCCGAAGCACTGACGGTCTTGTCATCGTAGTAGTTCTTCTCGAGGTGTGCGTCGAGGCCATCCACCCAGTTGTCGCTCTTGGCAGAGACACCGATGTTGAATTCGGGACCGGCGAAGATGTAGAAGTAGGAGATCTCGGAAAGGTAGAGACGCACGTTGGGGAGCACGGGGATGTTGACGGTAGATTCAGTGTATTTGCTGTGGTGGGTGATGCCGGCAACGGCAGTCTTGTTGTCGGCGGTGTGGCGGCTGAAGAAGATGCCGGGGGTTACACCGATGTGTTTGGACAGTGCCACGTTGGTGGCTGCTCCGACATGGAAGCCCGGATAGTTGGCTGGCTTGTTGTCGCCGACTCGCAATTGCATGTAGTCGAAGCCGCCGTTTATGAGTGATTGGGCAGAGAGGCTGCCTGCCATGACCAAAAGGGCGGTCAGAATGAGGGTTTTGATTGACTTTTTCATGTTATCGTTGTTTTAAGAATGTGTAAACGTGTGAATGTGTTAGTCTTTTTGATTAACGAATTAACGAATTCATTTTTTCAATTCTCAATTCTCAATTTTTTTTATCTCTTGATTTGGAAACCGCCGTTGTTGCCGGTGTTGGGTTTGTTTCCGCCATTGTTGTTGTTGTTGTTATTGTTGCCGGTCGTGTTGCCCGTGTTTTGAGTGGCGGGTTTCATGATCTGGATGTAGGAGGGAGACTTGATGGTCTGTCCGGCCACGGAGATAGAGGGACGGATGCGCAGACCCAGCTGCGACGAGGTGCCGTCCTTGGTAAAGCTGCTGGCAAAAGTCTTCAGTGCTTCGACGCCGCTGCCCGAGAAAATCTGGTAGAGGTCGGTGCTCACGCCCAGCGGCACGGTGGTGGTCTTCTGGGCGGTGATGTTGTAGTTCTGGTTCGTGGTGCCAGTGGCGAATTCCTTGGCAGCCACATCCAATGCCCAGTCCATGGTGGTGAGCAGGGCGCTGCGGTCGGTGGGGTTCTTCACGCCGATGTTGACGTTGAGCGAAAGGGGCACCCTTTTTGAAGTGATGGCAGAGGCAAGCATCACCACGTCGGTGGCGGAAATCTGTCCGCTGGCGACGTTGCGCACATTGACACCGGCCACAGAGACATTCGACACGTTTTGTAGCGAGTATTCGCAGTTGACCAAATTGGCTATGCTGGACAGGTTGTTGGCCAGATTGTCCAGAAAGGTGCATGAAGCAAAAAGAAGGCTACTTGCAACAGTTACAATGATTAATGTCTTTTTCATGATAAAAGCGTTTAGGTTTGTTTATTGATGCAAAGATACATTTATTTTTTCAATTACAAGATTTCATGTGTTTTTTTTATGCAGCAGGGGACTCGGAAATGCCAAGTCCCCTGCTGTGATGTTTGTGGTCTGGACATCTACTCCACCACCAGTTTCTTGGTTACGCAACCTGCCAAGGTGTGTATCACCACCACATAGGTGCCCTTTGCCCAGTCGTTCACGTCAAAGGATGTGGTGCCAGCAGGGAATTCGCGCCATCGAATACCGTAGGAGCCGTACACCTCAATGCCTTTCACCCCGCATGGGGTCACCACTTCAACCCTCTCTTTCGCGGGATTGGGCTGCAGAAATACACGCGACGACAGACGTACATCCTCGTCGGGCTGTACGATGCCGACCCTTGTCTGCCACTCTACGCCCTCGCTCCATTCACTGTAGCGCAGCGTGTCCAGTTCACGGCATACCGTGCGCACGTATGCCACCATTATTTCACCAGTGTGCAGTGTGTCGATAAACCGCCATCTGTTGGTGTTGACATTGACAAAGGTGCCGCTGTCAGGCGCTGTGCCTTCCGGCCCATAGGACACTTGGTACTCGCTCCTCCCCTCCAAGGGGTTCCAGCGTAGCATGACGGTGTCTCCGTAGCGGCTCATGATGCGTAAATCCTGCACAGGCAGACAGTCTGGAGTGTCCACCGTCCATATGGTGTCATAAGTCGCAATAAGAGGGAAAATCATCCAGAATTCCCGTGTTTCTGTCGGCACCCATTCGTTCAGCCTGAATTCGATGGGTATGTTCCCATGGTATAAGTTGCTGTCCAATGTCCAGCGAACCTTTTTCTTCATGAATGGTGTCAGGCATTCCTCTCCGTAGCACAAAGAGTCCCATTGAGAATTGAAAGTGGCCAGGGGGTCCCAGAGACCGTAATAGGCCGTTGCAGACGGAGGTACATCTTCTGCAGTCACTCCAGTAATATAGTCAAGATGTAACTTCTCCCACTGCCAATGGTTGTTTGATGCTCCCACATAGAAAGAGTCCGATACATGGATGGGTTTGTCGAAGAAGAACCGGTAATCCTCAATACCAGGTGTGGTATACTGGGTTTCAAATTCCACATTACAATCGTGCAGAAGGTTAGATTGACCGGTGTATACTGTAGGGAATATGGTATCGCAGAACAGGTCTATCATCAGTGTGCCTTTCTGTTCAAAAGTGTCTGGGGTGGCCTCGTAAAGATACAGGAACTCGCTCGGATAGAAACCATAGGGCATAGGGTGATACCCATGAGCCCCACCATTGAATACACTTAGCATCACACTTATCCCGTAGATATCGGCTCCTCCTTCAATGTAGTTATACTGAAGCATGTCGCCATGGACAAAGGCTTTACTGCATGTGTCCTGTGACCAGGACTGAACATCATCTGCACTATTTGACCATGAATAATAAGTAAGCCAATTCGCACTAATGACTAACGGTTTGCCCGAATCCATCCAAGACAAGTAATCGAACTCAATATAGGGGCGTATCACCGTGTCTATGCGCACATACTCTTGCGCTGTCGCTACGGTGACGGTCAGTAGCATACACAATGTTAAAACAATTCTTTTCATTGTCGATGTCCTCCTGTGGAAAATGTTAATAAAAAGATAAGTGTTTTAATTCTCATGAAGATATATGAATTTAGTTGATTGATTTTGTTTGCAAATATAAGAAAAAAAAATAAATTGTATAAAAAAAAAGCGATTAGACATTTGTTTTGTAAATGGGGTAGCTGCTTTCCACAATATTTCAGTTCTTTCAGCGTTATTAAAAAAAACATGAGATTCGATGAAAGACGAGAAGTTTTCACTCTGCAAGAGGATTAAGAGTTTCGGTTATGCCTTTGCGGGCATCAGGGTGTTGATTCGCGAGGAGCATAATGCCTGGATACACTGTGTGGCTACCGTGGCAGCAGTGACTCTGGGTTTCCTTTTCGACATCACGCCGGGCGAGTGGACGGCAGTGGTCATCGTCATTGCCATGGTGTTCTCGGCCGAGGCCGTGAACTCTGCCATTGAGCGTACGGCCGACTTTGTCAAGGCCGAGCGCGACGACCGCAAGCGCGACATCAAGGACCTTGCTGCCGGCGCTGTGCTGATATGCGCCGTAGGTGCCGCCGTGGTGGGTGTAATCATTTTCCTTCCTTATCTGATAACATTTATTAATTCATTGATATGAGAGCCATTAAGACTATCTTTATGCTGCTGGCCATGGCCGGCGCGGCATTGTTTTCGGGTTGTGGCGACCTTGAACCCCAAGACACGCTGTTGTTTTTTTACAACGATTATCTGTCGCTCACCTGTCCCGAGCACGGCACCCCTGATTCTGAAAAGGTTCAGGCCTGTTTGCAAAAGTATCTGTCGCCGCGGGCGTATGACGAACTGCAGCGGAGGCGCGACGCTGACCGCGACGATTGGCTGGACTATGACATTTTCATTCAAGGGCAGGATTGCTGGCCGGGCATCCATCTTGAAAGCGTTGTTGTGATGGAGAACTCGAACTGGTATGATGTAACCATAGCATGGCCGGATTACAACAACCGCGACAGCATTGCCGAGCGCAAGCATGTCTTCTTCTACATGGAAAGGGGCGACCACGGATGGCAGATCGGTGCTGTGGATGACCGCCACAACCGTATCGGCTCCGCTCCCCGCAAGGACGAAGCTGCATTGAAACGCCTTCAATGAAAAATCCAGTTTGAGGAAGGTGTCCGCTGGGAACATCAGTATGCTGACGACATGGATCAGCTTCTGCAGCGCGAGGCGGACTACAACGACCGCCTGACGAAAGCAGCTGAGCAAATTGCCCAGGGGAAAGTGTTGACCGACTTTGAACTAATTGCCGACATTCCCACCACCCGCGACCGTTACTTGGTTTTCTGGCTCGAGAGCGACGAACTAAACAACAATGGCACACTGGAGCAAAAAGAGCGTTTTAAACTTATTGATTCTGTGGCTGTGCAGCGTGCCGCCGGGTGCTGCACACCCTTGTTGGAACGTTACATTGGGATGCTGGAGTGGGCTGACGGTTGGCCTGCCGAATACATATACGAGGGGGTAAGCTATCTTCGCCACGTTCATCCCGCTGAAGTGGATGCCGCCATCGACAGCCTTTTCCCCGACAAGGAGTGGCTGAAGGACGAAATCAAAGACCATCAGGAATGGTTTGAGAAACACCCGGAAGAGAAATGGATTAAAAGGTAATGTGATATGAAAAAGGCTCTGTCACGATTGTTTGCCGTTGTGGCAATGCTCTGCCTGTTTACGGCCTGTGGTAATAAGGCCGAAGACCCATTTGTTGCCATAGGTGGAGAGGATTTGTCACAGACCGTAATCTGTCCCCGGCAGGTATTGTTGCAAGAATTGGACAGGGATGTGGACGGCCTCATCTCGTGCGATACCGAGTATTATGTCCAGCTGCCGGAGCCCTTGGGCTACCGAGGTGCCGACTATTGGCGGTTTTACATCCATTTCGACACCGTCTATAAAACCGACTTGTTGCGATACTCCGTCCTGGGCCGCACCCGCTACCGCGATACCGTGCGCCGTTTCAGTGGCGAGATAATACTCGACTCTCTCAGCATCGTGTGGACACTCGATAGTCTCGATGACTTCTTTTACCGCCTGGCCCGCTACACAGACATCGACTACGGTGCATATCTCCACGGGCACTACTTCTTCCGCGAGGACACCACAGTTCACGGTGCCGGGCTGCTGCAAGGACGTGTCATCTACAGCGTCATTCACGAGAAAGGCACTCTCTGCTATGACCCCGAGGGCATCGACTATGCCGACGGTTACGACAATAACCAGTATCAGGGCACATGGTCGCTGTCTGACGGCTCCCGGAGTGTTCCATGCAACTGGGGTCACTTCAGAATACCCAACTCGCAGAGACTGGACAGCGGTGTCGGCGAGTTCAATCCCGACAGCCAATATGTCAACAACGGCTGGCAGCTTCACCATCTACTGCTCAATGCCGTTTATGGCACCCCGCAATACGACAGCATCCACGCTCAATACGAAGCCGACCGGAATTGGTGGTGTAAATGAGTGAATTTATTAGAATAAAAGAGTGAGCATCGGCAAGGCTGATGCACACTCTTTTGTATTGGGGTTGTTTCGGTTGGATTAGAATCCCATGCCGAACATCTGCCAGTATTTGGCTTCGAGTTGGCTCCAGGCGTAGGAGGTGTTCTCGTATTGGTCGCGGGTGAAGTTGTTGAGGGTGGCGCGCATGTCGTCGGTACGGCCGAGGCGGT
>JAEEGL012055997.1_pt1 | contig 22797 bp, 21 predicted proteins | sample 9134231 | NCBI WGS metagenome assembly JAEEGL01 (sample SAMN16246548, study PRJNA631951) | gut metagenome | biome: gut microbiome; feature: rumen; material: fiber-attached | host: Bos | place: Iran: Karaj | collected 2018-10 | reverse complement strand
ACCTGAAGCCTGTGAAGTTGTCTGATACATAATATCAGAGAAGGTTGTTGCCGAAGATTTGAACGCAACAGTGTTAACGTTAGAGATGTTATTACCGATAACATCCATCTTTGTCTGGTGAGTCTTAAGACCTGATACACCAGAGAAAAGTGATCTCATCATAATGAATGACCTCCGCCCAATAAAAAGCATATAATTGGGGTGCGGTATCTGTCGCTTCTGTCAGTCCGCGACTTAGCTTCCATGAAGGTCCAGCTAAACTATAACAGCACCGTCAATATTTGTAAAAATGTTCTCCTCTGATTCTGTCTGATCCATAGCTGTAACTACGGTCTGATTTGGTACATTAACGATAAATGCCAATGTGTCAACCAATACCAGCGAATCAGTAATTCCCTTTGCAGAGGCTTTCTGAACGCCTTCTTCTAGTCTTTGGGACTGCTCTTCTGTCAATTCGATATTTCTATCATCAAGCCTTTGAGATGCGTGCTTAGAAAACTTAAGCTCAGATGTGCTTTCCAGCTTCTGCTTAAAAATATCTTCAAAGCTCTGTCCTTTTAATGTACCAAGTGGCTTGGACTCGGCTGCTGGATTTAAGTAAGTACCAGCTACTCGCTCAATGGAGGTAAAATTAGGATTAATATTCAAATTACTCATATCTTCCTCCTAAACTTCCTGCACTGGAGCTGATTCTAAAGAATCTTCTGTCTTTGAATCTGTCTCACTTCCTTCTTCTGAAGTATTTCCTGATGCTGCTGCCCCTGATGAAGCTGCTGCTTCAGTGGTTTCTTCTGTCTTATCTGTCTCTGTCTTTTGTTCTTCAGTTGAAGCTGTCTTATCAGTATTATCGGATCCTTCCTTTGCTTTCTTAAGGTCTGCAACTCTGTTTGCCAATGTCTCAAGAAGCTTGAGTGTCTCATCCTTTACAAAGCTTCTGGTGTAGGAATCCATTGAATTGTAAACATTAACTGTATTAGTGATATCTTCTTCGTCCTTCAAGGTTACATTTTCCAAAATAGGAAGCTTGGCAACCATTGTGTTGAAGGTCTCAACTATTGTAACTGCGCTGTAGTAATCAGGGTCTACAACTGAATCGATTTCACTAACCTTGTACTGCTTATCATTTACGGAAACAAACATTGTTCCATCGTCATCTTTAGTTACGTAATCAACCTTGCCTCGAATTTCCTCGTGATTACTGTTAATTACTACCATTTTTCCAACCAGGTTGTTAGCCTGAATTTCGTGCATATCGCTCTGAACTGACTGCATAGCTTCAATCTGAGTGAAGGATGCAAGCTGTGCTACATACTGGCTGTTATCACTTGGCTGCAATGGGTCCTGATATTGCATTTCAGCTACAAGAAGCTGAAGAAACATATCCTGATTGTAGCCATTGTCTTCCTTGGCAGCAGTTTTCGAGGTTGAGGTGGTTTGATCTGCTTTTGTAATCTCGGTAGATGCAGCGTTCTTTTTATATTCGCCATTATTAATTGCACCAACCAACATGTTTTCCGCCATCAATCTTCTCCTTTCAAAACCCTACGCCATAAAATCTAAGGTACCGCCATTGTCTCTCATCATTTGAGCTATAAGCATTTCCTCGTCTGACATCAATCCGCTGAGTTCATCGAGACTGTTAAGGTCGATTCTTCCTCTACGTCTTGAGGACTGTTCTCTGGCCTGCTCTTCTCTCTGAGAATCTTGTCTAGCATTCTCATCAAGATTTCTCTCAAATTCGTGAGTTCCTACTGATACCTCAATGGATGTAACCTTTGTAGAATTCTGGTTGAACTCTGTTCTAAGGTTTGCCATCTGAGATTCCAGGGCCTGTTTAACTGCGTCATTTTCGGTAAAGATTTTAGCTGTAATTTCGTTGCCCTTCTGAGTAACCTCAAGGAAAATCTTTCCTAATCCCTCAGGATTAAGGGTAAGCTCCATTGTAGTGGACTCAGTGGTAGTTAAGACTCTAGCCTGCTCTATAAACTGATTAACAATGTCAGATGCCTTCACAGACTCGCCTGTTGGGAGCTCCACAACCTGTTCCTCAACAGAGAATTGTATTTCTGTTCTAGGCTGTATCATAGGATTTCCTTCATCCTGTCTGATAGTAGGCTGATGTGACTCTTTTACTGTTGTCTTAGGAGCTACCTGTTCCTCCTTCTTTTCAGGAGTAAAATTCTTTTGGTCAGAATTGTTGTCCTGCTTAGCCGCTTCTTCTACTGGCTTTTCCTCAGTAAATACAGCTTCAGTTTTCTCAGGTGTGACGTCTACAGTCTCCTTAACCTCCTCGCCTGCCTCTTCCTTTACAGAAGTCTTAAGCTGAGGCTCGATAGTTTGAGAAATCACGGGTTCCTCAACTATCTCAGGCTGCTCTACTGCAACTTCAGCATTTTCTACCGGTAATTCAGCAGATTGCTTTGGCTCAGGAAGCTGAAAATCAAAATTCTCGGTCTGATTCACAGGCTCCATTTCAATCAAAAGCTCTTTGATTTCCGGAAGAGAATTGCCCACATCCTGGATTAACTGATTTGTCAGTTCAGTCACTTCGTCAAGTATTCCTGCAAACTCCTCACTCATAACAAGTGAGATTGAATCCTCTTCGCCGGTAAGCTCTGTAACAAGCTGTGCCAGATTCTGTGGATCCAGTAAATCAATTGCGGTAAGTCCAAGTGTCTCCATCGCAAGCTCAATGTCTTCGTCGGTAACATCAAGCTGTTCTTCAATGACCTTTTCAACCTCCTCCACAATCACCTCAACCTTCTCTGCAACCTCTGAGGTGTCAGGCTCTTTTGTGTCTTCCCGCTTGATTTCTCTCTTAGGAGATGTGGTATCAAGCTTTGATGTCTTAATTTCACCCGTGTTTTCAGAATTTGCAGGAGCAGGAGCTGAATCCTTTGCAGGAGTCAATCCACTGACGTTTTGTAGGGTTTTAACAAATAAATCATTTGTGTTTTTAACTTCTGGTTTGTCGGACTTTGGCATTTTGTCTATGGTACCTACCTGAACCAGCAAGTTAGAAACATTGCTACTTGTCATGTAATCCCTCCTTTCTCCTATTCTGTTTTCAAGTTGCTATAAGACCTTATGGCTCCATCATCTTCGTAAGGATAGCTGCATTATCTGCATTCATTGCCTCCAGGATACTTGCTCTCGTGCTGGCATCCATTGCCTGTAAAATCTCACATACAAGGTCGTAATCATCTGTCATCGCATCAAAGATGGAAGCAGCATTCTTAGCCTTCATGCTTGAGTAAGTCTTTACGTAGTCCTCAATTTCCTTGTTGTTTTGAAGTTGAGAAACTACCTGCTTATAAATTGCAGCAGCGTTTTCAGGCTCAATGGACTCATAATATGTCTTATATTCATTTATATCGGGTGCATTTTCTGAAAAAACAACCTCTTCATAAAATTTTTCTTTGGTTTCCTCGAAGGTCTTTTGGTTGGCTTTGTACTCAGCCAGCTCCTGGGCAGAGGTCTCCAATTCTGCCACATAATCACTGTTGGATGCGCTTGCATTTTTCAGCTCGTCAATCTCCAATTCCAGCTCTTTTATTCTGTCTATAGCCTGCTCAACAGTCTTATACTGGGAGTACTCATCCTCCACAACCTCCTCTGGAAGATAGTCCTCGATACCAGGTAAAATCTGGTTCACATATGGAACATCCTTCAAAACAGGGAAAAGCACTGTAGAGCCAAAACCACCTACATCCATCTTTACTAAAAAGGCAAAAATAACAAGCCAAATAAGAAGGATGAGCAGGACCACAAAGGCCATAATAATTCCACCACCGATTCCAAGGCGTTCCTCGTCCTCTGGTAGTGTCTCACCATTCTTTTTGGCTTCCTTTCTACGCTCTTTTTCAGCTTTTTTAGCCTCTTTTTTCGCTTCCTTTTCCGCTTTCTTATCGGCCTTAGCCTGTTCCTTGTCCTCTGCAGGTACCTGTGCTTCTGTTACGTCTGCCATAGCTTATTCTTCCTTTTCTGTGTTGAAATATGTATAACTAACAAGTTCGTCTGTAATCTTGCTTTCCTCGTGGTCAAGCTCGTCGAGAAACTCCTCAAATGCGTGTTCACGCAATTTCTCGTGCATCTTTCTTTCCATCATCACGGTATTAAGGCGCTTTCTTGCATTTTCCATTGCCTTTTGAGCCTTTGAAACCTCTATCATCTGGTCTCTCAGTGCCACCTTCATAGAGGTGATTGCACTTTTGCAGGTCTTTATTTCCTTGATGTTTATTTCACCTATTGAAAGCTCCTTAAGTCGCCTCTCGTAGCCTGCCTGCTTAATCATTAAATCTCTAAGCTTCTGCTGTTCCTCATTAAAGCGGGCCGTTGCCATACCAAAGTTTGCCTTCTCCTGCTCCTCAATCTTCTGTTTTAGCTCGAGAATGTTTTGCATTCGATATACAAATTTTGCCATTAAAAATCACTCCTTAATCAGCAAAAATCGCTGACATCTGCTCAATGATTTCGTCATATTCAAACTTATCGTGAGTCTGCTGAAGCAAAAAATCATTAACCGCATCAATCTTTTTGATTGCGTAATCAATAGCTTTATTTGAGCCATTTTTGTATGCTCCGATATTAATCAAATCCTCTGCCTCCTGGTAGGTGGCAAGGACATTTTTTAGCTTTCCTGCAATAGCCTTATGCTCTGGAGTAGCCACTGCGGACATAACTCTGGAAATGGACTGGAGCACATCAATAGCAGGATAATGATTTTTCTGTGCCAGCTTTCTGTTTAGCACAATATGTCCGTCCAAAATTGAACGGGCTGTATCTGTGATAGGCTCGTTAAAATCGTCACCATCTACAAGTACTGTGTATAGTCCGGTGATGGAACCCACTGCTGAATTTCCTGCCCTCTCCAAAAGTCGAGGCATCTCAGAATAAACTGAAGGTGGATAGCCTCTTGTTACAGGTGGCTCCCCTGATGCCAGACCGATTTCACGCTGAGCCATAGAAAAACGTGTCAGGGAGTCCATCATAAGAAGCACATCCCTACCCTGGTCACGGAAATATTCTGCAATAGCTGTAGCTGTCAGAGCCGCTTTTTTTCTGATTAAGGCAGGCTTATCTGAGGTGGCACAAACAACCACGGAACGAGCCATACCTTCCGGTCCTAGATCGTTTTCTACGAACTCTCGAACCTCACGACCACGCTCTCCAATTAGAGCAATAACATTTATCTCAGCCTTTGTGTTGCGGGCAAACATACCCATAAGTGTAGACTTACCTACACCGGAACCAGCAAAGATACCAATTCTCTGTCCTTTACCTACGGTAATAAGGCCATCTACAGCCTTAACACCAAGGGAAAGCGGCTCCTTTATAATTACTCTGGCCATAGGGTCTGGTGGGTCAGCCTCCGCAGGATACTCTACTAAATCCTGAAAATCTGATAAATCATCCACATCTGAAGGTACACCAAGGCCATCCACAAGATGCCCCAAAAGCTGGTCACCAACAGCGATTCCAAGGGGATGGCCAGTATTTTCCACCATACAGCCAACGCCAATACCCTCAACATTCTCATAAGGCATCAAAAGCAGACGTTTGTCCTTGAATCCGACAACCTCTGCTTTTATACGCTGGTCAGAGCCCTCCACGATAATCTCACACAAATCGCGAAGCTTGGCCTCTGGTCCCACTGATTCTATTGTAAGTCCTACAACCTTTACAACCTTGCCAAGAGATTTAAAGTAATCCTTCTCTGTAAGCTGCATCAATAATCCTTGATCCACTTTGCCTCCTAGCTCAGGGCTCTAATTTCCCTTATAAGATTATCCAGCTCTGTATCTATACTACAATCAAATATTCCACCATCTGTTTCGATAATACACTGACTATCATTAAGGAGAGGGTCAGCAATAACATCTAGTCCTACCTCTGAGCCAATCTTTCCCTGAATCTCCTCTTTTTTACTCTTGATAAATTCTGCGTTTGCATCTGAGACCTTAATCTGCATCTGACCTGTTCGCTCAATCTTCATAATGCAGTGGTCTAAAAGATGATAAATAACATCTTTTTTCCCAGATAGCTCTGCTGAAAATACTCTTTCAAAAACAGGCAGGCACATTTCTACGATTTCTCGCTCCATACCTATCTGTTTTTCCATAAATTCGTTCTCTATGCGCTGAATTTCTGCCTGCATATTGGACTGGGCATCTGCCAGCTCTAAGGCAGCACGCTGAGTACCTTCGTTGTAGCCTTCCTTTTCACCATCCTGGCGGGCAAGATTTTTCATTGCGTCAGCATTAAGCTGTGCAGCATTTAAAATCTCCTCTGCCTGGGCATTGGCGTCGTCTATAATCTGCTGAGCCTCCATTCTGGCCTGCTCTAAAATTTCCTCCGCCTGTGGTCCCACATCTACAGCTTCAGGCTCATCCTGCATTATTGTATCAGCAAGACCTAAAAACTCATCCGGATTCATACCCTCAGGTATCTCGGCACCAGACTCCCGCATAGCCTCAAGGCGACGCTCTCGCTCTTCATCTAAAAGCTTCGCCTTATAGGCCTTCTCCTGCTTCATGATAAGCTCCTTGGCGCGGGCATTGGAGTCGATTACCTTCTCATCGACCTCTCCGTCCTCATTTGGAGTATTAGGAGCGACCAAAAAGCCATAGACCACATTGTGACTAGACAACAAGCTCATCCGAACCTCCTCTAGAAATTACAATCTCTGCAGAATCCTCAAGCTTTCTGATAATACCAACTATCTTCTGCTGAGCTTCTTCTACATCCTTCATACGTACAGGACCCATGAATTCCATGTCTTCCTTGATCATTGATGCAAGACGAGAAGAAAGGTTCTTGAAGATTGCCGACTGAACCTCTTCATTAGCTCCCTTAAGGGCCACGCCAAGATCTGAGTTATCAACGTCTCTAAGCACACGCTGAATAGCTCTGTCGTCCAAAAGAAGGATATCCTCGAATACGAACATCTTCTTTCTGATTTCCTCAGCAAGCTCTGGCTCTTCGATTTCTAGAGACTCCATAATACGCTTTTCTGTACCACGGTCTACAGTGTTCAAGATGTTTACTACCGCATCTACGCCGCCGGCGATAGTGTAATCCTGATTGATAAGAGATGAAAGCTTTCTTTCCAAAACTCTTTCAACCTCCTTTATAACCTCCGGAGAGGTTCTATCCATAAGTGCAATACGCTTTGCAACATCTGCCTGCTTTTCTGGTGGCAAAGCTCCAATAATCAGGGACGCCTGTCCAGCTGACAAGTATGACAAAATCATAGCGATTGTTTGTGGATGCTCCTCCTGAATGAAGTTCAACACCTGAGAAGGCTCTGTCTTTCGAATGAACTCGAAAGGGCGAACCTGCAGTGATGCTGTCAGCTTTGTAATGACATCCTGAGCCTTTTCATCACCAAGAGCTTTCTCAAGAAGCTCCTTAGCGTAGGTGATACCACCTTCAGCAATGTACTGCTGAGCAAGGCACACCTGATAGAACTCTTCGATTACTTCTTCCTTAACTGTTGGAGAAATACTCCTTGTATTGGCTATCTCAAGAGTCAGTTCTTCAATTTCCTCCTCCTTGAGATGCTTGAATATCTGAGCTGATTTCTCCGGTCCAAGGGCGATTAAAAGTATTGCGGCCTTTTGCACGCCATTCATGTCTTCAGTAGCCATAACCTTATCCCCAATCCTCGTTTAGCCAATTTCTCAGAAGCTGAGCAACAGCCTCCGGTTTTTCATCCACAAACTTTTCAATAAGTATGCGGGCTTCAGATTTCTCTGTGTAACCAATATCTTCAAGCTCCTCTTCCTCTTCCTGAGCAGTAGAAGCAATGAGATCATCAATTGTAAGTTCCTGCTCCACAGGTTCCTCTTCTTCAACCTTAAGACTTCTAAATACAACGAACCCAAGCATTGCGAAGATAAGGAATGCAAGAACAATCTGAAGAATATCTGTAACCTGGATTCCAGAGCCCTCTGAATACTGGAACATTGGAATCTCGTAGGCAACAACCTTTACATTTGCCTGTGGGAAGCCTGTAGTTCTGGCAACCACTTCAACAATATCATCTGAAACCTCCTGCTGAACCGGATTTGAATTAGCTTTTACAAATTCATCAAAGGTCTGGCCCAGTTCTTCAAGTGTACCATCCTTTTCCATCTTGTCCTGATTGTAGATGGCAAAAGTCTTACAGGTAACTGAAATAGAGGAATCATCAAGGGCTCGCTTACCCATCTCATCCTTGTGAGTAGTTACAGTCTCACTAGGAAGGTAATCCTTTTCAAACTCGTCTGTAGAAGTGGTAGTCTGATTGCCATCCTCCATAACGTAGGTGGTATCATCATCGTTCGAATCAGTACCAGGAACACCTCCCGCACCGCTTACAGATGTGGAGCTTGAACCGGATTCCTTATCCAGATAACCTTCGCTTCGACCTTCAGCTACGTAGTACTTGTAGTCAACATAACTGTTCTCATCGAAGGTCATAGAAAGATTAACACCTACTGAAACTGTATCGTATAGATTAGTTCCATCAAGTACAGTCTGTACACGCTGTGCAATTTCATTGCTGGCCTTTTCTCTCACATCCTGATTAGCAGATGCGGCACCAGCAGCTGTTCCTGTATTTGCTGTAGGAAAAAGTAAGTTGCCATCGGTATCCATAATGGTGATATTTTCTGTATCATCATTACCCATATTGGTAGCAACGAATCGGGCGATACCAGCCACTGTCTGATCTGAAATAGGTGATGTAAGTGTCAGCACGATAGATGCGTAACCATCTGCCTGCTGAGATATAATCGTTCCATCCTCCTCAGGGATGTTCAAGGTAACATCAGCCTTTTCAATCATATTAAGGGTTGCAATAGTTTTAGCATACTTCTGTTCAAGGAGCTGCTTATATCTTTTTTGCTTATCTGCCTCTGTGGTAGAAAAGCTACCATCAATTACGTTATCAATTGTGTACTCAGAAGAAGGGATATCGTTGGAACCTAAAAGTATGCTGGCATCAGCATTGAATTTCTCATTTATGTAGAAGGTAAAGCCATCATCAGATGTCTGATAAGGAATTTTGTTGTCATCAAGCAAGGTCTTTACAGCCGCTGCCTGCTTGCCATCCTCGCAGGTAATGAGCTGCACATAGGTTGGACGGGTGATAATGACCCCCAAAATAATAAAAGACACAATAACCACAGCAGAAATTGAGACAATCAATATCTGCTGCCGTCTTGTAAACTTTCTCCACCACTCAAGTATTCTATTCAAGATAGCTTGAATTTGTTCTGGCATACCTTCTCCCCCTTATATACCCTAGGTTGTGTGAGTTTTAAAGCTTTTATCTGTCCATTTTATGTGCTCATCAACTTCTAAACTCATAAGTATTTTTCAATACTTTGGTCATTTTTGCGGAACTCGCTTCGCTCAAACAGTCCTCAAAATGACCATTGAAAAATACTTATTCATTAAGAAGTTATGGCGAATTACATAAAATAGACAGCCAAAATCTTTAAAACATTCAAACTATATATGAAATAAAAAATTATATCTGCATCTGCATGATTTGCTGGTACGATTCAAGAATACGGTCACGGACAGCTACAGTGTACTGTAGCGCAATACCTGCTTTTTTCTCGGCAATCATCAGGTCGTGAGTATTGTCAGTTTCACCAAGAGCGAATGCCACCTGCTCTCTGTTGGCATTCTTTTGTAAGGTGTTGGTGTCTTCCATTAATTTCATAACAGAGTCAAGCATGCTCTGGAAGCCTGTAGTGCCATCAACCTTTTCTACAACACCTGTAACCGGTGTGGTCTCATACATATTGTGAATAGCTGAAATATCCATTTAAAGCCCCCCATTAAACAAATATTAGCTCTGACCAATAGAAATACCGCTTTGAGCCATAGCCTTTATGGCGTTAAAAGCAGTTACATTTGCCTCGTAAGAACGGCTGGCACTGATAAGGTTGGTCATTTCAGTGACAGTGTTTACATTAGGGTAACGAACGTATCCATTTTCATCTGCATCTGGATGAGATGGGTCGTATTCCATAATAAAATCAGTTTCATCATCCTCAGAAACCTTGGAAACCTTAACACCATTTCCGTAATAGGCCTTCTGGGTATCCTTTAAAACATTTCTAAAGGATGGAATTCCAGCATTGAGCTGTTTTTCTTCGAAGGTAACTATCTTTCTTCGATAAGGCTCCCCGTTCTTTGTGCGGGTGGTACTTATATTTGCAATATTTTCAGCGATAATATCCATTCTAAAGCGCTGAGCTGTCATTCCTGAAGCTACAATATCAAAAGGTTGAAATAATCCCATGGTAACACCTCCTAAAGACAGTGCCTAATTACTTACAAACAATAGAAAACCTGTTAAATTCATTGGTGATACTAGAGGTAAGAGCCTGATACCTCAGCTGCTCAGAAGCCAGCTCCACATTCTCTGTATCCATATCTACGTTGTTTCCATCAAGTCTGTAGGAGTAATGCTCGTAGTCAGTGTATTCTATTCCGTCTACATGATTTCCATCGTCATCTAAGACATTTACTGCCCTATCTAAAGTCTTCTCATGGGTCGCAAGCAGTTCATGACGAAGAACACTTGCAAATTCATAATCCTGTCTCTTATATCCAGGAGTATCGTTATTGGCAATGTTATTAGTGATTAGCGACTGGCGCTGCCAGCTGGCATCAGCGGTGAAATCCAGTAAATTCACATAAGAAAAAGCATCTGAACTTAGCATACCTACAATCCTCCTAGATTATTTTAATTTTATTATATGAGAAATTGTCAAAAAAACAAAGTGTTTTTTACCTTATATTGTGTAAATTGAATAGTTTAAATACAATAAGTAGTGCTATTTGCATTAAAATACGGGCATTTATTGTAATATTATCCATAATACCCCATTATTGTGTATAAGTTATGAAATGTAACGTATAAAACAAAAAAGGACCTAAGAAATTCTTAAGTCCTTTTAAAACACAAATCCTTTGATATATCCCTTGGATTATTTATTCTTTTTAATTTCTTCAAGCTCATCAAAGACAACATCGTTGAGGACCTTAATGTAAGTGCCCTTCATACCTGATGAACGTGACTCGATGACGCCAGCTGACTCAAACTTGCGAAGAGCATTTACGATAACTGATCTTGTTATACCTACTCTATCGGCAATTTTTGATGCAACCAACACCCCTTCATTACCATCTAATTCATCAAAAATGTGAATGATGGCTTCAAGTTCAGAATATGAAAGAGTTGAAATAGCACTCTTAACAACCTGAAGCTTACGGTTTTCCTCAGCAGACTCCTCATTTACTGAACGCATCATCTCAAGCCCTACTACTGTAGTACCGTACTCTGTAAGGATGATATCATCAATGTCGTACTGCTTATCAAATCTGTATACAAAGAGTGTACCAAGACGCTCTCCAGCGATATCGATTGGTGCAATAATTGCAGAATACATATCGATGTCTGACTTCTCAAAGCCAAGAGTCTTAAGATTTACATTCTCCTTTGTAGAGAGAATTGAAAGTAATCTCTCATTGAGAAGTGGATCGATGAATCCACCAACCTCATCAACAATAAGCTCACCAATCTCTGTTGTATTTGGAAGATGTGAAAGTCCAAGCACCTTACCCTTCTTAGAAATAACAAGTACTGATGAATCAAGAATCTCTGTTAAAACAGAGCAGATATCATTAAATACAACCTTTGAAGAGTTGTTATTGTGAAGAAGCTTTCCAATCTTTCTTGTCTTGTCTAATAACTGTACACTCATTTATACTATATTCCTCCTAAATAAAACAAAATGCAAAAATTTCATAGCACCTGTTTCCCCGTAATTCCCTAATAATTCTTATTGAAGGAATTTTTAGAAATTTTATCACAGATTCAAACAAATAGCAACAATTTCAGAATATTTAAAACATTCATCAAATTTAGTTCTGACTCTGCACAAATCTGCATTCATCATTAGCACAAACCAGCTTATTTCCCTTTTCCACCATGTATGTGCCACACTTAGGACACTTCTCAGTGGTAGGTCTTGACCAGCTAATGAAATCGCACTCTGGATGGTTAGCACAACCAAAGAACTTTCTGCCCTTCTGGGACTTTCTAATAACTACATCGCCACCGCACTTTGGACAAGGTACGCCTATCTTCTCAAGGAATGGCTTTGTGTTGCGACACTCTGGGAAGCCTGGGCATGCCAGGAACTTTCCGTGAGGACCAAACTTAATTACCATGTTACGTCCGCATTCTTCGCAGATAACATCTGTAACCTCATCGTGAATCTCAATCTTTTTAAGCTCATCCTCAGCTACCTTAACGGCCTTCTCAAGATCTGGATAGAAGTTTCTGACAACAGACTTCCATTCAACTGTGCCCTCTTCTACGCCATCAAGAAGAAGCTCTAAATTAGCTGTAAACTTATCGTCTACAATAATCGGGAATGAATCCACCATGATTGAGTTAACAACTTCACCAAGCTCAGTAACAAAGATGTTCTTTGCTTCCTTGGTGATGTAATGTCTCTTGAGAAGAGTTGTGATTGTAGGTGAATAGGTACTAGGACGACCAATTCCAAGCTCCTCAAGAGTCTTAACCAATGATGCCTCAGTAAAGTGAGGTGATGGCTGAGTGAAGTGCTGCTTCTCATCAAAGCTGTTAAATGTAAGCTTTGTCTCCTCGCTAAGCTTAGCAAGTGGATGAGTCTTAGCCTCCTGCTCATCATCAGCATCGGTATATATCATCATGAAACCATCAAAGTTAACGGCAGACTCAGCTGCGGTGAACACCTGATTCTTTGCCTTAACGTTAAGTGAGATGGTATCGTAGATAGCGTTTGCCATCTGGCTTGCCACGAAGCGCTTCCAAACCAGCTGATAAAGTCTGAACTGATCTCTAGTCAGGCTGTCCTTAATCTCCGATGGAACAAGCTCAATGTTTGCAGGTCTTATTGCCTCATGCGCATCCTGAACCTTGCCAGAATTCTTCTTTGAAGCACCAGCTGTCTCTGATAAATAATTATCGCCGTAATTATTAGAAATAAAGCTCTCAGCAGCTGCTCTAGCCTCATCAGAAACACGAGTTGAATCAGTACGAAGGTATGTAATCAAACCGATTGTACCGTGTCCCTTTACGCTGACACCTTCGTAAAGCTGCTGTGCCACACTCATAGTCTTTTGAATTGAGAAATTCAAGGCCTTTGAAGCTTCCTGTTGCATAGTTGAGGTTGTAAAAGGAAGTGGTGCCTTCTTTTCTCTCTTACCGTGCTTAATTGAGTCGATAGCAAAATCAGCTCCCTTAAGCTCAGCCATTATCTTATCAAGACTTTCCTTATCAGAAATGTCCTTCTTTCCAGTGTTGTCTCCGTAATACTTAGCCACAATCGGCTTCTTTGCACCTGGTGTATCAAGAAGAACATCAAGTGTGTAGTATTCCTGAGGAATAAACTGTTCAATTTCCTTTTCTCTGTCGCAGATAATTCTAAGTGCCACAGACTGTACACGGCCTGCTGAAAGGCCTCTTTTAACCTTTGCCCAAAGAAGTGGTGAAATCTCGTAACCAACCATTCTATCAAGCATTCGGCGTGCCTGCTGGGCGTCAACCAAATCCATATCGATTTCACGAGGATTTTTAAGAGAATTCTTAACAGCAGTCTTTGTAATTTCGTTGAAGGTTATTCTGTAAACCTTCTTTTCCTGTAAATTGAGGGCGTGAGTGAGATGCCATGAAATAGCTTCCCCCTCACGGTCGGGATCAGTTGCCAGATAAATCTTATCAGCCTTCTTTACTTCCTTACGAAGTGCAGCAAGCAGCTCTCCCTTTCCTCTTATTGTTATATATTTAGGTTCAAAATCATTTTCAGGGTCGAATCCCAGCTGTGACTTTGGCATATCCCTAACGTGTCCCTGAGAAGCCATTACCTCGTAATTGCTTCCTAAAAACTTCTTAATGGTATGCACCTTAGCTGGCGACTCCACAATAACAAGATTTTTTGCCATAAAAACTCCATCTCCAATTTTAGAATTGTTTTCAAGCATAATGTTGAAACGTTACTCACTATACAACAATAATTTTCTATTTTCAAGGAAAACTTTTAATATTGACAGAACATTTCTCTTTTGTACGAAAAAAATTGTACGTAATTAAACCTGTTTTACATAATTATTCTTGAAGGCTTCATGGAGCATGCCCATGCTCTCAAGAGTAAGAACTGAGGATAATAGCTGAAGGTAATCCATCTGAGTTTCCTCCAAAACAGTTGCAAGACTTTTCGGGTACAAATCGAATAAATTGTATATGCGATTTAGCTCGTTGGTAAGCTTACTTTTTTCTGGCTTATTTGCAGGAATTACTGTTGGCTGACCGTATATTTCTCCCAATTCACTGATAAACTGGTCCACCTTCCATATAACTCCAGCTCCCTGGGTAATAAGCTTGTTACAGCCCTCAGAAAGTGAATCTCCTACTCTGCCAGGGACTACGTAAATGTCCTTGCCTTGTTCCAGGGCATAATCCGCTGTAATTAAGGAGCCGGATTTTTCTCTGGCTTCCACCACAATTACCACATCAGATAAAGCTGAAACTATACGATTCCTAAGAGGAAAATTCTGAGCCTTTGGGCTGGAGCCAATCTGATACTCAGAAATAACAGCTCCTCTTTTAGCTATCTCTTCATATAATAATCTGTTTTCAGCTGGATAAACCACGTCACAGCCACAGCCAAGGACAGCAACTGTACTCCCCTCGACGTTAAGGCATCCCTGATGGCCATAGGCATCCACTCCACGAGCCATTCCACTGATCACAGTGTAACCGGCAGCCCCTAAGGCCTCTCCTAAATCAAGCGACATTCTCTTCCCATAGGCACTGCAACGCCTGGCTCCAACAATAGAGACACATCTTTCAAAGCTTGGTAACTTCCCTATATAAAAAAGTCCGTAGGGAACCTCATAGATATTTCTAAGCTTTTCTGGATAGACAGAGCTTTCCATAGTAATAAAGGAATATGGTGTCTGAGTAAAGCTCTCATACTCCATGTCCAGGTCAAATTTTGCTCTATTGGCGACAAACTGCTCTGCTTCCTTTTTCTTCATAAGACCAGAGGCAATCAGTTCTTTTTCACTGGCATTAAATATATGGTAGGAATCGAAAAAATAATCTATAAGCCTGGCTTTTCTCGTGAATGGAATATCCTCATTTTGCAAAAACCAATACTGGTAAATGATCTCATTCATCAGACTTCCTCCCAATACTTTTTGTCTAAGCCTCGATAGAGAACTGCCTCCTGAAGATGGATACGTTGAATTTCCTCTGCCCCATCCATATCTGCCAAAGTTCTGGCAACCCTTAGGACCTTGTGATAGGTTCTGGCTGTAAGGGAATACTTGTTGTACATTTCTTCCATAAAGGCTCTATTATCCTCAGAAAGGATGCAGAATTTGTCTATTAAATTACTAGGAATCTGGCTGTTAAATAGAAAGCCATAGACTTTGTATCTATCCCTTTGAAGCTGATGAGCCCTAATTACTCTTTCCCTAATTTGTGCAGAGGACTCATTATCATCATGCCTTGAGATTTGCCTAAAATTCAAGGTTGGTGCCTCCACACAAATGTCTATTCTATCCAGTAAAGGCTGGGATATTTTTTGTAGGTACCTCTGAATAGACTGTCTGGTACAATGACAGCGATTAAGGTCTGGATAATAGCCACAAGAGCAGGGATTCATAGCTGCCACAAGGACGAAATCTGCCGGATAAGTGAAGCTTCCAGTGGCTCTGGCAATATTTACCTGCTTGTCCTCAAGGGGCTGTCTTAGCATTTCCAGAGTGGATTTGGTAAACTCTGTAAGCTCATCTAAAAAAAGCACTCCTCCGTGAGATAATGATATTTCCCCTGGCTTTGGAATCTGACCACCTCCCACAAGCCCCTGGGCTGATATAGTGTGATGAGGGCTTCTAAAGGGTCTGTTTTTAATAAGTCCCTTTCTCTCATCAAACATTCCAGATACTGAGTAAACCTTTGAGACCTCCATCTGCTCCTCAATATCCATAGGCGGAAGTATCGAAGGAATACATTTTGCCACCATTGACTTGCCTGCTCCCGGCGGTCCCACCATAAGCAGATTGTGCATTCCACAGATAGCCACCTCACAGGCTCGTCTCAAGGCCTGCTGACCATTAATCATTAAAAAATCATATTCCGGGGCTTCAACATATTTTGCTTCATTATCTGAAGGCAGCTCCTCCATTTCATAGCGTTCCTCATTAATAATGTCTATGACATCCTTAAGCCTTGCTGCGCCAATTGTTGTTATTCCAGATACAAGTCTTGCCTCCAATAAATTTTCTTTTGGCACAATAACAATACCAAGCCCCTTCTTCTTTGCCTCCATTACCATAGAAAGAACACCGTTTATAGGCTGAATTTTGCCATCTAAGGCTATTTCTCCTAATAGACAGGTATTCTTTAGCTTGTCGCTATCAATTATGCCTATGGCGGATAAAATAGCCACTGCGATAGGCAAATCAAAGCCTGCACCTGTTTTTCTAATACTAGCTGGAGATAAATTTACGGTGATTCGCTTGATTGGCAGAGCGTAGCCTTCATTTTTCAGAGCCGCCCTTACCCTTTCTTTAGCCTCCTTCACCTCAGAGGAAAGGTATCCCACCATCTCAAACATGGGCATACCTTCAGAAATATCTGCTTCAACAGATATAATCTTAGAATCGATACCAAAAATGGTAGCGGTATTTACAATACTATACAATTAAACTCCTTTTGGGGTTAATTTCGAATAAAATAGAAAAAAAGACAGGAGTCATAATATCATACTCCTGTCTCATTGACAACAAAAATTAATGAATACGCTCTGTAAGACCAAGCTTCTTGTGAACCTTTCTCAAGGTCTTATTAGCGAAATATGAAGCCTTCTCGGCATTTTCCTTGATGCACTCGTTAATGTATGTTTTATCCTTTTCAAGCTCTGCACAGCGAACGTGGAATGGATCAAGCATATCTGCAACAGCCTCTCCTACTGCAAGCTTGAAATCACCATAGCCCTTGCCTTCAAACTCTCTGGCAACCTCATCCATGGTCTTGCCTGTGACAACACCGTAGATTTCCATAAGGTTTGAAACTCCTGGCTTGTTCTCCACATCGTAACGAACCTCAGCATCTGAATCTGTAACAGCCTTCTTGAACTTACGGATGATGGTGTCTCTGTCGTCTACAAGATAGATTGTTGCGTTAACATTTTCATCTGACTTAGACATTTTCTTGGTAGGCTCAGCAAGTGACATAATTCTGGCACCGGCCTTAGGGAAATATCCCTCTGGAATAGTAAATACATCTCCATAAATATTGTTAAAGCGCTCTGCTACGTCACGGCAAATCTCAAGGTGCTGCTTCTGGTCAGCTCCAATAGGAACCAAATCAGCCTGATAAAGAAGAATATCTGCTGCCATAAGTGCTGGATATGTAAATAAACCTGCGTTAATATTATCAGCGTGCTTTGCAGACTTATCCTTGAACTGAGTCATTCTGTTGAGCTCGCCCATATAGGTGAAGCAGTCTAAAATCCATCCAAGCTCAGCATGAGCTGAAACGTGTGACTGGAAGTAAATACAGTTCTGCTTTGGATCAAGACCTGCTGCTACGTACTGTGTGTAAATTCTTCTGGCGTTCTGTCTAAACTCTGTAGGGTTCTGTCTTACAGTGAGGGAATGTAAATCCATTACTCCAAAGAAGCAATCGTAATCCTCGTGAAGATTAACCCAGTTTTTAAGTGCTCCAATATAGTTTCCAATGGTAAGCTTGCCTGTAGCCTGCATACCTGAATATAATACTTTTCTTTCCTTTTCCATTACAATTTCTCCAGTTATTTATTTCTTAATATTTCTCGTCTAATGTAATCGTTGGTGGCTTCCTCGCCATACTCTGCAAGGTGCTTAAGCAATTTTTCAAGCAATGCTGCTGTATTGGCGTGCATCATATATCTGCCCTTACCCTTTTCAAAGTATTCAAGGGCACTTCTATCAGTGTATTTATCCTTTTGATAGGTCTTGCAGGCAGCAACTCTGTCGCAATACATCTCTACCACATATCTGACTGGCATCTCCATACCTGTCATGCCGTGGTGCTCCCCGAGACCATAGTCTATCCAATATTCAAAATGATGCTTATTGCGCCCCTTGTGATGAAGCCAGGCCATAGAGACTCCAGTGGCTTCTCTCTCAGCATTGTTAGGGCTTTTGTCACCCTGAAAATATTTTGCACCTACAGAAAACTCAACCCATGAGTATTTAGATAAATCGTGGGTAAGTCCCTGCCAATAAAGGCCAACAGCAAAGCAGCCCTTTCTCACAAGACGTCTATGATGAGTGATTGTCTTAAAATGTTCCCAAGCCTTCATAAACTCAAGTAGCTCCTAGTCATAAATCTATTTATTACTTACCTTTAAGCCCACAAGCACACTTATGGAGCTGCCAGGTACCTTTATAGTCTGCTGATCATGAATTGGCTTTGGTGAAAAATCACTATCGTCCTTGTACTCAGCTGTGTTGAAGCACAGACGCCATCGCTTTCCTGGCGCTAAAAGAGGCAGTGCCATCTCCACTGTGTCGTAGTGGAAGTTGTAGCAAACGAATACCTCCTCATTTTCCTTTACATAGGCTCCATTATAGAGAACTCCAAGAGCCTTCTGCTCCTCACCGATGCTCATCATCCAAGGCTCCGAGCCGTGGAAGGACATATCCGGAAGTCCTAAATGCTTGTAATCATTCATCAAAAACGGCGTCTCCGCTCTGAGGCACTTGTGATTCCTTCTGAATTCAATAAGCTGCTCAACAAACTTCTGCAAAGAGGCCTTGCTCTTGTTTTTTGAGAAAACAGTGTAGCCCACCTTATTGTCCTGGCAATATGGATTGTTGTTGCCAAGATGGGTGCCAGCCACCTCATCAGCAGCTACAAAAAGAGGTACACTCTGGGACATCATAAGAGCTGTAAAGGCATTACGCATTTCCCTGTATCTGTTGGCATTGATGGTTTTGTTGGTAGTCTTGCCCTCTATGCCGTAGTTGAAGGAATAATTGTTGTTGGTGCCGTCCCTGTTGTCCTCACCATTGTCAAAATTGTGCTTCTCACCGTAGGAATAAGAATCCCAAAGTGAAAAACCATTTACATTGGCCATATAATTTACAAAGCCATATGCACCATTCTGGCGACGCATATGATTTGCAAACTGAACCATACTTCCATTCATATGGTTCTGAATCTGACGAGTAACATTCATGAAGGAATCGTTGTAAACAAACAAGTGCTTCTTACCAGACTCCTTGCATAAAATCTCCTCAGGAATAAACTCATAGAATATCTTAGTACTTCCAAGGAAAGGCTCATTGGCAATACGCTCTATAGGAGCACTACAGCCTACAATATGGAAGCCATCGATATGGAAATATTTAACGTAATATTTCAGGCATTCAAGCTGAACATCTGCCGAGGTCTCTGTTGCAAAGGCCATCTCCATAATAACCTCAAGCCCCTTGGCATGAAGACCTGAAACCATAGCACGTAAGCCCTCAGCTGCGCTGTCTGCTCCACCAAAATATGAGGCCTTTGGAGCAAAATAGCTGGCCTGACCGAAGCCCCAATAATTATTTTTACCAATGTATTCCTGAACCTGGGTAATCTTACCACTGGTAGAAATATTGGACTTTGTCTCTAAGAACAGCTCCTCGAAATCATAGATTGGCATAAGCTCAACACTGGTGATACCAAGCTTTTTGAGGTAAGGAACCTTTGACAATAATCCCTTATAGGAGCCAATCTTCGCCTCAGACATGCCATTTCCAGCTGTAAAGCCGCGCATGTGAAGCTTATATAAAACCATATCCAAAGGAGCGATAGAAACCTTAGTGTCCTTCCAATCCTTCTCGATATGAGAAATACCTGCATATACCTTGTACTGATGCTTCTCACGATTAGTTGCATCAGCCCATTTATCCCTGCCAATAATAGAGGTGGCATAAGGATCAAGATAGGTCTTATGATCTTCCTTTATTAAATAACAAATTTTGTCGGGATTAATTCCAGAAACCTGTACTGAGTATACTCTGCCAACTGCATATTCCTCAGAAAGTTCGATAGTTGAAATTTGTTTCTTTGTGGATTTATCAAATAAAATGATAGAGATTTTTTCCGATGACGGTTCGACTATAAAAGTGAATATAACCGTATCTCTTCCACTGATTCGTGGACCATATTCTCTAAAATCTCCTCTTGAAATGTTCATAAAAAGCCCCATCTATTGTGTATCGTGTATAAATTTGCCTAAAATTATAGAAATTACTAGACATTACCATTGATGAATTATATCATAAGGCTATGTCTTAAACAAATATAATCTTAAAAGGAGTAAAAGATGGACGAAAATCAGGTTTTTCCAGTAGATAATGAGGATGACGACGTAGTTGTTACTTTAAATTTAGATGACGGTTCTGAGGTTACCTGCGAGATTCTTACTATTTTCGACGTAGGCGAGCAGGACTATATTGTACTTCTTCCACTTGATAAGAAGGGCGAGCCAAATGCAGACGGCGAGGTTTACATTTATCGCTACAACGAGGATGAAACTGGTGCCCCTTCCCTCGACAACATTGAATCTGACGAGGAATACGAGGCAGTTTCTAAGCGTTTCGACGAGATTTGCGAGGAGGATTTCGCTGAGGAAGAGTAATCACATTAATTCATCTAAAAATCGGGACTTGTCCCGATTTTTTTTATTTGTATAGCTGATATAGATATTCCGCTTACACCGAGTGATTCCCACATAAAAAAGCCTTCTTTCCGCTTCTATGTCCTCTCTGGACTGACATTTGTTGGTAGGGATAACCCCATCATTCGCTGAAATTATAAAAACATTTTCAAACTCTAGCCCCTTGCTGGAATGGAGTGTGTAAAGGCCAATTTTTCCAGTTTTATCCACTACTCTATTTTTGTTTTCATAGTCAATTTTAAGCCTCAGACCATTTAACTTATCAATAGCCTGAGTTATTGTCCTGCAGTCCCTAAATACATCCTTGATAAACTCGAGAATCTCATTATATTCCGAAATATCAACTTCATTTTGCACAGACTCCTGCAGGAGAAAACCTTCATAGCCCATAGCCTTACATATGTATGTAATTGCAGCGGATGGAGACATTTTTGAAATCAGAGTAATATCTGCCCAAAAGGCTTCCACAACGCTATAGGATATAGGACTATTTTTGTAAAAATCAAGCATAGCCTTTTTAGTAATACCAGCCTCAACAGCCTGCCTGTGCAAGAAACGATTAGGCCTGTTAATTACACTTAATAGCCTTATTTTTGTGGCATTTCCTATGGAAATTTGGAAATAATTTTCAATGTCATTGATAATAAAATGGGAGTAAACATTTGGCATCTGCTCCTTTAGGTAAAAAGGAACTTCCGAGGTCAAAAGCTTATCTACAAGGTATCTGGCATCAGAATGATTTCTATATAAAATAGCTATCTCATCGTAGCTACAGCCATTTTTCCTAATTTCCTCTATCTTGCTTATTATGTACTGGGCCTCCTCTGCCGGATTCTTCTTTGCAATGAATTGAATTTCACCATATTCTGAGGTAGCCTTAATGTCCTTGGTGAAACGATTATTGTTTTTTGAAATCAGACGACCTGCAGCCTCCACCACATTAGCAGGATTTCGGTAATTATAATCAAGGATAATCTTTTTTGCATCGGGATAATCTTCCATGAAATCACGCATAATCTTTGGGTTAGAGCCTCTAAATCCGTAGATAGACTGGTCATCATCCCCAACGCAAAACAGGTTCTTAGTCCTTTCAGCCAGCATATTAATTAGCTCAAATTGCAAATCATTCATATCCTGCATTTCATCCACAAGAAAATAGGAAAATCGTCCTTGCCATTTTGCCAAAATCTCTGGCTTTTCCTTAAAGAGACTATGTGCTTTGATTAGCATATCATCGAAATCAATGACGTGATACTTTGTCTTTAGCTGGTCATAGGCTGTTATAAAAGCCCTTAGTCTCCTGGCGTCTACGTATTTTGGCTCGTATTGGTTTAAATCGATATTTTTATTATTTATGGCAGATAATTCCGCAATGTATGAATTAACCAGGCTTACATCATCCTTATCGATCCCCGCAACTGACAGTGCCTCCTTAAGGATTTTGTTTCGCATCTGTCCCATAATAATATCCGATGACTTATAGCCCTTCTCCTTCTGTAAAATTCCCCAAAACAAAGAATGGAACGTTCCAAAGGTCACCGGATGAACTTCATCTGATAACCTATTGAAACGTTCCTTCATTTCTATAGCAGCGGCCTTAGTAAAGGTGATTACTAGTACCTCCTGTGCTGGTACACCAGAATTTATAAGTTCACTAATTCTTTTAGTAAGTACGGCAGTCTTTCCACTACCCGGCCCTGCTATAACAAGACAGGGACCATCCTTGTGAAATACAGCCTCTTTTTGAGGGGCGTTTAGCTCCATATTCCTCCTATACGCCCAAATCCAAGGTCACCAGCCTATATTTAATTATTGTTCGCCAAAAATACTACGAAAGCTTCTCAATCGCAGCCTTGATACGCTTGATAGACTCTTCCTTGCCAAGGATTTCCATCAGCTCTGTTGCACCACCAGGAGTCATCTGCTTACCTGAAACAGCTGTACGTACTGGCCAGAGAACGTATCCATTTTTATATTCATGCTCTGTAGCAAAGCCTGTAAGAGCTGTGTAAAGAGCATCGTT
>JAEEGL010270544.1_pt1 | contig 22797 bp, 25 predicted proteins | sample 9134231 | NCBI WGS metagenome assembly JAEEGL01 (sample SAMN16246548, study PRJNA631951) | gut metagenome | biome: gut microbiome; feature: rumen; material: fiber-attached | host: Bos | place: Iran: Karaj | collected 2018-10 | reverse complement strand
TATCGCCCGTTCCTTCAAGAGAAACTTTCCAAACTGTTGGATTGTCATTGAGTTCTTTCAAAATATCATCATTATAACCGGATGAAAGAATTGCCCTCTCGCAGAATTTCTTAAACACACCGTCTTTTCGCTCAAAGCCAATCTGTTCGCTGTTGCCATCGTTCATTGGCCGTAAGCCTTCCACAAAATCTGTGTAATCATAGGACGGATGAAACTGAACAAAGCCAATTTCGTTATCAGAACATCCCATTGCTTTTGCAATGTCGCGGGCAAGGCGTGTCTTTCCAGTTCCCGGTGCTCCGTGGAGGATTAGGTTGTGGGTGTGTTCCAAGAGATTTGCAAGTTCATCGGCTTTTGACATTTCTACGGCTCCTTTTTCATTTTCATACAATTTGATATTTTTCAAAACTCCAGTTTCTTCAAACGCTTCTTCAAGTTCAGGACGAATCTTAAATTCAAAGCGTTTATTATTTGCTTCACGTGCTAAACAACATATATTCCAATATACTTTTTCTCCAGAATCCCGGATCGAAATAGGACAATTTGTTTTTCTATAAACTCTTTCGCCTGTTCGCCAGTTATTCGTATTATAAAAATTAAAATCTCTTCCAAATTCTTCTGCCATATCTGCGCAAGTCGCAAGTTTAGCTTTTTTGATACATGCAAAAGTTATTAAAGAGTTTTCGTTAAAAACAGTTCTGTCATTTATTAACTCAATCCATTTCTCTTTCGTGATTTTAGGATCATATTCCGCTTTCTTCATATATCTTTCGTCTTGCATTTTCTCAGGATTTCTTTCTTCCGCCATCGCAGTTGCTCCTTTCTTTTTCTTCTTCATTTTAGCATCATTTAAAATCAAAATAAAGATGTAAAAAAGCTTTTTTGCATTATGTTAGATATTTTTTTTTCGTGAATTATCTATCCATCGCTTCGATAATTTTCTTGGCATCACAATGATAAAAATCAGCACCGCTGAAGGGATTCATTTCAACAAGATATATTTTTCCATCGCTGCAGCATACATCAATGACATACGCAAAATCTTTTTGTTTTCGCTCGTCCGCAATCTTTTGTGCAAAAACAAATGCCTCTTCACGATTCTCTGGATTGATAGTGCGACCGCCTTTGCGACCGTCTGCAACATATTCACAGCCTGTAATTATTTTATGGTTTATGCAAATAAACCGCCATTCCTTTTCGATTGACTTTAAAGGTGCAAGTACAATAGGAAGATTTATATTTTCATGATAAAATCCATAATCAAAATGTGCTGGCGTAAGATTTTCTGCTGGAATAATTCTGCCGCTGAATTCCTTTAACGGGCTGTTAGGACGAGCAAAAAGGCTTTCTGAATTAAGTCCCTTAGCAATCTTGGGATTTTGCATTAGTTCTGAAATGTTTGTGAAAACTACATTTTTGTTAAGAAGATAATTGTTGTAATTTTCAAAAAGAAAAGAATATGAGAAACCTTCTTCATCACATAACGAACCTGGAATAAAATTGAGTTCTTTGTTAATCCGTGAGGCATTACCCAGACTTCCATGGAAAAATGAATCTTTGGGAAAAGACGTATATTCTTTCGTGATCCAAAAATTATCGTTCCAGAGAATTACATTCCTTCCCAAGGATTTTAATGCGGGTAACAAAATGTCGCCACCGAAAAATGCTTCGTTTTCAATTATCCATGTCATTGTTTCACCTCCCCACAGCCTCGCGTCACGCATCTTCCTTAAATCCCGGAATCACCGTGTCATCGCAAACAAGCAAGGGGCGTTTAATCAACATTCCGTTGCTCGCAAGCTGCTTGAACTGTTCATCCTCGGTCATTCTACTTCTCCTCCATCATCAAGCCACAAATCCCTTTCATTGCGTCAGAATTCAAAATCACATTCTTAATCTTTTCAGAAAGATAATTCGGGTTCAGTTTCTTCTTGAAATATTTGAGGTAAGTTCCGTCAGAGATTTTTATAAGAAGAACCGTGAAAAACTGTTCCCAGCTGAAAAAATCTTTGCTTTCGATAAAATCCTCTGGTTGTTCCAGCACTTTTGTGATTTCGGAATCTTTTGCAAAAATTGAAGCAAGCAAAATGTATTCAAATGATTCTGGCAAAAATAAAACGCAGTCTGCTCGTTCTGCTATTTTCATCACTTTTGCCATTTGAGAGCCGAATGCCGCTCCGTCAGCAATTATCAGTGTTTTCTTTGAGCTTGCGAGCAAATTTTTATAGATATTTGATTTTCCGTTCGCAGATTCACATTCATACTTTTGTGCAAATACTGTCGTGAAAAAATCAAACCCAGAATTTGAATTCTCGCAGAGAACTTTTTCAATAGCTTTTGAGGCATGATTTTCAATATATCCTTTTTTACTTTCCACACCATAAATCAAATAAAACTCATGGTAAACCTGTTTCAAGTCAGCGTATTTTCCAGAAGTGTGTATTCCGTAAATCTCATTTACGCTGTAAGGTAATGTTTCAAGCCCTTCGCGCGTTATGAGCACATAATAATTATCCGTTGACTTTATAGCATGAGCAAACTCGGGTGTCGCAATAAAACGATTTCCTTCATCAACAAAAACAATGCAGTCGGTGTAAAGCGAAAGATTCCGCTCCCAGTCCGTACCTTCAAGCACTACGCATTTCTTTTTGCACGAAAGACTGATCCCGCTGTCTGCACCCTCAAGCTGATATTCTCGAATCAAGTCAACGAGTGTTGTTTTTCCTGTGGCACTGTCGCCTTGAATGACAGTTATGTTTCTTTTGATTGTGAACTCATATTTTACTTTGTTGTTCTGAACCGAAACTGAATACTGACCTTTCATACATAATCCCCGATTTCAAAAAGCAACTCTTTCATGTTATGGACGATTTTGCCATTGTTCTGAATTTTGATTTCAAACTCGCCGTCGCCAAAATCCATTATGTGACGAAGATTTACAGTAACATCTTTTTGCGAGCCGATTTTTAAAAGCCATGCCGCACAATTATCACCGCAGTTTGAGGCATTAAAAATCTTGTCTGCCACATGGCTTATTAAAATAAGTGTCTTCACACCCCCAGAAAGCTGTGTTGGTGGAATGATTCCTAGAACAGGACTTTCAATAGCACCGTCGGAGAGCACTTTCGATTTGTCAACATCAAGAATCATCTGCTTCGTGTCACTTTCCAAGAGCCAGGAGCCTTCGTAGGTGTTCTTGAAATAAAGAGATGTGTTGTATATCGTGTCTTTGTTTTCACCGAAGATTATCGTTAACATATAATGTTTTATCCTCTTATGGCCATTTTTATTGCATTGATTGGTTCAATCATAACTTTTATGCATTGAATCATTTATCTCCATTTTACCACAAGTTGTAAGAATTTACCATCACTTCTTCCCCACAGCCTCGCGCCACGCATCTTCCTTAAACCCCGGAATCACCGTGTCATCGCAAACGAGAAGGGGGCGTTTAACCAACATTCCATCGCTCGCAAGCAGCTTGAACTGTTCATCCTCGGTCATGGTCGGTAGCTTTTCAGACAGTTTTTGCTCACGATACAAAATGCCACTCGTGTTGAAAAATCTTTTGAGTGTCAGACCGCTTTTCTTGTGGAGCTTTCGCAAGGTCGCCTCATCTGGATGGTCAGCTTTGATGTCGATTTTTTCATATTGAATCTTGTTCGCATCAAGCCAAGCCAACGCTTTTTTGCATGTGGTGCATTTGTCGTAGCAATAAACTTTTGTCATAGTTTTACTCCTTTTGTTGTATTGTTATTGAACTCATATTATCCTCGCTTATGATTAAAATGAAACTGTTTCCCCATCTTCCACCAGCTCAAACCGCCACTTCTGTTTCACGTCGGGATATTTGACATGATCCACTTCGGACAAAAACATCCCCTTCTTGCGAATCCAAAGTGAATTGTCGCCGTAGAGCCGCCTGTAAACAACATACTCTTCCTTTGTTTCCGAGTGATATGCAATATCCTCAACAATATAATATTTGTTCTTAAAATGCCTGTAGATTCCGTGGATTTTTATTTCACGCTTTTCTTCTATCATTCTTGCCCTCCTTATTTTTGCTTGTTCTGGTATTCGAGAGAATTGGTTTCTTCCAAGAATCGGTCGAAATCACTTTTATAAGTTTTATCTTGAATTGCCCGGTATTGCTCAAATTCATTTTCAGCGAATGCCTTTGCAATTTCATGTGTCACTTTACCTTTGTTGTGTAGGATATCCTCTTCATTGAACTGTAAGAATGCATCCAATTTTTTTACCCAGTCGTCCATATACATGACCTGCATTTTTCGGGCCTGTCGTTCTGCATAATCAAGAAACATAGTTACAATTTCATTGAGATTCTGAAGTTCTTTCTCATTAAGATAATTTTTCGCTATTGAAACATCCGGCTTCCTGATTTCACCGCTCGGAGCATTTTTCCAAGTTGTCAATCCCATGTTTTGCTTTTTGTGGTCAGCCCGATTATAGACAATTTCTGCGGCCGTTTGATGACTTACTGCAAAATGAAGCTTGTTTTGGACTGTTGCAAAAAAATCTTTCGTCGTCTGACTGTTCACATCGTAATCAGCACTGCACTTTGAATATATGTCCGTTATTTTTTGATAAAACCGCCTCTCGCTGCTTCTAATGTCTCGGATTCTCTCAAGCTGTTCGTCAAAGTAATCTTTCCCAAAGTAGTATTCTGGCTCCTTTAGCCTCTCGTCATTCATCACATAACCTTTGATGATGTACTCCTTGAGAATTTTGTTTGCCCAAATACGGAACATTGTGGCTTTTTTGCTGTTCACACGATACCCCACGGCTATGATTGCGTCGAGGTTATAGAAATTGGTCAAATGTGTCTGTGTTTTATCAGAAATTGCACCATGTTGACTGGTAGTTTCCATTTTGGAAACAACCACTTCTTCAACAAGCTCCCCGTCTTCAAAAATATTTTTCAGATGCTTGGAAATTGCTGCCTTTTGTACGCCGAAAAGTTCTGCAATGCGGGCTTGTGTAAGCCAGAGGTTTTCATTTTGCAGGAGAACTTCGATTTTGACTTCATTTGTACCATCTCGGTAAAATAGTATTTCACTTGATGTCCCAACTATAGCATTTTGTCCGTCGTTTTTTTCCGTCATATCACATTTCCTCCAGCTTCCTCAACAACGCTGCCCTCAAGTATTCATATCTCTGGTGCTTTTCTTCCTTTGCAAAATGTACTTCACGGAACTGTTCGGGATTGTTTTCGTAGTAGAGTTTTTCTTCGCCGAACTGTTCGCTTGTTAGATCAAAGACACATTCACCGCCAGAGGGAAGAGGTACCACATTGTAACAGTGGTAGTTTCCTCCTTCGCGCAGGATTCCGTAGACCTTTCCGCCGAAAATGTCCTGAGCCAAAAATGCCGTAATCGAGCATTGCCCCAAAGTCTGGTTCTCCCGCGTCCAATTCTGCCTCATCCTTGGAGCGCAAGTTTCCGCACACCAGACTTCACTTAAGATGTCATAAAGGTGCTGTGGATTTTCTATTTTATCAAAGTTTGAATCCGCTGGTTTGCAATCCGCCGTTTCCCAGCCGTAGAATTTGTATTGGTTCATTTTCGTTTACTGCTCCTTGTTTAATAATGGTCGTTTGCAATTATATCTTGATAAATGCAACATAAAACTTTTATTTGAAACTATCAGCAACAATTTTATCCAAGTCATTTTTTATTTGACTGAATTCCATATTTAAATCCAAAGTTCGGACGGTGAAATTATTTCCCAGAATCTTTAGACTTTGATTTGGGGTTACGCTTTCATCTGTTTTCGCATAAAGTAACATTCCAGAAACATCTCCATCAAAACTTGCTTCCTTGTTTTTCACATACGAAAGAATTTGATATAGATTTCCACTGTGATAAGAATATTTGTCAAACTGGAATTGCATGGAACGCCCATAAAACTTTGTGTCTATAATTAAAACTTTATTTCGCTTTTTATCTGTCAAAGTGATGTCGGTTTTCATTGCGGGAAGATACTGCAATTCACCGTTTGCATCCCATTCAACTGGCGAAGGATTCGCGTCTAACTCTGGGAAATGTTTTCTATAATACTCCAAAACAAACTTCTCATATAAACGACACATTCTTTGCTCGTCCATAAAATCCATCAACTTTTGCAAACCATTTTTCTGAGTATGCAAAAGTCCTTGAACCAAAAGATAGCAAACACCCATAAGCATTCGATAGGATTGTGTATTCTGATTGTATCTGATTTTCCAGTTTACATGATGCAAATCAAGAGTTTTCACATTTTGGAAATAAACCAAAAGAAATTTCAGACCTTGCTTTCGCTCCGATGGAATGTCTGCTTTCAACAGCAGAAGCATGACAGACTTCAAAATTCTATTCATGTATGAATCAATAGAAAATTCATCATAAGAACAAACAAGTTTCTTTTTGAGAAATGACATTTGATTTATGGAATCATTGATTTCTATTTTTCCGCGTAAAGTTGAAAGCTCCGAGTTTTCCGAGACATATTCACGGTTCAAATATTTTTTCAGTTGTATTTCCACGCCCTTCTGAATTATAGCCGAGAACATATCTGCAGTATTTTCAAAGGATTCCGTTTCAATGTGTTTATAGCCATTCTGATTAAGCACCTGATATGCATAGGAAAGCATATAATACACATTTTTTATTTGGATAGAATTATTCACCGTATTACATCCTCAAGTTTTCTTTTCCATTCAGAAAATCTATTTGTCTCGTCAAACCAATATTCCTCAAGCAATGGAATAAGTTCATAATGAACCACATCAGAAATCCATGCGTCATCCACATCGGAAGTGTTTTTCGGAATAAAATAACTGTGACCAATTCTGAATCCTTTTCCAAGAGAAACATCGGAAACAATTGTTTCATTCAATTCTTTAGCACAGTCAATTAAGCGATTATACTTTTCGCTTGATATTTCTTTTTGCAGTTGTTTAAAACCTTCATTTTCAAAAGCAGGTTCAAATTCCACAAATGCAAAACGGCGACGTAAAGCATAATCTATCATCGCAAGACTTCTGTCTGCTGTGTTCATCATCCCGATTATGTAAACATTTTCAGGAACATAAAAATCTTCATTTGAATACAAGAGCTGGATTTTATTTTTGGAACCTCGCTTATCATTTTCTATCAGTAATAAAAGTTCACCAAAAATCTTACTCATGTTACCGCGGTTGATTTCATCAATAATAAAAAAATATTTATTATCACTATCATCTATAGCTTTTTTACAGAATTCATAGAAAACACCATACTTCTTTTCAAACTGCTTGTTTTCTTCTTCGGATGGACGGAAACCAACAATAAAATCTTCATAACTATAACTTTGATGAAATTGGACGAGTTTTACTTGAGTATCATTTTTCTCACCAATTATAGAATATGCTAGTCTTTTTGCGGCATAAGATTTTCCTGCACCTGGTGCACCCTGCAGAATTATATTTTTCTTTCGTTCTAAAAGGTTTAGGATTGTCTCATACTTTTCTGGTGAAATAAAAACTTCATTAAAGAATGAGTCTTCGTCATAAGGCTCATAGTCGCTTTTTATTTCAGATGGCTCATCCTCTATTTCAAATAATGAGTTTAATTTTCCTACGTATTCTGTATAATCCGTTATATCTGTAAGCGTTTTTATATTTGCTTGTCCGGGATGATCATGTTCTTCGTTATGAGTCCATTTCACTTTTCTAAGATGTGGATAACCTTTTTCATGTTCATCATAGTAATAGTCTGAATCTACAACACCACGGCCAAGAACTTTAAACATCCCTTTCTTTACAAAAATAATATCTCCTGGCTTCATTACATTGGCAAATTCCCACAACGCAAGAGATGAATGCATTTCGCTGGAACTTCCTTCATAAACTTCTTTCAGTTTAGCCCTTATTTCATCTCGCGAATCAAATTCATTCAAATCCGTTATTTCACCCCAACCAAGAGCCATTATGCCTTTTTTATAGAATTCTTCCCATTTACTTGCTTTTTCACCTGGGGCATAGAGCCAATAATGTACGGAAGAATTAGAATCGTTATCTGTAGAGTTATCCTGTATATTTAGTTCTTCCAAAATAGATGACAAAGTTGTACAAAAGTCCCAAATATTCTCATTTCCTTTTTCTTTTATAAGAATAGATTGCAATTCCGAAACAGGAGTGTTTTTCGAAACTTTTTTTCCATAAAAATCAGCAAACTCAAGTAAGATATCCTTTTTGAACCAATTTATAAGTTTTTTATTTGAGTATAAGAATGCTATTTTCCATTTAAATGCATCTCCTAAATCAATTTCATCTATTGCAGAATAATTCTCTTGCCTAGAAAAATTCGCAATTTGAACTATTTTTTCTCGAATATTATTAAAAACTTCATCTCTTGTGTTTCCGTACTTTGAATACCATGCGTACTCGTCATCCCGTAAAGTGCCTATGGTTGATTTGATATTTCCTGCAATTCTAAATATCCCAAACTTATATGAAGACCCACCCCAAATGGAACCTATATCCTGAGTCTTAGTTTCTATCCAATAGCAGAAGGAATCTTCTCTATTAGTATTAGTATATTGTTCAAGTGTCATTTCTGGTAATTTTTCAATTGGAAATCTGTTATTAAATTCATCATATAAGGCATCTAATTCAGAATTTCCTAATTTTTTAAAATTCTTATTTCTTTCTAAGTTGCGTTTTTTATTATGTTCAAGAAAAATATCTGCGGCAAGATCTTCTGTCATATCTACATTTTTACCAGAATCTGTTAAAGTCCAAATTCCACGTACAGATTTATCAATATAACCGGCATAAACCAATTCATTTCGTGCCCAATCTACCTGATTATTAAATTTATTATTCCCAGTTTTTCTATAAGTGCTGTTTACAATTTCTTTCGGAAGCGACAAATCTTCTATAATCTTTTTATGAACTTCTTTTGGACTTGCAGAACCTCCAAGTTCTTTCAATGCATCCAAAACAGGCTTAAACCACTTCAAAAATTCTGCATTTGATTTTTTTGTAACATCCTTTGACATGCTAAAACTCCTTTATATATATTATACCATACAAATTTTAATTCAACAACTTCAATAGAATCTTCTAAAAAGATATTTATATTTCACTTAGGGAAGCTTTTTCATCATTCTTCACCTTCGTTTTTATCAACTATATTCTTGATTTCAGCATATAAAGTCGTGAGTAATTCCAAACCCTTTTCATTTTTCTGATGTTTTGAATTTGATTTTTTTAAATCTTCTTCATTTATTTTATAAGGAACTTCATAAAATATATTGAAACCTGCAATTGATTTGTTACCTATGCGAACAAGATCTGCATTTCCATCTAGAACAAAGGTATTCGAGATGAATCTAGGAAGAGCTTTTATTTCTGCTTTATGGATTTCAGTAAAATGATTGATTGTTTCAGCAAGTTCTTTAGAGGTAAAAAGTAATTTCTTCTTGTAATTCTTTTCATCAAGTTTTTTAGGGTCAAGTTCAGAAAACAAACCATTAACCTCCGGTTTTGGTTTATACTTTGTTTCATAAAAACTACCATCATCGAGAATCATGAATCCTTCAAGTTCCTTATCTATGGAATCCAAACAACCACGGCTTAAGTGCTCGAATAAAACTGTTCTTGCGGTTTCACCTTCTTCGAGAATTTTTCTCATGCTTTCTGTAAAATATTCTGTTGGTTCAATATACATAGTTTCCTTCCTCGCACAGGATTTCGTAGAATTTGTATTGGTTCATTTTCGTTTACCTCACTGTCAAAATGGTTTTATGATTTTCTTCCATATTATATCACTCTTTGACTACTGCTCCAATATCTTAATCCGCCAATCTAATGCAATTATAACACACCTAGGTGTCAAATAATGACACTGTGGAAAAAAATCAAACGAATTTGAGAAAGTTGAAAGCTATGGGGATGTTTTATCCTCGTCTTGCTTCTCGGAGTGGGGAGGTCCAGTCAATGCTTGCGTCAATTTGTCTGGATATGGTGTCTATCGTTTCGCGGAAATTCTCAAGGATCTCGGTCTCGCGTTTTTTTGATCTCCGTCCCTTGCCCTCGTAGACGGTGGTGGAAACGTAAGCGTCATAGGAGATGGCGAAATCAGTTTCGTCGTTGTGTGGGAAAAATGTGGCGGATGCCGTGTATTTTATGTTTCCCGGCTCGGAGTCTGCTGTGAGAGCCACAAGGGATGCCCTGCGCTCCACACCGTTGAAGACACAGCGGGCAGAGAAAAACTGTGAGTATACGTCTGTTGTCATATTAGTTCTTAGAGATCCTCATATTTTTCAGGACTCAAGAAGATTATAATCATTTCCGATTTGATTTGTCAATTCATGAATTTTGCGCTTGACAGAATCAGGATTTTTCTATAAATTTCTGGAACCGTTTATGGAGGTATGTTTATGAAAAAGAACATCGGTGGTTTTGTGCTTATGGGCTTAATGTTTGTCGCTGGAACAATGATCACTTCTTGTGGTGACAAGAAAAAATCTCCTGACAGCACGGAGAGTACCGTCGCTGAGAAATCTTCGGATGAAGTGAAAACAACGGTTGACGAGAAAAACTCGGAGAAGGAGAAAACTGAGGAAAATGTTGTGGAGGAGAATTACAGCATTGTCGGAGCTTGGAAATATCCTGACCCGGACATGGCCTACGTCTATACGTTCAATGCGGATGGAACTGGTTCCTACAGTTTGGATGGTTATGACCTCAACATGCCGTTCACTTACAAGGATGACGGTAAGACGGTTGAGATTCATTATGACGGAGATACCGGCTCGACCAAACACGATTACTCAATATCCGGAAAGACGCTCACTATAAAAGATGACTTTGATACGGATGTGGTTTACGAAAGAAAGTAGCTTTTTGTGGTAAAAAGATAATCCCGAAGGATCAAGATTCTTCGGGATTTTTTTATGGGCTTTAGTGAGTCTCAGATTGTTTTTGAAACCGGCTTTACTTTATTTCTCCGCGGAGAATCTTTCGTACAAGTATGCCTGAGGGCTGCAGGTCATCTTCAGTCCATCCTCCCTCGGCGTTTTTGTCCCTGTTGTATTTCAGCGCGCCGGAATCTTCTCCCTTGTTGTTTACGGACCAGTTGGCCCAGGAGATTTTGTGCTTTGCCATGAAGCGAGTCCATTGCAGGGTCTCTTTTTCGAACACTCCTCCGTCACCTGAGGCCTGTGTGGTTCCCCATTCGGTTATGAAAATCGGGAGACCTTTTTTGAGAGCCTTTGCTATGACATCACGGCTGTCCTTTCCGTGGCTTCCCGCGTAGAAGTGCGCAGTGTACATTATGTTCTTCTGTCCCTCAATCGGACTCTCCGCCGCGCTCATTACGTCGCTTGACCAGATGGGGGTTCCGACGACTATTATGTTGTCGCAGTGTTTGCGAATGATCGGGATTATTCTCTCCGCATAGGGCTTGATGTTTCCTTCCCAAGTGACTTTCTCACCGTTAGGCTCATTGCAGATTTCATAGATGATGTTCGGGCAGTCAGCGTATGTTGAGGCAATCTTTTCAAAGAATTCCTCGGCCCTGTCCGCGTATACCAAGGGGTCATGCTCGTCAATAACGTGCCAGTCAACGATTACGTAAACACCCAGCTCCTTCGCCGCCTCAATAGAATCAATCACCTTGCTGAAATTTTGACCGACCTGTGTTGTGTAAAGTGCCGCCCTCCAAAGATCCGCGTTCCAGTCATCACGAAGCCACTTAATCACGTTTTTGTTGGCATATTTTCCGTACCACTGGAGACCGTGTGAGCTCATTCCGCAAAGCTGCACTGGTTTGCCGGTCGAGTCGCAAAGCTGTGTCTTGTTAACACTCAGCGCACCGTAACGCTCCACCGGAGTCTTTGAGTCATTGTAAATTCTTCTTGCCCCGTTTGAGCAGGAGGAAACCGAAATCAAAACAAGAAATGCAGACAAGATGATTGCCGCGTTTTTTATAAAAATCTTCATGGGAAGATTATACATTACTTATCCATAAAAAGCAAGGTGATTGCCCGTGGTGGGGGCGTAGTAGGGGAGAAAATCCCGTTTTAAATGATTTTCTTGATTTAAGCGATTTTTTTGCTTCCACTATTGAATTCTTTGTAAAAAAGCAGTAAAATATATAGTAGAAATTCTTTTATACAGGAGTTGAATTATTATGGCAGATGTAAGAGTTGCTATTAATGGTTTCGGCCGCATTGGTCGTTTGGCTTTCCGTCAGATGTTTGACGCAAAAGGATATGAAGTAGTTGCTATCAACGATTTGACAAGCCCGAAAATGCTTGCCCACCTTCTCAAGTATGACACCGCTCAGGGTGGATACATGGGACGCATCGGTGAGGGAAAGCACACTGTTTCTTACAAGGACGCTGTTCTTGAGGAAGACGGAAAGACCGTAAAGGTTCCTGGTTCTATCACTGTTGACGGAAAAGAGATCACAATCTATGCAAAGCCGAACGCAGCTGAGCTTCCTTGGGGCGAGCTCAAGGTTGACGTTGTTCTTGAGTGCACAGGTTTCTATGTCTCAAAGGCAAAGTCACAGGCTCACATCGACGCTGGTGCACGCAAGGTAGTTATCTCAGCTCCTGCTGGAAACGACCTGCCCACAATCGTTTACAATGTAAACCACAAGACTCTGACAAAGAACGATAACATCATCTCTGCCGCTTCTTGTACAACAAACTGCTTGGCTCCTATGGCAAAGGCTCTCAACGACGCTTTCCCGATCCAGTCAGGTATCATGTCAACAATCCACGCTTACACTGGAGACCAGATGATTCTCGACGGTCCTCAGCGCAAGGGTGATCTCCGCCGCTCACGTGCAGGTGCTCAGAACATCGTTCCGAACTCAACAGGTGCTGCAAAGGCCATCGGTCTTGTTATCCCTGAGTTGAACGGAAAGCTCATCGGTTCTGCACAGCGCGTTCCGGTTCCAACAGGATCAACAACAATCCTTACTGCTGTAGTTAAGGGAAATGATGTTACAAAGGAAGCTATCAACGCTGCAATGAAGAAGGCTTCTGATCCTGAGACATTCGGATACAACGAGGACGAGATTGTTTCTTCTGATGTTATCGGAATGAAGTTCGGTTCACTCTTCGATGCCACTCAGACAATGGTAACAAAGATTGCCGACGGTCTCTTCGAGGTTCAGGTTGTTTCTTGGTACGATAACGAGAACAGCTATACTTCTCAGATGGTTCGCACAATCAAATACTTCAGCGAGAACTGCTAAGTTTAACTGAACAACCGGGGGCTTCATTTTGAAGCCCCCTTTTTTTATATAAGCTGTTCTCGTTATCGTTCATATTGGACTGGTCGCGTTATTTCTACGAAAAACGCTCCCGCACATCCGCACGCACTTGCTACGGATGTGGGTATGACAATGAAAACAGCTACACAGAACAGACATTTTCGGGAAAAAGGTTGCGAGTGGCGCAGCAACCGCCGAAAATGCCGAGCGCCCCTGAGCGAAGGGGTAAGGACCATTAAGTACTTCTCAGAGAACTGCTAAGTTTTTTACTGAGCAACGGGGGCTTCTTATGAAGCCCCCTTTTTTTATATGCTGTTTTCATTGTCGTGCTATAGAAATCATAATTTTTCTTACGAAAAATTATGAGCAAACACTCCCACTTGGTCGCGTTTGGGTACGACAATGAGAACAGCTACACAAGCCTAATGGTCCGCACAATCAAATACTTCAGCGAGAACAGCTAAGTTTTTTTGTGCCATTAGTAAGTGTTAATATGTATAAGGCAAGTGCCGTAACCGTTGCATGGGAAACTTAATGTTGATTGAGGAAACGCTGTAATGGAGGTAAAGTTTTTAAACATAATGCCAAAATGTGCGGAATCGGAGGCTGACACGCAACAACATCTGCACAAGCGTAGCGCGGAAGCCGTTGTTGCGGGGCAGACTCCGATGGGAGCACATTTTCCACATTTTTTACGGTTCCCGCTGCAAATGAAAGCGTTTCCTCATTTTAATTTAGGTTTCCCAAGTTTGTTTTAGATTTGCACTTGCCTTATATTTTTTATTTTTTTTGTACACAAACATGCGATTCGGTAGTATAATGGAAGGAAAGGAGTTTCGCATGATTATTGGTAATCCTAGGGAGGATTTTTTTACAAGGCATTTCATTTTTATTGGGGACGACATTCTGCTTGATTCCTCCGACTCTCTGCCGGATGAGGACGTGGTGCAAAAGTGCATTGACGGGGGGCTTGTAAAGGACAGCTATGCGGAGGTGGATGCTGATTACAGCGCGTTCATGCTAAAAGAGGGCAGTTCTGTTCCTGAGGGATGCAAGACGATTCCGCTCAGACATTTTTTCTGGATTGTGAAAAGCGACGAGGAGAAGAAAAATGCAGTTGTGTCCAAGCTCGGTGGTCTGGCCGCTAGGGCTCACGGATTTTTGATGCTGCGTGCTAAGTACCGTTTTTGTCCTGTGTGCGGAAAACCTCTCTCTGATGACGACACATTCAATGCAAGAAAGTGCGGTTCCTGCGGCAAGATTTTCTTTCCACAGATTGAGCCTGCCGTGATCGTGCTGGTCTCCCGCGGGGATGAGATTCTTTTGGTAAAGGACAGAAAGCGGGCGACATCTTTTTTCTCCTGTGTGGCAGGATTCGTGGAGCACGGTGAGTCGCTGGAGCAGAGCGTGGAAAGGGAAGTGATGGAGGAGACAGGCATTTCCATCAAGAACATACGCTACGTGGGAAGTCAGCCCTGGCCGTTCCCCGATCAGCTGATGCTCGCCTTTACCGCCGATTACGCCTCGGGTGAGATACGCTTGCAGGAGGAGGAGCTTGTTGACGGAGGCTGGTTCAAGAGAGATTCCCTCCCGGAGATTCCGCGTCCTGGTTCCGTGGCCTACAATCTTATCATGGGATTTTTTTGATTCATTTCAAATAAGGAGTAGATTTTATGGATGATTTTAAGTTTTCGATCGTTGAGTCCTTCGGAGTTCTTTCCGAGTCAAAGGCCGGATGGACTATGGAGCTGAACAAGGTCTCATGGAGCGACCGACCGGCAAAATTCGACCTCCGCACATGGTCCCCCGATCATGAGAAGATGGGAAAGGGAGTGACGCTGAGCGAGGAGGAGATTGTGAAGCTGAGGGATTTGCTCAACAAGCTGTCGTTTTGACGGAGTTCCTGATTTTTACTTTCATCCTCTTTACGAAAAGATCGATGTTCGCGGCAATGAGCGTGAGGCAGTATCCTGAGATTAGGAGAGCGCTGCTAAGTGAGAATGCGAACATGGTGAGTGCGTCCTCCTTCATTATCGTGGCGAAAAGAACCATCGTGGTGAGCATAATCAGACCGAAGATAATCCATGAGATAAGGGGAACGTGCCGCATTTTAGGCTCATAGCCAGGAGCGACCTTTTTCAGCACTTCCGCAATCGTGTTTGACTTGAGATTCTCAGGGATGTGGATTGGCGCGGAGGAGACTTTTTCGGCTTTGTTCAGCGCACGTATCTCGGAGCTGCATTTCTTGCAGTGAAGCATGTGCCGTCTTACATCGGAAGGAATCCTCATCCCCTTGTCCAGCATGAGATATCGCTCCATGTAGTATTCGCATGTGTGTTTCATATTTTAATTTCTCCTCCTTTTTTTTGAATCTCAACAAAATCACGGCTCATATAAATCCTTGAGTTTTTCCTTCAATATTTTTTTTGCCCTGAAAATGTGCGACTTGATTGTGTTCACCGGAAAGCCCGTAATCACCGCAATCTCCTCGTGGCTGAAATCCATGAAAAAATAAAGGCTGAGACAGATTCCGTATTTTTCCGGCAGTTCCCGAACGGCCTCCTTCACAGCCTGTTTGGTCGCTTTCCTGAGCTGCGAGTCCTCCGGTCCGTATCCTTCTGAGGGGATGTCGAAATCATCTTCGAGCGGGCTTGTCTCACCATTTTTTTTCTTCATGTTTAGTGCCGTGGTGTATGCAATCCTGGTGATCCATGTGGCGAGAGAGCTTTCACCCCTGAAAGATTTCAGATTCCTGAATACCTTGATGAAAACTTCCTGCACAAAATCATCGGTGTCGTCCTCATTTTTGAAAAAGGAAAATCCCAAAGCCTTGACCCGCCCGATGTAAAAAGACATGAGCGTGGCGAAGGATTCGGTGTCGCCTGCAAGGACTTCCTTTATCAGTTTCCGGTCACGCTTGAGATCACTTGATTTGCTTTTGTTCGTTCCGGCATCAGTTTTCATCGTCCTTCTTGTCAGAGAAATCCGGGTTCATCTTGTAGAAAATCAGCATGGCAAGACCCACGACGAGAGGAATGAGACCTCCGATCAGCGGCCAGGAAAGCCCCGTCAGAATCAGGAACATTACCGTGAGCACAAGTCCTACACCGACCAGACAGAGACCCGACATCAGCGAGAATGCCCTTAGGTCAAACTTGGTTGGCACATAGGTTCCCTTGCTGATTCTCTGCTTGTTCTCGTGGTGTTTCCAGAGCAACGCAAAAAAAATCAGCAGCGACGCAAACGCAATTCCAACGATCGGAATCAGTGACATAATGACCTGTGCGGCATGGGACATGTTGTTTTCCATCTCAACCTCTCTTCTTATTAGAGTGAAAAAAAATGAAAAAGTTGCGTGGCTGCGGCATCATTTCTGTGCGTCAAAAAAGATGTACTGGTCAAAGTAGACCGAGTTGATTTTTCCGAGCACGAGCTGGTCGTTTATCTGGTCCCTCAGTTCTTCCTTGATTTTCTTTTCGCCTTTTGAAATCAAATCTGATTTTGTGTACGACATGAAATAGTTCGAGATGATTGTCTTGATCAGCCTGTCCTTCTGCGCTATCTCCTCAAAAAGCTGGATGTCTCCTTCCGGATACGAGAACCATGGTGAGACTATGAGCAGGGTTCCGGCGTCGCTTGCGTCCTCGGGTTTTGTCACCGGCCTCATCTGTCCGATGGAATTGTATGCGGCGAGCTTCGAACTTTTTTTCTTCGAGAGATTGATTACTTTTTCGGGGCTCGGATCCGCCATCCTGTATGCCTGACCGCGGGATTTCCTGAGCGAGAATCCGTAGATGCTTCCCACGATGAGCAGGAGCACGACTATCAGAAGAATGATTGCGAGAATCTTCGGCAGCGTGTCAAACTTGTTTTTGTATAAAATGTCGTCGTCTTCAAAGCGGCGGTAAGGTTGCTGTTCGTAAGCCATTGGTTTTCTCCTTTTTTATCAGTCCTATTCTACCACGAAGGGAAGCAGGAGCGCAAGTGTCCTTGTTGATGCGTTGCCATCTTCTATGGTTCCGGGAATCCTTGCCGTGAGGTAGGCTCCGTCCTCAAGCCACTCCTCCTTTTCTATGGTTCCGTTCTTTCTGGCAAGCTCCACGAGATCTGAGCGCGTGAGTGGAATCTTGAAATTCCTCAGCTCACCTAGCAGACGCACGGTCATCTCCGCAATCAGCTCTTCGAATCCGCTTCCGTCCTTCGCGCAGGTTTTTATGGCCCCTGGGAATTCCGCCTCAAGCTCCGACAAGAGCAGGGGATTGTCCTTCACCGTGTCAATTTTGTTCAGCACGACGAGGCTCTGGATTTTATCCGCATGGATTTCCTCAAGGACTTTGAGCACCTGCTTGTATTGCATTTTGTAGTTCGGGTCGCCTGAGTCAACCACGATCAGAAGAAGGTCCGATGATGCGGCTTCCTCAAGTGTGGATCGGAACGCGTCAATCAGTGTGTGCGGAAGGTTTGATATAAAACCAACGGTGTCGGTAAGAAGAACTTGCGACGCTTCCGAGAGCGAGAATTTTCTTGTGGTCGGATCCAGGGTTGCAAAGAGCTTGTTTTCCACCAGGGTATCGGCACCGGTAAGCGCGTTTAGAAGACTGGACTTTCCCGCGTTCGTGTATCCCACAAGAGAGCAGGTGGGCTGTGCGTTTCTTTCCCTCATCTTGCGCTGGGTCTTTCGGTTCATGGACACTTGGTCGAGCTCTTTTTTCAGCTGGAGGATTTTGTCCTCAATCTGTCTGCGGTCCAACTCAAGCTGTGTCTCTCCGCTTCCCTTGGCACCGTAGTTTCCTCCTCTCTGTCTGGAAAGATTTCCGTACATGTGCGAGAGGCGCGGCAGTGAGTATGTGAGTTTTGCAAGCTGCACCTGAAGGACCGCTTCCTTTGTCTGTGCCCTCTGAGAGAAAATGCGGATTATGACTTCGTTTCTGTCGAACACATTGATTCCGGTAAGTTTTTCCCAGTTGCGCTGCTTGGTCGGGTCAATCTCCCAGTCAAAAATTATGCAGTCGGCGTTCAGGTCCTTCGCACGGTTCGCTATTTCCTGTGCCTTTCCTGTCCCGATTCCGTAAGCCGGTGTCGGTTCAATGCGTGCAAGTACCATTGTGTCCGCGACTTCCATTCCCAATGTGTCAATCAATGAGATGAGTTCCTGAGGTTCCGCGTCTGTTTTGTTTGGGGCTCCGATCAAAAGACATCTCGCCTTTTTTTCCTGCTCTTCCTGAAGGTTTATCATGCGTGAAATTGTACATGATTTTTTAAAAAAAGGAAAGAGGAGAAACTATTTCTTTCAGAGACTATTTCTTCTTTTCTCTAAGCATGAATTTTTTTCCGATGGACATGACGGGTTTTACGTACCAGGGGCACAATGCACGGTCAGCATTTTTCAGCATGTCGCGGATCGGTATGTTCTGGGGGCAGTGTTTCTCGCATTTTCCGCAGCCTACGCACGCACTCGCAAAAACGCTGTCCTTACGCAAAAGCACGGTCTGGAAATAATCCCTCATGCCGGAGACTTTGGACTCTGAGTACATCAGGTTCCATCCTCTGAAAACACCCGGTATGTCAATTCCTTTGGGGCATGGCATACAGTAGCGGCATCCTGTGCATCCGACTTTTTCGGTTCTCTTGATTTCCGCCTTTATATGATTTATGAACGCGAAATCCTCATCGGTGAAATGTCCCGCCGAAGACTCATCGGCAATCCGACAGTTTTCCCTGACCATCTCGACGCTGCTCATTCCCGAAAGCACGCAAGTCACCTCGCTCTGATTGTAAAGCCAACGGAATCCCCATTCTGCCGCCGACCATTTATGCGGGTTTGACGCAATCATTTTCTTGGCTGACTCAGGAAGCAGACCGACGAGTTTCCCTCCGCGAAGAGGCTCCATAATCATAACCGGAATGCCCTTTGCCGCAGCCGCTTTCAGCCCGTCAACGCCAGCCTGAGAGACCTCATCAATGTAGTTGTACTGAATCAGGCATGAGTCCCAGTCGTATGCGTTCAAAATCTTGATGAACATGTCCGAGCTTCCGTGAAATGAAAAACCGATGTTTCTGATTTCCCCGCTTGATTTTTTCTCCGCTATCCATTCCTCAATTCCGAGTGCCTTGAGTTTTTCCCACTGCGAGTAGTCGGTGAGATGGTGCATGAGATAATAATCAACATAATCCGTGCGAAGTCGTGAAAGCTGTTCGGAGAAATATTTGTCTATGGCATTTCTGTTCGTGATGAGATACTGCGGAAGTTTTGTCGCTATGAAGATTTTATCCCGGATTCCATTGCGCTCAACAATCTGCCCGAGAGCCGCCTCGCTTCCCGGATAGATGTAGGCCGTGTCAAAATAGTTCACTCCTGACTCAAATGCCGAAAGAATTTCTTTTTCCGCCTTTTCCAAATCTATTCGGCCTGCCTTTGTTGAAAAACGCATACAGCCGTAACCCAAAAGAGAAATGTCATCGCCTTTCTTGTTTTTCCTGTATTGCATGATAAAACCTCTTTTTAAATAGAACATATTTTCGCATTTTTGTAAATGGTCTTGCGGACTTGATTTAATTCGCTCCGTTCAATAGAATAAAAATCATGATGAACAATTTGATTATACGCGAAGAGAGAACTGAGAATTTTCACGACACAGAACTGATGACCATGCGAAGTTTCTGGAATAAATTTCACCCGGGTTGTACTGAGCATAATATGGTAAGAATAATAAGAGATTCAAAAGACTATCTTCCACAAATCAGCCGTGTAGCGGAATACGACGGTAAAATTGTGGGAGCGGTTTTTTATACAAAGGCGTGGATTGATGACGGAAATGTAAAAAGGGAAGTCGCAATGCTTGGACCTCTTGCCGTGGAACCGACGATGGAAGGTAATGGCATTGGTGGCGCCTTGATAAAAGAGACTGTCAGGCTTGCAAAAGAAGCTGGGATCGCAGGAATCATTCTTGCGGGAGAGCCGGGATATTACCCGAAGTTTGGATTTAAGCTCTGCTCGGATTATGGTATTACTGATGCGGAAGGAAATTCTTATGACGCGTATCTTTGCTGTCCATTGAGCGATGAGTTTAATTCCTGCAAGGGCAAGTTTTTGGAGAGCGGGGATTTTTCAAAAATTGAGGATGAAAAACTGCTTGAAAAAATCAGCGTGGAATTTCCAAAATACCGCAAGGTCAAGGTTCAGGATGGATTCATGCAGATATTTGAGCAGCATCTTGGTGTGGTGGAATCAATTCAGGGGGACACATACAATGTCCGCTATTGGGAGCTTGTAATTCCCGCAAAACTTTCGGAAAAGCTTGAGTCAAAGCCTAAGGTCGGAAGCGACGTGCAATTCATCTGGAATCACAAGGGTGAGTCAAAAATCACTAGGGTAATAAAAAATCTTTTGGAAGAATGACTATGACAAAAAACAAGGCATTGGGTTTATACTTGGCAGGAGCCTTCGGACAGATGATCTTGGTATGCACGGTCGTTTTCTTTTTAAGACGGCTTGGGCTGAAACTTGATTACACGACTCCTTCCGGCATGGTGGCGATTGCTGTCGGAGGAATTTCCACGGCTTTGTGGGGTGCCATTCTTTCCGTCAAATATCGTGGGATAAAAACAAAGACAATTTTCTTTGATTTTTTTAGATTCAAACAGAATTATAAGGACTATCTTTTGCTGATCCTTTTTTTGTTCCTTGATTTTTTGCCGGTGTTTTTCGGCGGCGGAATAGAAATTGCAGTCTGGTATCTTCCCATAGTTTTGTTTTTAAAAGCCTTGGTTTTTGGCGGAATTGAAGAAATCGGTTGGAGATATTTTTTTCAACCTGTGCTTCAGAAAAAAATCAACTACTTTTTTGCAACACTACTGACTTTCATCGCATGGGGAATCTGGCATTTTCTTTATTTCTATGTTGAGGGAAGTCTTTCTTCAATAAGCGTCCTTCCATTTTTGCTTGGTCTTCTGACGAACAGCTTTATCCTTTCCGCACTTTTTGTTAAGTCCAAAAATCTGTGGATGTGTGTTTTGGCTCATTCCTTAATCAACGTGTTTTCTCAGCTTGCCTTAGGGGAAAACATGATTCTGTCCTTTGTCTGTAAAGCGTTGATTGTCGCCATTGCAATAATGGTCGGAATAAAAGAAAAAGGATCCTACATATCCGATGTGGGATAGTTGTAGATGTAAACGGTCTTTGATTTCACCTTGCCGTCGGGATAATATTCATAGCTCGTGTAACTGATGTACCCGTATCCCTTTTCGGCGCAGAGATCTCCGTGCTCGTTGTATTTGTAGAATATGGGTTGACCGATACCGCCTGACCTGAAGCGGTCCCATTTGTCTGCTTGTCCGAATTCCACGCTTGTTTTTATGAGCCTGCCTTTTTCATCGTAGGAGTGTAAGTGCAATGTCCCGTAGAAATTGGACACGTACAAAGTGCTGGAAAGAAGTCCGTCGTAATACTCGTAAAACGTTTTTCCGTAACCGTTGCCCTTGTCCTCAGATACATAGAGTGCAAAGTGTCCTTCGCTCGTGTCATATTCTTTTAAGAGGCGTCCCTTCTCATCATTTTTAGATTTGGGTTTTTCTTTGCTAATCACATTTCCTTTTTTGTCGTATTCATATTGTTCAACGACAGTAAAAAGATTGCGTTTCCTCAGCGACTCACATTCGTCATCAATGATTTTGTTGATTGCCTCAATCTCCTTTTCAGATATCCTGATTGTATCTTTGGGATTGTGCTTTTTCCGCGCAAAGATTTTTTCAAAATCAAGCTCAACTCCATCGGGCAGAACCGCGTCAGCATAAATAAAATCCATCGACTCGCCCTTAAGACGGTAGCACAGATTTTTAACAGGAATGCCCTTTGCATACCGTCCCTCCGGTGAGTGCAGGGTACACTCATCAAAATACAGAAGGACTTCAGCAGGAGAAAGTTTTCCGTCATTGTCTTTTGTCTGATTCACTTTGATTGAATGTTTGCCGCATGTAATTGTCCATCCGCTTTCAAGCACGGTGTTGCGTATGCCGTCATTTTCCCTTATGACAAATTCCTTTACAAGACCGTCAAAACCGACGTAGAGTTTTTCCACATAGCTGTTCGAATTGAAGAATCCCGGAATATCAATGAAGTTTGTCCACGCGAGTGTGCCGGAGACAATGAGACCGTCCTGTGTAAATTCCGATGAATCCTCAAAAATATTTCCCAAGTCAAAGAAATGTATTTGTCCGAGCCAGGAAAAATAAAGGGTTCCGTCCTGCCTGATGAGACTTGACCTTCCCCATGTACTTTCCTCAAGGCAGCTGTCCTTTGGAAAATGCATTTCGGTTTCTTCCACAAAAATTTTTCCGTCCTCAATTTTATACGGATTTCCCGCTGTGTATTCTGTCTGACCAAATTTGATTTTCATTCCGTTGGGATGCTCGCTGTCCTTTCCGCTCCAAACATTTCCCTCCGCATCCGTATTCACTTTGAATCTACCGGCATAATCTTTTTGATTAGGGAATTTTGTCTTAAATGAAAGCCTCAGTCCCAATTCAC